>Ga0099800_1003_pt1 | contig 94947 bp, 88 predicted proteins | sample Uncmet6_SortRC_1_FD_89868 | JGI IMG/M metagenome (GOLD analysis project Ga0099800, IMG submission 89868) | Marine eukaryotic communities from CALCOFI LINE 67, Pacific Ocean - CN11_C50_N6_SortRC_1 | ecosystem: Environmental > Aquatic > Marine > Oceanic | place: Pacific Ocean: Monterey Bay... | reverse complement strand
ATGTGGGAAATGTGATAGTTGCCGTTTACGTAAACAAGGGTTTATTGAAGCTGGCGTCGCAGATCCTACACGCTATATACCATAATAATCAGGTAATATTTATGAAATTATTGAACACAAAACTACTTCTTTCTTCACTTATGGCTGCTGCTGCTTTTACTGCAACGGTTTCACATGCTGCTGATGAAAATAAACTGCAACAAGCCTACAAAAGTACAAATGTAAAAGGTGCTTTAATTAATCTGTGTAAAGATGAAACAGGTAAAGGCAATAAATTAACTGCGGCAGAAGTGAGTAAGTATTGTACTTGTGCAGTCGAAGCCGATGGAAAAATGACCAATGCACAAAAATGGGAAGTACAAAGTGCTATTAATGCCAAGAAAAGCCCAAGTTCTTTAGCTTTTGTACAACAGCAAAATAAAGATCTTCAAGCATGCTTTGGCCCACAGTTGACTGGCAAGTTAAAAGGTTTGACTGAAGAAGCGATGAAATCTGCTCAAGGCAAAAAATAAGCAGAACTGATGTGATTTGCTAGCCACTTTATGTGGCTAGTTTTTTATGGAAAATATGGAGAATAATAATGAGCAGTGAAAATATTTCATTACCCAATCAAACTTTCCCCACAACACAGGGTGAAATTAATCTGGCAGATGTCTCTGCTGAATGGTTAATTCTTTACTTTTACCCGAAAGATTCGACACCTGGTTGTACCACTCAAGCCATTGGGTTTTCATGCCTGAAGGATCAATTTGATACATTGGGTGCAACTGTAATTGGTGTATCTCGTGACTCAGTCAAAGCACATCAAAATTTTACTGAAAAACAAGCATTGACGATTGATTTAATTAGCGATAAAGATGAAATTCTTTGCCAGCATTTTGATGTGATTAAAGAAAAAAATATGTATGGTAAAAAAGTCATGGGCATAGAACGTTCAACTTTTATTTTCCATAACAAAAAATTGGTTAAAAGTTATCGTAAAGTCAAAGCCGCAGGACATGCCGAACAAGTTTTGGAAGATTTAAAAACTCTTCAGCAAAATAATTAGATTTCGAATGATGTAGCTTATTGATTGCTCATAAGCTACATCTGAATTTTTATAATAAACAATTAACGTTTTACTTTCCAATCGACGTTCATCTTGATATTTATTTTTTCACCCATCCCATCTGGTGCCTTTTTCATACCAAAATCAGTTCGATTGATCGTTGTTGAAGATACCATATTCATTAACTTTTGATTGTTGGTAACAGGTTTTAGTGTGCTATCAAAAATGACAGGTCGGGTAATCCCTCTTATGGTTAATTGCCCTATAATTTGATACTTATTATTTCCCAAAACTCTAAATTGATCACTTTTAAAACTTACCGTCTTAAACTGTGCAGCATAAAATAAATCTTTTCCCAATAATGTACTTTTCATGGCAGGATTATTCAAACTTAAACTATCCACATCCATTATAAAGCGTGTAGATGACTGCTGTGGCGCATTTTCATCAAAGTTCAAAGTCGCATGTACAGTATTAAACTTAGCGATGACCATAGACTCACGAGCTGAATCGATATGAAATCCGACATTGCTTGTTGGAGCTAATACCCAATTTGCCGCATGAACCTGGCTCATTGATACCACAATCAACGCACCAATCCATAAACTTTTTGCTAATCGCTGATTTGCAATGACAGTCATCATAAACACCAAGACAGGAAAAGAAACTTTACTTTAATCTCCTAAATCAGATTCGACTTGTCATTTAATACAAACTTATTTTGTAATTGCCGATAGATTGAAGTTTTCTGAAAATTCTCTAAAAACTGAATCGTTCCCTGAGGAAATGCCTGTTTTTGGATTTCACCACGATAATAAGCCTCTCGGATCGGAGTAGCAGACATCGACTCTTTCAAACTTTCTAACTCCACCATGATCCACTCAGGAAAAAGCTTTAAGTAATACGAAGATTCATCTTTAAAATGCCCAATTAAACCAATTTTTGCATGCGGTGGCGTGATCTGCTTAACCAGTGTTTTGACTCGATTGACCCATTTTTGATCATCATAGACATCAATGACATGTACAAAGTGAATCCGCTCTTGATCTGCCTCGGAAAAATTAGAAAGAATCATTTGCTCCCTTTCTGCTGCCAAAAAAGGATTTTTAATATTACGCTCAGGTTGCGCCGATCCCAAAGCCAATATAACGTTTTGACTTTGTTGGAGGGCTATTTCTACAGTTTGCAAATGTGCAAGATGAAAAGGCTGAAAACGTCCAATAAAAACGAGATAATCAAATATGTACATAAACCAACTTAATTTTTTATGAACTCACCAGTAGTCATTTATAATCAAATTTACGACATAATGGCAAACATAAACCCAAGATTGAAAGCAAGGATAGTACGATGACACTTCGCTGTATTCAACAACCTCATCAACATTTAAATGCAAAACTTGAAAATGGCATACTGACTTTAGCCATTCATCGCCCTGAAGCAAAAAATGCATTATATGGTGAATTGTATTTGTGGATTGCACAGGCACTGGATGAAGCAGATCAATCCAGCCAAGTTCGCGTGGTGATTTTGCGTGGCGCAGATGCAGACTTTTCTGCGGGTAATGACATGAAAGACTTTATGTCATTTATTCAAAAACCTTATCAAGGTAAAGCTGGAGATCAACCTCCTTTTGTTTTGCTTAAATCTGCGGCGAAACTTTCTAAACCGCTGATTGTTGCAGTTAAAGGGGTTGCGATTGGGATTGGTGTCACGATTTTACTGCATGCAGATATTGTCTATGCAGACAACACAGCGCTATTCCAGATTCCATTTGTCAGTCTTGGTCTGTCGCCAGAAGGCGCTGCAAGTCGTTTATTGGTGAAACAAGCAGGTTATCACCGTGCCGCAGAACTTTTATTTACCGCCAAAAAATTTAACGCGGAAGTTGCTGAAAAAGCAGGTTTGGTCAATCAAATCAGTGATGATGTTTACGCATTGGCCGAACAAACTGCCCAGCAATTGGCTGCTTTGCCACTTGCATCCATTCGACAATCCAAAGCTCTCATGAAGCATGATCTTGATGAAATTGTGCAATGTGTTGATGATGAAGCCGAGATTTTCATGCAACGTGTCCGTTCGCCTGAAATGAAAGAAGCGGTTCAAGCCTTTATGGAAAAACGTAAGCCTGATTTTTCCCAATTTGGATAAAATCAATAGACTTCTTTCATAAATCCTTTTATTTCTCCCTATGGGAGAAAAATAAAGAGGGTTTCAACAATTATGAATGAAGTCTAATACTAAAAAATCTGAGATTAAATGTCTGCATTGAAAAACCAATGAATAAGATGCAGCTTAATCTCAGGAATACACTTTTTTACCTAGATAAAATGATTGAATGTTATTCTCATTCATCATCTTCATAACGAAATATTTGAATAGTGATGGCAAATTCAGAAAATCTCCCAAAAAGTTCTCAGCAGGTTTCAGATAAAAAACGTTATTTTGAGCCTGCCCCCCAAGATATTGATGTTGAAAATTTTCGTAAAGTGATCGAGAGTCGTCGTTCCGTACGCAAATTCACGGATAAAGCCATTCCCTCTGAAGTACTTGATGCTTGTTTAGATTTGGCTCTCCTTGCACCAAACTCGTCCAATCTACAACCTTGGACATTTTATGTGGTCCAAAACCCTGCGAAGAAAAAACAGTTAGTTAAAGCTTGTCTGGGACAATTAGCAGCAAAAACGGCTTCCGAACTCATTGTTTGTGTAGCGCGAACAGATCGTGTCGATGAAATGGCAAAAAAGAATATTTCAGAATTTCCATTTCCTGAAGCCCCTGAAATGGTTAAGAAATACTATCGTTTCATTCCGTATAACTATAAAACTGGTTATTTCAATGCACTCGGCAACTTTAAAAAAGTCGCCTTTAAAGTGGCACGAAGCTTAGATAAACAACTTCCTGTTACCGCATTTAACCCTGCCGATGCAAAACTTTGGGCAAGTAAATCCACCGCTTTGGCTTGTGAAAATCTAGTGCTTTCGCTGCGTGCTTATGGTTTTGATAGTTGCATGATGGAAGGTTTTGATGAGCCAATGGTTCGTAAAATACTAAAACTCAATGATCAGCAATTTCCTGTGATGGTCATTGGTGCAGGCGAACGTGCGAGTGATGGTGTATTTTTCCCGCAGTATCGTTTTGACCGTGATTTATTCATTCAAAAAGTTTAATTATTGAATATCTAAAATCTGAATAAATTCAAAAGCAGGCTCTTCATAAGGATGGCTTGCTTTTAATGCTGTTGCAACGGTACTGGCTTTTTCTTCTGAAACAATGGTTTCTACTCGCCATTCTTCAAGCTGTTCTAACTCATCCAATTTGCCTAAAAATGGATTTGCACCGCAGACTGGCTTGAACTGCCCAATTCCTTTCACTTGCCATGCGCAGTGTTGATAGTTGCCGATTCCCCCTGCTCCAGCTGCAAAAATAGCTTGTTTAGTCAATTCAAGATGAGATTCAGGTACGTAATAAATTAGTTTCAGCATGATTTTAATGACATTAGTTTTAAATAATCATTAATCATAAGCTCAAAAATAATGAAAAATCAAAGTGAAATATTCATCACAATATAATTTACAACAATAAATGTAACTTGAAAGATGAGTGTTAAGCCAAACCAGAGCCAACCTTTGTCTTTGCTATAAACTGCTTTCATGTGATTTTCATTTTTCATCATTCGACTTCCCATGTTTTGTTCATTATTAATAAATAACTAGCAAGAATTGAGCCACGGAAAAATTAATCTTAAAACTGTACTTATAAAAATTTTACTTTCTAAATTTACTATGCAAAATTATATTAATAATATATTTATAAATTCTTTGACCTTAAAATATGAGCCATTCCTTTCAATCACAATGGGATACTGTATTTCCTAACAAAGTTCCGATTTCTCAATATCTAGTTCAATACTTTACAAAGTCTTGGTTCAGAATACATAGCTTACCCGAATCAAAAAGATATGCAGATACGACTGAAGAATATGAACTACTGCTAAATCGGCACAATGAAATTATTACAGACTGCTTCGGCGAAAATACTTCTATTTTTATTGTTTCGGGTCACTATTTTAGCCTATCTAATATGAATCAAGCTTATGATCCAATCTTTAATCTTCAATACAAATTTCATTTAGAAAAAGAAATAAATTTAACGCAAACAAATCCTGAAGATTACGATGACGAAGAGGACCTTTTCTTTAGACCATGCTCTATTGAAGTAAATTGGCAACCCAATATTCACAATGACTTATTAACAAGAATTGCTGACGATAAAGTAAAAGCTTTTATGATCTCATTTGAGCAAAATATTATAGTTGCTCCCTATGATGGGGGCATTGATTTTATCATCTTTGAAGATATGAAAAGAAATGCATTAAGAGATAAGTATAAAAACTGGCTTTCACCAAGAGCTGATGGTTTATAATAAAAAACCACCTTTGATCAACTTAATCAAAGGTGGTGATGTTTAATCGCTAACTGTAATTAACCAATAAACTTACGTGCGTTACGGAACATACGTAACCATGCCCCATCTTCATTCCAGTCTTCTGGTTTCCATGAGTGTTGTAAAGCACGGAAATTACGCTCTGGATGTGGCATCATAATCGTAGCTCGGCCATCTTTCGAAGTTACACCCGTAATTGCTTCAGGTGAACCATTTGGATTCAGTGGATAATGTTGCGTCGGTTGACCCAAACTATCTACATAACGCAAGGTCACTTGATCATTGCTATTCAAGCTAGCCAAGTGCTCATTACTTGCAACCACACGCCCTTCTCCATGTGCTACAGCGATTGGTAGAATCGAGCCCTGCATATCTTGCAGCAATACCGATACCGATTTTTCTACACGTACATTGACCGCACGTGCTTCAAAAACTTCTGATACGTTACGATGGAAACGTGGCCAGTTGTCTGCACCTGGAATCAGTGGCGCAAGTTGTGACAGCATCTGGCAACCATTACAAATCCCTAAACTAAAGGTACTTTCACGGTTAAAGAAGCTTTCAAACTGATCACGTAATTTTGGATTGAACAGAACTGACTTCGCCCAGCCGCCACCAGCACCAAGCACGTCACCATAAGAGAAACCACCACAAGCGACCAGACCTTCAAAGTCTTGCAAATCAACACGACCTGCCAATAAATCACTCATGTGTACGTCAACGGTGTTAAAGCCAACTTTGTCGAAGGCTGCTGCCATCTCGACATGACCATTAACACCTTGCTCACGCAAAATCACCATACTTGGACGACGTGTTGCAATGAATGGCGCTTCTACAGGTTCATTTAGATCGAAAGTTGCTTGTGCAATTAAACCTTTATGGTTTTGATCTGCAATAAGTGCAAATTCCTGATCGGCTGTTTCTACGTTATCACGTAAGCGCTGGATTTGATGAGACACTTCTGCCCATGCTTGTTGTAATTCGGCACGCGCTAAAGTTAAACCATTGATACTCAGTTGATCCGTATTATTGACACGTCCAACCAAGCTAATCGCATCTTTTAAGTTCGAGCTTTCAATTTCAGCTTGTAACGCATCCCAATCAGCAGCTTTCAGTTGTAAAACTGCACCAATTTCTTCTGCAAATAAACTTTCAATTGTTTGTGGTTCTAAAGCTGCGCCTAAACGTGATGCAAACATCATTTCAGCCACAGTAGCCAATAAACCACCATCACCAATGTCATGGTAAGCTTGTATCAGGCCGCGATTGTTCCAGTCTTGTATCAAATTGAAGAAATCTTTTAGATTTTCAAAACTGTCTACATCTGGCGTAATCGTACCAATGGCTTTATACACTTGGGTCAAAATCGATGCACCGATACGGAATTGACCTTTAGACAAATCAATACGTACCAGTACAGAACCATCAATATGTTTAAGCTCAGGCGTTAATGTTTTACGCACGTCACTTACTGGTGCAAATGCAGTAATCACTCCAGACATTGGTGAAGTGACAGCTTTCTCGATGCCATCATCACTCCATGTAGTACGCATCGAGAGTGAATCTTTACCGACTGGAATCGCAATACCCAAAGCTGGACACATCTCCATACCAATCGCTTTTACGCCCTCAAACAAGGCTTGATCTTCACCTTTTTGACCTGCTGCTGCCATCCAGTTTGCAGAAAGCTTGATATCACCTAATTGTTCAATATTTGCCGATGCAATATTGGTCAATGCCTCAGCAACAGCTAAACGTGCAGAAGCTGCTGGGTTTAACAATGCAACTGGTGGACGTTCACCCATTGCCATTGCTTCGCCTGTATAACCTTGCAAGCTGGTTGTAGTCACCGCAGCATCCGCGACTGGAACCTGCCATGGGCCGACCATCTGGTCACGCGCCACCATACCAGTAATTGAGCGGTCACCGATCGTGATCAGGAATGATTTGGATGCAACGGTTGGATTTTTCAAAACACGGAAAATTGCATCTTTTAGATCAATTTTTGAGGTATCAAACTCGTTGCCTGTACGTTCAACGGTTTCATACGAACGCTGCATACGCGGTGTACCACCGAGCATGACTTGCATTGGGATATCAACTGCATTGTCATGGAATAATGGATCTTCAACAGTCAAATGACGTGCTTCAGTTGCTTCACCCAAGACCGCAAACGGACAACGTTCACGCGCACAGATTTCTTCAAACAAGTCTAACGATTCTGGACGAATCGCAAGTACATAGCGTTCTTGTGCTTCATTTGACCAGATTTCCATTGGGCTCATGCCACGTTCCAACGATGGAATCTTACGCAAGTTTAAAATCGCACCCAACTCATGATCATTCACTAGTTCAGGCATGGCATTAGATAAACCACCTGCACCCACGTCATGAACAGAGACGATTGGGTTAAAGTCTTCCATGCGCCAGCAAGTATCAATCACTTCTTGACAACGGCGTTCCATCTCAGGGTTTTCACGTTGTACTGAAGCAAAGTCTAGATTTTCACCCATGGTACCGCTATCTACAGAAGACGCAGCACCACCGCCTAAACCGATCAACATCGCTGGGCCACCGAGTACAATCAGTAAATCACCCGGTTGAATCGCATCTTTTTCTACATGGTCAGGACGAATATTGCCGTAACCACCTGCAATCATGATCGGTTTATGAAAACCTTTCACTTCACCATTGACGTTTTGTTCAAAAGTACGGAAATAACCATTTAAGTTAGGACGACCAAATTCGTTATTAAACGCCGCGCCGCCCAATGGGCCTTCAATCATAATTTGTAATGGCGATGCCATACGTGAAGGTTTGCCGTAGTTATCTTCCCATGGCTGCTCAAAACCCGGAATATTCAGGTTAGACACCGTAAAGCCTGTTAAACCTGCTTTTGGTTTACCGCCACGACCAGTTGCACCTTCATCACGGATTTCACCGCCCGAACCTGTTGCAGCCCCCGCAAAAGGAGAAATCGCAGTTGGATGGTTATGGGTTTCCACCTTCATCAAGATGTGAGCCGCTTGGCTCTTATATTTATATATAAAATGACCTGTTTCATTGTCTTTCTTTGGATAAAAACGCTGAGTGTCATAACCTACAATCACAGAAGCATTGTCTTTATATGCCGACAATACTTCATCTGGTGACTCTTTATAGGTATTTTTGATCATCTGGAACAACGATAATGGTTGTTTTTCACCATCAATTGTCCATTCTGATCCAAAGATTTTGTGACGACAATGTTCAGAATTTGCCTGTGCAAACATCATCAATTCGATATCGTTTGGATTGCGTCCCAAGTCAGTAAAGGCTTGAGTTAAATAGTCAATTTCTTGTTCAGACAAGGCAAAACCAAATTCATTATTGGCTTTGACCAGTGCTTGTTTCCCTTCACCCAAAATATCAATTGAGTTTAATGGTTTTGGTGCTGTTTCTAAAAATAAACGATGGGCATCTTCGATCTGGCTGAAAACGGTTTCAGTCATACGGTCATGCAAAGCCTGTTTGACTTCATTACTGAGTTCAGAAACACCTTTTAAGGTATATAAAATACCACGTTCCAAACGATGCACTGGGGTATTACAGTTTTTAAAAATATCTGTCGCTTTAGAAGACCACGGTGAAATCGTTCCAATGCGTGGAGTGACCAAAACTTGAAGTTCATCATTGGCCACTTGGCGCAACTCAAACGATGTACCATCATTTAAAAGTTGCAATGCAGATTGATGCTGCTGCTCGTCGAGCGCTTGATCAAACAGGTAAACCCATTGGCTGTCAAAGGTTTGGACTGAACTGATTGACGATAAACGTGTTAATAGTTGAGCTTTCTTGAATGAAGAATGTGCTGGTGCACCGGCCACGATAAACATGTTGATTTTGGCTCCACGGGCAAGTCTTTTGAACTTTACCGCAATGTGACTTTAGAGAGAGCGCATATTCTACTGTGAAAAGGCAAAATCAGCTAGATGGAGAGCATGGATTTCTCTCAGCTTATTCAACAATTAGCCCAATTTATATCTTTGTTCTTGATCCGATTAAACCATAGCTAAAGCTAAGCTGAATAAAAATAAACCGTTTTAGTACTTTGCAATAGGTTTTTTCAGATGTATCCAAATGTGACACTTACAAACTGATCAGAGCGCACAAATACCAATTTATGCGCTGTTCCTCATTGAAGATGACTTATCAATAAACAACGATAAGCGCATTAAAAAAAAGAACAATTGAAGCTTTAGCTACAAGTCACACCATCGATGCTCACTACTTTTTTCGCATTCATCATCACCACAGAATCAGCAATATAATCAATGATTCGGTTTAGTGATTGTGTGGAGGCCGCCACAATATTATTAATATTTCGACGCTCGCCCTGAATAGGCACAGTGAAATGAGTTCGACAACTGATTGAACGATTTTGTAAAGTAGTTGTAGCTTGATTCGTAGCAGATGACTCCATTGCCAGCGGAATATCTGCTTTAATGATCCATGTCACCATGACATTCATATAGTGATCATGCGTACTTGCCAGTGGATGATTTGCAGAATCCTCAATCACATCAAAATTTGAAAAATCAGTCGCAATTCGATACGACACCTGACCAGCGGACATGCCACTATTATATCGATCGACTGCACCCAATTTTTGCTGTAATCCAGCCGACAGACCATCCCTTAATTGGGTACTTAAAGTTGATGTCCAACGATCATTGTCCAGCACTTTAGATCTGCCTTGATGATCCTGCACCACAATAGATGCCCGATCTAAGCGATCAGGCAATCCAACAGGCATAACTTCAATGACTCTCACCCCCGAATGTGTAATCGGTGTTGCTTTAGCCTGCAAGGTGTAATAGTTGGGTGTTGGTGAGCTTGAGCAGGCGCTCAACATTACTCCTGTCAGGATGACGACACCTAATCTGAAATTATTTTTATTTTTCATTTCGATCTACCTCAGGAGTTTTACCGCGAATCAACGATTCTGGATGTTGTTCAATATAATCTGACATTAATTGTAAAGATGCTGCTGCACGAGTCATTTGCTGTAAAGCTCGGCGAACATCTTGTTGCATTGGCGCATCGCTAGAGAGAATAGATTGGGTCGAACGTAAAGTCCCACGTACATCATTCAAGGTAGATTGTAATTCTGGCGCAACTTTGCCATCTAACTGTTGAACCAGTTGATTGGTTGAGTTAATCGCATTATTCATATTCCCCAGTGTTTTACGCATATCCTGACCAATTTCTACCAGTGGGAATTTAGTCAATTTATCTGCAATCTGAGAAACCTGAGCCTGTAATCCTTTTAATTCAGATGGCATGGTTGGAACTTCAAAGCGACCACTCGGCAATACTTTTACGGATGCAGGCTTAGCCTTAGGGAACAGATCGAAAGCAATATAATTTTGACCTGTGATTAAATTACCTGTTCGCATTTGTGCTCGCCAACCATTTTGCACAAAACGTTTAAAAATCTCTCCATCAGGATCCATCTCCTGACCATGCGCTAAACGGGATGGATAAACCACGCCTTCAGCACGCATACGTACATGTGTATAATTGTGATCAAACTCAGCATTGATCGCTTTAATTTCTCCGACATCAATCCCCATAAAGTCAATTGGCGCACCTGCACTTAAACCACGTAACGACTGATCAAAGTACATGACAATATTAATCGCTTTACCATCAGGATCTTTTAAAGCCTCTGTTTTAGAGTCCCATAGATTAAAGTGACTCGAATTCTGAGCAATCGGCGCATCAGAATTATCAGGGTATCCAAATGCAATACCACCCGCCACGATACTTGCCAAAGACTGCGTGTCCAGATTAAATCCAGATGCATTTAAACTCACATCAATCCCGCTGGCCTGCCAGAAACGTGCATCTTGCGTGACAAATTTGTCATAAGGTGAACGAATAAAGGTTTGTAGCTCAACATGCTGACCATCTTTAGCCAAATTATACGCAGTAATTTGACCAACATTGATCCGACGATAATAAATAGGAGATCCAATATCTAACGATCCCAAATCTTTTGCTTTTAAGAAAAATCTTTTACCTGGTACATCCGAGGTCACGACAGGCGGGACTTCCAATCCATTAAATTCTTCTTTTTTTTCCTTTGCTTTTCCGCCATCGACGCCAATATATGAGCCAGAAAATAAAGTATCTATGCCTGAAATACCACTGGTTCCTACTCTAGGGCGCACCACCCAAAATCGCGCATCTTTCGCTGCAAAATTACTGGCATCTTTGCGTAATTCGATTTTGGCAATAACGTGTGAGCGATCATCCGACAGTACAATTTCACGAACCAATCCGATATCTACTTGCCGATATTTAACAGTCGTCTTGCCAGCCACCAATCCTTCAGCCGTTCGAAATGAAACATAAATCGTCGGTCCGATTGCAAGAATAGATTTGATTGCCAAAGACAGCCCAATTAATAAGGCAATAAACGGAATCAACCAAATCAATGCAGGTCGCCATTTGCCCTTTTTTTTCTGAGGCTGTGGCACACGTTGCTCAGTCTGATGATCCGTTTGAGTGGGATCAGCTTCTGTGGGGTTATTCGTTGTATTATTTTCCGTCATCATGCATGTTCTTTTTAACGAGGCTGAAAAAAATCATTTTTAGATGGCAAATGATTGACCTGATTCACTATGTTGTTTTTTGAAGCATTGGTTGAGGTATTTAGTCGCTGTTGAGATAAATAATAATTATCCCAAATAATACGTGGATCAAAACTCATTGAAGCAAACATGGTCAATACCACCACTGCACCAAAAGCCACGGCACCAGGCCCCGCCAAAATCGTTGCCAATGATTGAATTTGTATCAGCGCGGTTAGTAAGGCCACAACAAATACATCTATCATGGACCAGCGCCCCACAAACTCCACAATACGATATAACACGCTGCAATGTGAAGGTAATATAGTCCATTGCGCAGTAGATTGTATTCGCACGACAAAAACCAGAAAGTATAAAATTAGCAACTTGACCATGGGGATAAAAATACTGGCCGTAAAAATCACGGCTGCCACAAAATAATCACCGCTTTGCCAGAAGTAAATGACCCCACTCATAATGGTATCTTGCTGATGTCCCAATAATGAATCGGTAATGGTCATTGGCAATACATTTGCTGGAATATATAAAATCGTCGCAGCAATCACCAATGCCAAGGTGCGGCTTTGACTATGATCTTTACGAATATGCAATGCACTCTTACATCGAATGCAATATTGAGTTTGATCCGTGTGGTGACTTTGTGGATTCACCAGACCACAACAATGACATGCCACTAATCCGAGATCAACCGCTCTTGGATTCACTCGATGAATACGGGCATCATCATCGGCAACATCGCTTGTTTGATGCACTTGTTCCCCGATGTGTTTGATTTTTTTCATGGCTGGCACCGATCAACTTCATCCCAAATATCTTGAACTTTAACTGACGCGATATAGACCAGTAATAGGCTCAATATTGCAAATGCCCATAAAGCGATCCCCGGAATCACCACCACCATTCCCACTAATTTCACCAAAGTGACCAGAACACCAATTAAAAAAACTTCGACCATGCCCCATGTTCGAAATACATAGATTATTCTTAACGCAGGGATCAAGTATTTGGGTCTGGTTTTAAAAACACTGACTGATGCAAAGATATAAGCCAGTAACAATAAATCTGTGAGTGGAACAATAAATGTGGTGATTAAAATAAGCACCCCGACAAAAGCTCGATCAATATGAAACATCATCAAGGCTGCCCCCAACAATGTGGTTTGGGAAACATTGCCATTGAGCTCAACACTCACGATGGGAAAACTATTGGCGACAATAAAAATAATTAATGCAGTTATCACCAGCGCCAATAGCGTATTAAATGATTTAACTTGCCGATAAAGTTCTGCACCACAGCAACAACAATACGCGCGCTCACCCCGTCCGAGTTTCACTTTCTGATAAATTGCATCGCACTCTTCACAACAACATAAGTTACGCTGTGACACATCACGAGATGAATTTGAACGACTCTGATCTAACTCAGTCAAAAATGAATCCTGTGATGAAGGTTGACTCATAATGTATCAAGACTCTTTTATTGTTAATTTTTTCGATAATAAGATTGCATTTCAATCAATAAACAACGTACCAACAGATGAGAAATACTTAAAATTTTTCCTAGATCAGAGCAGTCACTGAGCTGCGATAGTATCATTTTTAAATGCTCAAACCTTTCTAAAAAGTCCAGCTCATCATCATTTTATATATCATCCTCAATGCGCAAGCAATCATAGATCTGTTTCAGACTACATTGAATTTTGTTATTTTGAAAAAGCTAAAAAACCTTGGTAATTTAAAATTTGAGTAAATCGTGCCACTTGATTGAATTCGGCATGTTCGAGCAATTCAAACGTTTGCTCATCCGTTAACGCATAGAAATCATCTGCAAGCCGTTTTAACATGGCAGTCGTTTGAGTTTGTGTTAGTCCATTACTTTCACAGATATTTTTTAAAGCACGTTGTTGGGGTTCTGAAGAAATTTCAGTTAAGTCAAAAGTAATAAACAAACCTTCTGTTTTGAGCCGTTTTTGAATGGCTTGTAAAAATTTCAACTTTTGAGGAAATGCAACAAAATGCGTCACTAAAATAGAAAGCGCTGCATCAAAACTCACGATATTTTCTAATTCATGTACATCACCCAAGTGAAAATCAACACGATGATCAACATTCAAATCTTGGAGAGAGGTTCGCGCTTTATCTAACATAGCGGCTGATAAATCAGTTGCGGTAAAATGCCAATTGGGAAAAGTTTGTAATAAATAACCAAGCTCATAACCCGTTCCGCAACCTACTACTAAAATATGCGCAGACTCAGGCAAATAAGTTTTTAACAATGCTTGTATTTGTTGATGAACCACCTCATATCCGGGGATCAATTTACGAATATGTTGATCGTAACCTTCTACCACTTGCTGTGAACTAAAATCTTTTGCCATAATGATTTATCCCTTTTTTTTATATCTCGATCAATGCCTTATCAACAGATTTATTTCATCTTTGTTTTTATTTCACAATGGGAGAGAAAATAAAGACGATCTACGCTGTTATGAAAAAATCTAATCGAGTTTAAACATGGTGTCTAGTGATAATCGCTTGACTTAAAAGCTGATAGATTTCTTTTAGATCAGGACGACTAGCCTGTTCGAGTAAATGCTGATGCATTTGCAAAATATTATGATCCTCTCGAAGTGCAGGCCCTGTTTGAACTTGAACAGGGTCATATTGGGTCGCTTTTTTTGCTGTTTCCAAGATTAAAGGATAAAGCAGTGAAAAATCGACCTGTTGCTGATCTACAACTTGCTTGGCCATATCGTAGCAATAATTACTAAAATTACAGGCAAACACCGCAGCCAAATGTAAACTTAAACGCTGAGATGATGAATAATGATAAACGTGTTTACTTAGGCTATTTGCTAATTGATCTAAAATTTCTAACGCCTGTGGTTGTTTTGCCTCTATAAACAAAGGAGTTTCAGCCCAATCAATTTCACGTTCAAAACTAAAAGTTTGCAGCGGATAAAATACCCCTGCATTTGGATGTATATCTGATAATACCTTGAGGTCGGTACTTCCTGAAGTATGCACCATTAAAACGTCAAATAATTGTGGTGAAATAGATTGCACGACTGTTGCAATAGACTGATCACTAACAGCGAGAATAATTAAATCTATTTTTGAATTCAATTGTTTTATATCATCAACCGCTTGTGCTCCAACCTGCTCGGCAAGCTTTGTTGCGCGTTCGGGATTACGACTCATGATTTGAACAATTTGATGCTGGGATGCAAATGTTTTGGCTAAATTTGTCGCCACTTTGCCTGAACCCACAAAACTAATCCGCATAACTCAACCCATTGATCGCAATAGGCTTAAGCATGCCAATAAACAAAGGGCGAATCAATCGCCCTTTACCTGTATCAATTTAAAAGATACAAAATTAGTTAAATACGTTATTTAAATAGACAATACGTTCAATGGTTCGCTGATTAAAACATTTGGTGTATTGCATTTCTGTATTTTGATCGTTCAAAGCCTGATCCCAGTAATCCGATTGTTTTTGATAAGTTTCCTTTTCTTTTTCAGGAATTTCATGGGCAGACTTTTGTGCAAGAACTTTACAGTCAATATCACGTTTTTCAAACCAGTCCGTTTGATCTTGTTTAAGTTGTTCTCGCTGTTCCTCAGTCAAATTGTCCCAAGTTTGATTTAAACGTTCTACCTGTTTCTGTTTTTCAGCATCCAGCTCTTTTTTTCGGATATCCATCGCTTGTTTTGCCAGATTATATTGAGCAGCTTCTTTCTGATCATTATCCTGAATCATAGATTGATATTGTTTATTTTTTTCTATATAACTTTCAAATAAAACTGCTTGCTCAGTGATAAAAGCAACGCCCTCTAATATCTCTTTTTGATTTTGAACACTTAAACTTATGCCTTCTTTATCAGTCTTGGTAATGTCATATAATAAATTACCACGCAATTCATCATTCGTTACTGACAACCCTGATTCATTATTATCCAGATAATCTTTTACAGTGGCATAGCCATCTCCTTCATTATTCTCAATGTAAGCTTGATAGGCATTTTCTGCACGTTGCATTAAACCTTTTGGAAAATGCACCACCAATTGGCTTTCACAGTTGAGCTCGGTTGCTGTTTTAGGATCTTCTGTCAAAGTTCGAATGGTTTTAATTTCAAATCGAAGTCCTTTATTAATCTTTTCTAACAAAGTACGGTCAGCTTCATAATATCCTGAGGATTGACGCAAACTTTTTTCAAGAGCTTTAATATATTCAGACTTTAAATAATCCTGTATTTGATTAAGATTATCCTGATTAGTACAACTAAAATCTGCAACATCCTGAGCTTGATTCTCAGTTTTCTTATTTTTAAAGTAGTCACAGCCACTAAATAAAATTGCAGTTGATAAAGTTGTTAAAATGATAAATTTTTTCATCGCTTTCCACTAATTGTTTGTCGTTATTTATAGCGGGCATATTTTAATCATCTTTATCACTAAAAATCGAGTTTTTATTCTATTTTTATTTATTCATCCAATAAAAAACTCGGCTATGATTTTACCGAGTTTTTTTAAGATTGTTTAAAATTTAAATCAAGAACGTCTGTACTACTTTTCCAGTCAAAGTCTGATTTAAAAGTGGTGTATTTTTACCACTAGACAGAATACTTTTCTTTTCTAATGTCCACTGTAAATCAGGATCAACTAATACCCAACCTTTTTCAGCCTGCCAACGTTCAAACATGTTAGCCACTTGTGCAGGTGCTATGGTCACTTTCTCTACCCACTCAAGTGGTTCAAACAATCCTTCTTTGACCAATTGGACACCCAAAGCCACATAGGTATCAAAAGCACTAATCCCCGGTAATGTTTCTGCAAATGGCATCATTTTGGCAGAACTACTTAAAGGTTCATGATGCGTACAAATTGCATCAATGACACCTGATTTTACTGCTTGGCGTAATTGTTGTTTATCTTGCTCAGAACGCAAAGGCGGACGTACATGAGCCAATGAATTAAAACCATCAATTAAGGATTCAGTTAAATGTAACTGATGCATCGCAACATCAGCAGTTACAGGTAAGCCTTTGGCTTTAGCCGCTTCAATCAGCTCAATGGATTTTCCAGAAGAAATAAGACCAAAATGTGCACGAACGCCTGTGGCTTCAATCATGATGAGGTATTTCGCAATCGCAATGGTTTCTGCAATCGCAGGAATCATCGGTAAACCCTGACGTGAAGCGATAAACCCTTCATGCACACAGCCATCTTTGGCAATTTGTGCTTCTTCTGGATAAAACACTACGGTTAAGCCCAAACCTGCTGCATATTCCAGTGTACGAATCACCACATCATCATCTTCAAAAGATGCATTGGCATTTGACACGGCGGTACAGCCACCCTTTTTAAGTGCCGCCATATTGGCAGGTTGTTTGCCCATTAAACCTTGGGTCTGCGCGCCAATAATATGTAAATGAAACTGTCCATCCGTCCATGCTTTCTCAATTAAGCCATGAATCAAGGCACCATTGTCCTGCACAATCGGTTTAGAATCTGGTGGCGTAATCACATGTAAAATACCATTTTCACGTGCAGCCTTACCTTCAGACTTCAAAGTACCATGTTGTTGTTGTCCTGGCTCTCGTACACGTGCGCACAAATCTACCATGGTCGGCATCAACCATTTACCTTGTGCATCGATACTTTCATCAATATGCTCAAGTGATTCAACACGTTTACCTTTTTTTAAATAAACAGTTGTAATTAGGTCAATTTTCTCTACAGGATCAAGTAAACGGACATTTTCAAGTTTGATATTGCTCATAATGTTGACCCTTATACCACGATTGCTTCGATTAAACCCTGTTGCTGTAACTGCCCTTGCATTGTGAGTGCCAGAACCGCCATACGCACCGCAATACCATTGGTCACCTGATGCAAAATCACAGAACGTGGACCATCGGCAATACTGGAATCAATCTCAACACCACGATTCATTGGCCCTGGATGCATCACAATACAATCTGGTTTAGCCAACGCCAAACGTTCCTGATTCAGTCCATACATACGATAAAATTCTGCTTGAGAAGACAATGCAGGCGAATCAATTCGTTCATTTTGAATACGTAAAGCGATGATTACGTCACAATCTTTAACGCCTTCGTCCATTTTATTAAATAGACGAACATGATCACCATATTCACTGAAACCAACTGGCAATAAAGTATTCGGTGCAATCACGCGAATATCTTGACAGCCCAATGTCTGCAAAGCCGCAATATCTGAACGTGCAACACGAGAATGTTTAATATCACCAATAATCGCAACGCTAAGCTCTTCAAAAGGTTTATGGGTATCACGACGAATGGTTAGCATATCCAGCATGGCTTGCGTTGGATGGGCGTGACGTCCATCCCCTGCATTAATAATGGCTAGATTTGGACAGACATCTTTGGCAATAAAATGTGCCGCACCTGAAGAGGAATGACGAACCACAAAAATATCTGCTGCCATTGCTTCCAAGTTCCAGAGTGTATCTCGCAAGGTTTCCCCTTTAGAGGTACTTGAACGTGCAATATCAATATTCAACACATTGGCAGACAAACGTTTCGCTGCCGCCTCAAAAGTAGTACGGGTACGAGTAGAATTTTCAAAAAATAAATTCATCACGGTACGCCCTTCAAGTAATGGCGTCGTGATCAACTGATTTTGATCATTTATAAAAGATTGCGCGGTATCGAGAATTTTTGTAAGCGTTTCTTTGGAAAGACCTTCGATGGTCAAAAAGTGTTTTAAATTGCCCTGCTGATTGAGCTGAATCTGACTCGGTGTATGCAATGCCGCCAAGTGCATGAGAGATTCCTTAGACGTTAAGTTAAGGCATTATACAGATATTTTTCTCAATCGGGCAGTTGAAGTTTTAGGCAAATGAACAAGTTTTCCCCTTGAAAATACGCTAAAATAACCGATTGCTTTAGCTGCTCTTGGAAAATTGAATGAATTCACCGCAACGTCTTTCTACATATTGGGTTACCTGTGCAGATGGACTGGAAACCTTATTGCAACAAGAATTACAAGGTTTAGGCATCGAGCAGACTGAACGCTTTGCAGGTCGTCTCATTTTCCAAGGGTCGCTTGAACAAGCTTACCGAATTTGTATGTGGTCGCGTCTAGCGTCACGCGTACTCAAACCAATTCATACCTACGAGATCGAATTTAGTCATGATGCCCGTGATGTTGCAGAAGAACTGTACGAAGGGGCTTTAAATTTTGATTGGTCACTGATTTTTGCACCACAAAGCACCTTTGCCATCCGTTTGCATGTCGAACGGGACATCAAAGTGAATACTCAGTTTGCAACGCTTCGTACAAAAGACGGTGTGGTCGATTCCTTTATGGAAGCCGTTGGCCGTCGTCCGAGCATTGATACCAAACAACCCGAAATTACCTTGTTTGTATTGGCAGGTAAAACCGAACACACCTTTTGCTTAGACTTATCAGGTGATTCCTTACATAAGCGCGGCTATCGTCACTATATGACCGAAGCACCAATTAAAGAAAATCTAGCCGCCGCAATTTTACAAAAAGCTAAATTAGAACAATTACAACCCGATTTAATTCTCGACCCGATGTGTGGTTCAGGTACCTTTATTATTGAATCTTTGATGATTTTGACCGATCGTGCACCTGGTCTAGTTCGTCGTTTTGGTTTTAATGGTTGGCATGGACATGATCGTGAACTCTGGCTTGAAATTAAAGCCGAGGCTGCGCAGCGTCATGAGGTCGCTTTGGAAAAACCACTTCCAAAATTTTATGCTTTTGATGCAGACTGGGAAGCCGTAAAAGCAACTCGCCAAAATATTATTGCGGCAGGTTTTGAAAAATTATTAGATCAAATCCAGATTGAAGAACGTCCACTTGCAGACTGGCCATCTTTTGAAAACACCTATAACAAGGCTTTCGTGGTAACCAATCCACCATACGGCGAACGTCTTGGTGATAAAGCCTCAAACCGTGCTTTTTATTTAGGTTTATCTGCTCTATTACAGCAACATTTTCCAAATCAGCATGCTGCCGTGATTGCAGCACAGATTGAGCAAGCTGATGTATTGGCATTGAGCGACCCAGAAACCTTACGCTTAATGAATGGTAAATTGCCAATTTACATTCGTTTTGGTCAAGTTAAACCTATCGCCAATAACCAGCCATTTTTAGCAACTTGGCATGCCGATCCTGTCGAAATTGAAGGCGCGCAAGATTTTGCCAATCGCTTACAAAAGAATATGTCTGCCTTGAAAAAATGGGCTACCAAAGAACAAGTGTTCTGTTTACGCCTTTATGATGCTGATTTGCCTGATTTTAATGTCGCGGTAGATTTATACGGTGATCGCTTACACGTTCAGGAATACGCACCACCGAAAACCATTGATCCTGAAAAAGCCAAGAAACGTTTTAATTTGGCATTGGCTGCTGTTCGTGCTGTAACAGGGTTATCTCGCGAAGCGATATTTATTAAAACTCGTGCGCGTCAAGAAGGTAAAAGCCAATACACTAAACAAAGCACTGCATCTAAGCGTTTTATTGTTCAGGAAGGTCAAGCCAAGATTTTAGTCAACTTAACAGATTATCTGGATACTGGTTTGTTTCTGGATCATAGACAAATGCGTTTGCGCATTGCTAAAGAAGCACGCGGTAAGCACTTCTTAAATCTGTTTAGTTATACTTCGACTGCAAGCTTGCATGCAGCATTGGGTGGCGCAGCCAGCACGACGAGCGTAGATTTATCCAACACTTATTTGAATTGGTCAAAAGAAAATTTTGTTTTAAATGGTCTCACAGTTGACCATGCTGATGAACAACATATGTTCTTTGCCAGTGACTGTTTTGAATGGCTCAAAGAAGGTCATGAACAATATGACTTGATCTTTATTGACCCACCAACATTTTCAAACTCTAAAAAGTTTTATGGCACTTTTGATATTCAACGTGATCATGTGTCATTACTTAAACGAGCCATGAATCGTTTAAGTTCTGAAGGAACATTATATTTTTCCAATAACTATCGTGGTTTTGAACTTGACGAAGAAATCGAAGCCCTGTTTGATGCTGAAGAAATCACCCATGATACGATTGGCCCTGATTTTAAACGAAATCAAAAAATTCACCGTGCTTGGAAAATTCAGCATCTACCGAACTAAACCTATGTTTTGAGAAAATGTAATCCATTTAATAAAGCCTGTTGAAATTTCAACGGGCTTTATTTATTGATGGTAATCGTAACATCACCTTTGGCATTACCAAGCTGTGGTCCACTTAAATTAAGCTTATCCATACGGACTTTTTCTTCATAAGGTGGTAATTCAGGGATTTGTTGTTGCAGATAGATACTGGTTCTCGTCGGTTCTGTAATTTTCTTCTGTTCCTCATATTCAGATAAGACACTGGCATCCAGATTATCCTGAATCAATTGTTTGCTATGCTTTTTTGCAATATTCTGGTTTAGATTTTTTTGCTCAGATACTGGTTTTTTTGCGTCTTGTTCAACTGCCTTTACTACAGGCGGTGTTACACGTTCGAGTGAATCACTTTCATTTCTCAAGACATTTTCATTTAAAGGTGTCGCAGAAATTGTATAGCCTGAGCACCCCAAACTTCCTAGCAAAACAATCATTATATAGAGTGCAGATCCTTGACTTTCCATCACGTGATTCTTCCTTTATTTACTCAGTTCTTCTTATTTAATTTCACGCTAACAAGATTTGATTTAAACCGCAATGCTTAAACAGAAGTTCCCGATAATCTGTCGGTTATCCATCTATCAAGATGTAAAAAAAGAGGATGTATCGACTACATCCTCTTTATAAAGCTTCACATTCAGTCAGAAATTAACTCAGTTTTAATTTATCAAACACGAGATGACCATGATCACCTTTGATAATGATATTATCTCCAGCTTGAAATTCTCCAGCCAGAATTTTTTGAGCAAGTGGATTTTCAACCTGTTGCTGAATTGCACGTTTCAACGGACGCGCACCATAAACAGGATCAAAACCTGCATCAATTAAGATATCAAAAGCAGTATCATCCACGGTCAATCCAATTTCACGATCTGCCAAACGTGAGCGTAAACGATCAAGTTGAATATCGGCAATGCCGCGAATTTGTGATTTTTTCAGAGAGTGGAATACCACCAACTCATCAATACGGTTGATAAATTCTGGACGGAAATGCTGACTTACCGCTGCCATCACTACACTACGCACTTCATCGTCAGTTGCACCTTCCCCTAGCTCACGAACATCTTGCGAACCAAGGTTCGATGTCATCACAATGACCGTATTTTTAAAGTCGATCACGCGACCTTGTGAATCGGTCAAACGACCATCATCCAAGACTTGTAGCAAGATATTAAACACGTCTGGATGCGCTTTTTCGACTTCATCAAACAATACCACGCTATACGGTTTACGACGCACAGCTTCCGTCAATACACCACCTTCTTCATAGCCGACATAGCCTGGAGGTGCACCCACCAAACGACTCACCGAATGTTTCTCCATAAATTCGCTCATATCGATACGAATCATGGCATCGTCACTATCAAACAGGAAATTTGCCAATGCTTTGGTCAACTCTGTTTTACCCACACCTGTTGGCCCAAGGAATAGGAATGAACCGCTTGGGCGGTTTGGATCAGACAATCCTGCACGAGAACGTCGAACCGCATTCGAGACCGCGACGACAGCTTCATCCTGCCCGACAACACGGTTATGTAAAAACTCTTCCATATGCAGAAGTTTTTCACGTTCACCTTGCAGCATTTTCGCCACAGGAATACCCGTTGCAGCACTGACCACCTCAGCAATTTCATTTTCCGTTACTTTGGTACGAATCAGTTTTGGCTCTTCGTTTTCTTCAGCAACTTCAGCTTGTTCCAGACGTTTTTGCAATTCTGGAATGACGCCATATTGCAAACGTGCAGCTTCTGCCAAATCGCCTTCACGTTGTGCTTTATCAAACGCAATACGCGCCTGATCAAGTTCAATCTGTGCCTTTTTATCCCCTTCAACCAAAGTTTTTTCAGCTTTCCAGATCTCTTCCATATCATTGTATTCTTTCTCAATGATTGAAATCTGTTCCTCAAGATGGTTGATTTCAGCTTTACTGCCTGCATCTTCATCACGTTTTACCGCTTCAAGCTGCATTTTCAACTGGATAATACGACGTTCTAAACGATCCAAAGCTTCTGGTTTAGAGTCGATCTCCATTTTAATACGTGATGCCGCTTCATCAATCAAATCAATGGCTTTGTCAGGTAGCTGACGATCTGTGATATAACGGTGCGACATTTTCGCCGCTGCAATAATTGCGGAGTCAAGAATTTGTACACCATGATGTGCGGCATATTTCTCTTTTAATCCACGCAAAATCGCAATGGTATCTTCAACACTTGGTTCATCGACCAAAACTTTTTGGAAACGGCGTTCAAGAGCAGCATCTTTCTCGATGTATTGGCGATACTCATCTAGTGTGGTTGCACCGACGCAACGCAGTTCACCCCGCGCTAAAGCAGGTTTCAGCATATTGCCCGCATCCATCGCGCCATCGGTTTTGCCGGCTCCAACTAGCGTATGCAATTCATCAATAAATAAAATCACATTCCCATCTTGTTTGGCCAGATCATTAAGTACCGCTTTTAAACGCTCTTCAAACTCGCCACGGTATTTTGCACCTGCAAGCAATGAACCTAAATCCAGTGATAAAACCCGTTTATTTTTCAGGCTTTCTGGCACTTCACCATTGACGATACGCTGTGCCAGACCCTCGACAATGGCGGTTTTACCTACCCCTGGCTCACCAATCAACACGGGGTTATTTTTGGTACGACGCGACAAGACCTGAATAGTGCGACGAATTTCATCATCACGCCCAATCACAGGGTCAAGTTTGCCTGCCAAAGCACGTTCGGTTAAATCAATAGTATATTTATTTAATGAGTCACGTTGATCTTCGTGATTATTGCTCATGACTTTATCGTCGCCTCGAATAGATTCAATCACTTTGCGTAATGCATCAGTCGTTACACCTACGCTGTTTAATAAACTTTTGGTACTACCAGTTTCAGTAAGTGCCAGCAGTACCCAATCTGTTGATAAAAACTCATCACCTGCTTTTTGCGCATGACGATCTGCCAGATTCAAAACCTTCACCGCTTCTGGATTTAGATTGACGTCACCTGTTGGATTGGCAATGGTTGGCGCATCCTGAATCGCCTGTTCCAGCTTTTTCTTTAACTCAGGCAATCTTGCACCTGATTGCTGCAACAGGCTTAAATTGGATGGCTCTTCAAGTAAAACCGAAAGAATATGAATGCCATCAATAGAAGTATGGTCTTTACCAGTGGCTAACGATTGCGCATCTGACAGGGCTTGCTGTAAGCGATTGGTAAATTTTTCAAAACGCATTATTGTTATTCCTCATCATCAATTTGTTACTTGCTTAATACATGGGAACGCTTTTATAAATTTCAAATAAGTTTTATAAAATTTCATTATATTTTTCATAAGCTTATATTAATATTAAATAATATATAACTCAGTTATAATATGGGTTCTTTAGGCAAAATTTTCAAGTAAGTCTGTATGCTGTTTTTGTTAATTCTTAGATACATACCCATTTCATCAGCCCAACAAATTCAGTTATTCACAGCAAAGCAGCAGAATTTTTCAAAATAATCTGATAAAAACCTAAGAAATTATTGCTGATATTTTCTTATGCTTAAACAAAGCTGTTTTATGCTAGGCTTATCTTTGCTCTGCTTACAATCTCTCTATGCTGAGTTACCACAAGACTCACGCCGTCCAGGTGGGATCGCAGTTATTCCACTGGGTCAAGAGATTAAAAGTGTTCGCTTTAATCAGCAAAATATTCTGATTAGCAATGAAAATACCCAACGTTATGCCATTCTAGGGATTCCATTAAATACGCCAATCGGCACTTTAACAGTCGATACAAATGCCCAACCGATTCAAATTGAAATAAAGCCTTACGCGTATGCTGAACAACGAATAAAGGTCCAAAATCAGGATTATGTAGATCCGTCAGAGGCGCAACTCGCACGTTATGCTCAAGAAGCCAAACAACAAAATGACATCTATAGTTCGTTTACAGCGAGTTCATGGCAGTCGATGCCTCACTTTATAGCACCTACTTCAGGTAAATTTAGCAATTCTTTTGGACGCAAACGTTTTTTTAATGGTGAAGAACGCGCACCCCATTCGGGGCTGGATATTCCTGCACCGATTGGACAAAAAGTCGTTGCTCCTGCCGACGGCATAGTCGTGCAAACAGGCGATTATTTTTTTAATGGAAAAACTGTACTGATTGATCATGGACAAGGTTTAATCAGTATGTTTTGTCATTTAAGTAAAATAGAGGTGAAGCAAGGTCAGCAGATTCATCAAGGTGAAGTTTTAGGATTAGTCGGAAAAACGGGGCGTGTCACAGGGTCACATCTACACTGGGGAATGAGCTTAAATAATGCGCGAGTGGATCCGCAATTGTTTTTAAAGCCTTAATTCAATCCAAGAACTTCCGAAAATATTTTGGCGCATCTTCATAGCCTTGAGCTAGATAAAACTGATGCGCCAGTTTTCGATGATCGCTTGAATGTAATTCCATCCGATCACAGCCACGCTGTCGTGCAATCTCTTCGGCAAAGGCTAACAATGCCTGACCAATTTTCTGCCCTCGAAATTGTTCATGTACGCAGAGATACGCGACTCGTGCAAAATCTCCTTCTGTCGCGATTTGTGGAATAATACTCAAAGACAAAAAGCCAGCAACCTCAGCCTCAATTTGAGCAACAAAAATATATTGATGAGGATCATGCATAAAGGCCTTGATTTTTTGTGAAATGAAATGGATCGATTGAGCATAACCCAATTGATCCAGTAGAGGTTGTAATGCTTGGGCATCTTCTAGTTTTGCTTCACGTATTTGCACCACAGTCATTCCTTCTTTATCTTTTTATGCTATCTAAAAGAAAAAGCTGACAGTTTGTCAGCCTTAACCTTACAGATTTAATCAAATTATTTTCAAACTAAACTTATTCAGCCTCAATAATTTCAAAATCATGCGTAATATTGACTCCACCATCCGACAGCATTTTACTGGCCGAACAGTATTTTTCTGCGGAAAGCTCAACTGCTTTTGCCACCTGTTTTTCTTTCACTGCTTTTCCAGTCACTACAAAGTGCAAATGGATGTCGGTAAAAACGGCTGGAATGGCATCAGCACGATCTGCCTTTAACTCACATACGACATTGGTCACATCTTGACGTGCTTTCTTTAAAATGGTCACAATATCAAACGAAGCACACCCACCAAGTCCCATTAAAATCAGTTCCATCGGACGTGGGCCACGGTTTTCACCACCATATTCGGCAGAGCCATCCATCACGACTTGATGACCACTTTCAGATTTCGCTTCAAAAGCAACATTCTCTAGCCAATGAACACTTGTTTGCATTGCAACTACCCAAAAAAAATTATAAATTTACATAGTTCTTGTACACTAGCATAAAATGAGTTGATAAGGAATTTCATCTCTTGTGTGTGAATACGCTCATTTAGGTCTTGTGCGATCTTTTTTATATATCCTAATCGGAAAACTTAAGCATGACGTCAAACTTTTCACAACTCAGCACCGATGCTTTGTCTCCAGGTCAACTACCAGAGTCAGTCAAGGCGCTTTTAAAACGTGCTCATATTAATCGCTATCCAAAACGCACGACGATTGTTGACGCAGGTACCGAATCAAAATCGCTTTATTTGATTTTGAAAGGCTCCGTTTCAATTATTTTACGTGAAGATGATGAACGTGAAATCGTAGTTGCTTATTTAAATCCTGGGGACTTTTTTGGGGAAATGGGTCTCTTTGAATCAAATCCACAGCGTACAGCAGAAGTTCGTACACGTGATGTCTGTGAAATTGCCGAAATTTCATATGACAATTTCCACGAACTTAGTAAGCAATATCCAGATTTAAGCTACGCGGTATTTGCCCAATTGGTACGTCGTCTGAAAAATACGACCCGTAAAGTCACAGATTTAGCATTTATTGATGTTTCTGGTCGTATTGCACGCTGTTTGATTGATTTATCTGCTCAGCCAGAAGCCATGATTTTACCAAATGGTCGTCAAATCCGTATTACACGTCAGGAGATTGGCCGTATCGTTGGTTGTTCACGCGAAATGGTCGGTCGTGTTCTTAAAACGCTTGAAGAACAAGGCATGATTGAAACCGATGGTAAAGCGATTCTCATTTTTGATGCATCATTAGAAGAGAAGTCTCTGGATGATACTGATTTTGATGACGAAGAATAGAATTTCGTTTTATCTGATAAGAAAAGCAAACTTTATCGTTTGCTTTTTTTTATGAAAAATATCTAAGATACAAAAACATACATACAACTTAAAGCAAATCATTTAAGTTCAAAAATGTCAATTTTCAATGGAAGTTAAGGATCAGGTTATGCAATATCATGCATTGGGTGATTCAGGCATTCAAGTGCCTGAAATTTGTTTAGGCACCATGACCTTTGGAGAACAGAACTCCCAGCCCGAAGCTTTTGATCAATTAAATTATGCACTGGAAAATGGCTTATATTTCTGGGATACCGCAGAGATGTACTCTGTTCCCCCCAAACCTGAAACCTATGGGGCGACCGAAACTATTATTGGGAACTGGTTTGCACAACACGCTCAACGTGAAAAAGTGTTTCTAGCATCTAAAATTGCAGGGCCTGGTTTCGGTGGCAGCCATATTCGTGAAGGTCATACCCAATTTGGCAAACATATTGAACAAGCACTAGATGGCTCTTTAAAGCGTTTACAGACCGATTATATTGATCTCTATCAATTGCACTGGCCAGAGCGTCATACCAACTTCTTTGGCGGTTTGGGCTATGCAAATGCAGAGGCGGCCGCGCATTATGAAATCGAAGCCATGCAAGACACTTTATTGGCTCTCCAAAAAGAAATTGAGCGTGGGCGCATTCGTCATATTGGCTTATCCAATGAAACGCCTTGGGGAACCATGAAGTTTCTACAACTTGCGGAAAAGCTAGGTGTGAGTAAATTTGTCAGTGTACAAAACCCGTATAGCCTATTAAACCGAACCTACGAAATTGGCATGTCTGAAATTGCCAAATTTGAAGGCGTTGGACTCCTTGCCTATTCGCCATTGGCCTTTGGTTACTTAACTGGCAAATTCCGTCATGGCGCTCGTCCTGCGAACGCTCGTGTGACTTTATTTTCGCGTTTTACCCGCTACAGTAATCCTCAAAGTGAATGGGCAACCGAGCAATATGCTCAATTGGCTGAAAAACATGGTCTCAGCTTGACCCAAATGGCACTGGCTTTTATCAAACAGCAGTTCTTTGTAAGCAGTACGATCATTGGCGCTACCAGTCTGGATCAGTTAAAAGAAAATATTCAAGCTTTCGACATTACGTTGGATGAAGCAGTATTAAAAGGGATTGAAGAGATTCATACACAACAACCTAATCCTGCACCTTAAGCATAAAAATAGGATGCCTGATGGCATCCTATTTTCTGATTCTGACATTGAATAAAATTAACGACGATTATTATAAACTGCCATCGCGGCTGGCAAGTTCTTACGCATATCATTAATTCGCTGTGCATTTGATGGATGTGTTGACAAGAATGATGGTCCTGCGCCTGCACCATCAAGTTTGTTCATTTTTTCCCACAGAGTAATCGCAGCTTGAGGATTATAACCCGCTTTTGCCATTAGCATTAATCCACCAAAATCTGCACGGCTTTCAAGATTACGCGAATAAGGCAAACCCACCCCAACCTGACTTCCCAAATCAAGTGCAGCTGAGCCTAGCTGACCAATGCTATCCCCTGCATAAGCTTTACCGATATTGAGTGCTAAACCAGTCAGAGCTTCAGCGCCAATTTTACTTTTTGAATGTTCTTCCAACGCATGTGTCATTTCATGACCCATCACCGCAGCAATTTCAGCATCCGTAAGGTTCAGTTTATTCACAATACCTGTATAAAACACTACTTTACCACCAGGCGCGACATAAGCATTGACTGTATCTGACTTCAACACTGCCAGTTGCCATTGAAATGGCTGACCCGTTTGATTCATCTGGTTTGCATAAGGAACTAAGCGTTGCATCACCGTATTAATACGACGATATGTGGCGGAAGAAGTATCCAACTGACCCTTTTGTCGCGCTTCAGTTGTCATTTTACTGAAGCCCTGTGCTGCTGTCGCATTCAGGGTTGCAGAGTCTGCACCTGCCATGTCCGCAAAAGTCGCACAACCGCCAAGTGTCATCATCGTAGCGGTTAAAAAACTAAATACTATTTTTTTATTCATTAAAAGCATCTCCTTACAAGACAAAACTATTTAACTTGCTGTTTTGACGTGCATTATAGATAAATGTTTGAAATAAATGAGATGAATATCATTAGATTTATGTAATTCTATCGAAAAATAAATAAAATCCATGAAATTAAACAAATCACATTCACAATAAAATAAAATCTCAATAGTGGCTTAATTTTGTCTTCAAGATTTAAATCGTTTCGCTTAAAAAGCAAATAAGCATTTTGTAATAAAATCACAGGTAAAATAACACAAGCAATAATCACAGTTAAGCCCATAAAAGCTGCCATAAATAGGTTTGGATCATTGGTCTGTAAAGAAATAATCCACATGGCAATCGTGGGCGCACCGCCAATTGCAAATAACAGCGAATAAAAAATCGTTTGTGCAATATGTGGTTGTAGCTTCATGCCGACGTTATTTTCCCATTTTTATAAAAAAAATCAGTTTTATCATAAAAGAAAAGCACCTCGTTAGGTGCTCTCTTTAGTCGTAAGAACGTGTTTACGCAGAAAATGGGTGGCGTAGCACAATTGTTTCAGCACGATCTGGACCCGTTGAAATAATATCAATTGGGCATTCGATTAGTTGTTCAATACGTTTTACATAGGCCAATGCATTTGCAGGAAGTTGATCAACACTGGTCAAACCTACTGTTGAATCTGTCCAGCCTGGCATGGTTTCATAAATCGGTTTTAAACTTTCAAATGAAACTGCATCCGATGAACCAATACAACCAGAATCAGTATTTTCATAACCGACACAAATTTTGACTTCTTCCAAACCATCTAGTACATCAAGTTTAGTCAAGCAAATTCCTGAAAGTGAGTTTACATCGACTGAACGACGTAGAATTTCAGCATCAAACCAACCACAACGACGTTGACGACCCGTTGAAGCGCCAAACTCATGTCCAACAGTACCCAAATGACGACCAATCGCATCACCTGTATCAGTCGCAGCATCATAGTGCAATTCAGTTGGGAACGGACCTGCACCGACACGTGTGGTATATGCTTTTGTGATCCCTAAAACATAGTCCAAATGCAATGGTCCCATACCCGAACCCGAACTTACGCCACCCGCAGTGGTGTTTGAACTGGTCACATATGGATAAGTCCCATGATCGATGTCAAGTAACGAGCCTTGCGCACCTTCAAACATGATGGCTTTACCATCTTTACGATAGTCGTGTAGAACCTGAGTCACATCGATAATTAATGGTGCCAAAACTTCACGCCATTGATTACAAAGTGCCAATACATCTTCAAACTTAACAGCTTCGACACCGTAGAATTGAGTCAATTGGAAGTTATGTAGCTCAAGCATTTCCTGAAGTTTTTCTTCAAGTGCTGCACCACCACGCACCAAGTCTGCAACACGCACAGCACGACGAGCCACTTTATCTTCATACGCTGGACCAATACCACGACCAGTCGTACCAATTTTGGCATTGCCGCGTTTCTTTTCACGCGCCTGATCCAGTGCAATATGGTTTGGCAAAATCAAAGGACAGTTTGGAGAAATACGTAAACGCTCTTTAACTGGAACGCCTTCTTTTTCCAAAATATCCATTTCTTCAATGAGAGCAGCTGGAGAAAGCACCACGCCATTACCAATTAAGCACAGTACGTTATCACGTAAAATACCTGATGGAATGAGGTGTAAAACAGTTTTCTTTCCACCTACGACAAGAGTATGACCTGCATTGTGCCCACCTTGATAGCGAACCACAGCTGCCGCTTGATCTGTGAGCAGGTCGACGATCTTACCTTTACCTTCGTCGCCCCATTGGGTACCAAGTACCACAACATTTTTGCCCATAATAGCCTCATTACATCATGCTGTTAAAATTGAACGTTTATTTGCTGTGCATGTCTGACAAATAAACCCTTAAATCTTTTCGATCTGCCATGTACCGTTTACATGTCGCAACTGATGCGTTGCATAAGGAACTGAGCTTAAGTCATCTTCGCCTAATAACTGAATCACAGCCAAACCCTGTTGGCGAGCGACTGCTATGGCTTCTAACAAACTTTGATCCTGACCATTTGGTGCGACAATCGTTTCAATCTGTTTAAATTGCCCTGCACAAAGCGCGTACAAGTCACAACTAAACCCTGTTGCTGGACGCGCACGACCAAAATGTTCACCAATGCCATCATAACGACCACCCTGTGCCAGTGGTGCAGCACGATTAGGAGCATAAACCGCATACATTAGACCAGTATGGTAGTGATAACTACGAAGTTCGACCACATCGATACCGATTTGTAGTGCTGGCCAGCGTGACTGAATTTGGATCAGTGTGGATTTAAGTGCATTTAACGCGTCTTGGAAGGCAACGTCATTCAGCACTTCATCACTTAAATGGCGCTCAAGTGCATCAAGATCACTGGCATAGCGCCCAAGGGCATAAAAGTCTGATCCAAAAGCTAAATCTTGGGTAAATTCTTCTAACTCTGGAAGTGCTTTGCGTTGATACAGATCAGATAAATCTTGTTCCGTCTGTTTATTTAACCCAGCGCGTTCTACCAAACTGCGGAACAAGCCTACATGTCCCAAATCCAGATGAACACCGTCTAAAGCTTTGGCTTGTTGAATTAAACCCAACATCACATCAATCATTTCAACATCAGCTTCGATGCTGTCATGACCATAAAGCTCCGCCCCCAACTGCAAAGGTGCACGAGAAGAATTAAAATTTTGTGGTTTGGTATGAAGAACTGTACCCGCATAACAGTAGCGCGCTACACCTTCGATAGAACGAACATGAGCGTCAATACGAGCAACTTGAGGGGTCATATCTGCGCGGACACCCAATAAGCGCCCAGAAAGTTGATCTATCACTTTAAAGGTGACTAAATCCAAATCATGATTTGATTCAGATAATAAAGACAACGATTCGATGTATTCGATAAATGGTGTATACACCAACTGATAACCACGAGATGCAAGAAAATCGAGTGTATGTCGACGCAAAGTTTCTACGACTTGCGCTTGTTCTGGTAATACATCTGCTACCCCATCAGGTAACAACCATGTCTCTGAAATCGGCATGTTTCAAACCTAAAATTTGCTCAAGGCGGAATCAATCCGCATAAAAAAATCGGGAACACACCCGATTTCTCCAAGTCTAACACGTTCGTAGTTGCCATGCACCTGAGAATTTTAGGAAAATTAAATTTATAGCTTGGCTTTTGATTTGATGATTATTTCAGGTCATCTTTCTCAGACTCATTGAGGCGCTTAAAATCTTCTGCATGCCCCACATATTGAGTGATCAGAGCAATTAGTTCTGCATTCTGCAACTCTAAAAGTTTCGATTTTTGCACAGTTTGATTGAGCAATTCTCGATCAACCTGAACACTTTTTGCAAGATCCTGCATAATTTCCAAAGTCTTTTTCAAATTACTTTCTAGCATCACCACTTTTTCTTCAAGCTTGCGATTCTGAGTTTCGTCAGTGAGTGAATTTTGCTCTTTGCGAAATTGCAAAACAATTAAAATTAGAACCGCGATCATTAAAATAATAATAAATAGCCAGATAAGCATTGTTTTCCCCTGAATTTCTTGCGTTATTCAAATTATGTTGATTAGCCTTCTTTCATCATTGTTTAAACCTTTTTTTATTTCCCCCCATAGGGAGAAATAAAAGGCACTTATACACTTATAAAAAGAAGTCTATTAAAGATATCTCAAAAGTATCCATGTTGATTTAGATTTAATTTAAATCATAGAAGCTTTAAGTTTTGAAATATAAAAAGCAACACATTCAACTTAGCTTAATGAAATGATTCACACAAATCCAGCAATCGGTTGGCATAGCCCCACTCATTGTCATACCACGCAAAAACTTTTGCTTGGCGACCCACGACCATAGTTTGAGTTAAATCGACAATCAATGAATAAGGTGAATGATTAAAATCACTTGAAACAAGTGCTTCATCTGTCACAGACATAATTTCGGCATAGTCATTTTTTGCCGCTTTTATTAATACTTCATTTAAATGATGCACATTGACTGGATTTTGCGACACAAAACTGAGATCAATTGCAGCGACATTGATCGTTGGCACTCGAATCGAATAACCATCAATTCTACTTTCCATTTTAGGCATCACTCTTTTCAGCGCATTTAAAGCACTTGATGTGGTCGGAATAATGTTTTGTCCCGATGCGCGAGCGCGACGTAAATCACGATGTGCATGATCGAGTACCGACTGATCAGCAGTCACTGCATGAATTTCAGTCATCAGCGCAGTTTCTATCCCAAAGGCATCATCAATAATTTTGACTAAGGGTACCAGCGCTTGCGTGGTACATGAGACACTGGAAATAATACGATCTGTAGCTTTGACTTCTGATTGATTGATTCCGTAGACAATCGCCGCATCCACCTCATCAAAGGGTGCAGCACCAATAATGACCCGTTTTGCTCCTGCCCCTAAATGTCGAATTGCATCGGCGTGTGAACGAAATAATCCAGTGCATTCGAGGACAACATCTATTTCTAAAGTTTTCCACGGTAAATTTTCAGGCGCCTCTTCACGAAACACCTGTAGCTTTAATTCACGACCAAACGCCTGTATATGCAAGAAGATTTTCTCATCTTCGATCTTGATCGCAACTTCACCGTGAAAACGACCATGCGTCGTGTCATATTTAAATAAATGCACCAATGTCTCGACATCAGCGATGTCATTAATCGCCACGATATCAAAATGAAATCGTTTTGGATTTTCAAACCATGCACGTAACACATTTCGGCCAATTCGACCAAACCCATTAATGGCAATACGTTGCATGATTTATCCTTTTATATAAGCGATCAGACTCTATGTTAAAACATTGATTATCACGATGATACAATTGAATCGAGAGTTTAGACGAGTTTGTTATTTTTTAACCAATCAGAAATTATCATTAACGATCATTTGGTTTCCCTATGATTTGTGAATTAAGCTGAATTGCCTTAACAAATATAGGCATTCTGGAAATTTACTGCTTTTTTGATCACATACGCTGACAATTCTCGATCAAACGATTGCATAGAATTGTCATCATTTCTCGGTAAAATCATTGGTTGAACAGGGTTTTTCCGTTATAATTTGGCACTTTTGAAATCTACGCCACGCATTCATCCTTCATCGTTTTTGTTTAAACGATGCACTGTCTGCATATAGCCTATTTGAATTTATGGAGTGACTTGGTCGTGAGTACTCGTTTTATGACATCTGCTGAAATTCGTGAAGCTTTTTTGCGTTATTTTGAATCGCAAGGCCACACACGTGTCGCGTCGAGTTCACTTGTACCCGCCAACGATCCAACGTTGCTGTTTACTAATGCCGGCATGAACCAGTTTAAAGATTGCTTTTTAGGTCTGGAAAAACGCGATTATGTGCGCGCTGTTTCATCACAAAAATGTGTGCGTGCAGGCGGTAAACATAACGATCTGGATAATGTCGGTTATACTGCCCGTCACCATACTTTCTTTGAAATGCTCGGTAATTTCTCTTTTGGTGATTACTTCAAAGAAAATGCACTTAAATTTGCATGGGACTTTTTAACCAGCGAACAATGGTTAGGCTTACCGAAAGATAAGCTTTATGTCACGGTTTATCACACCGATGATGAAGCTTATGACATCTGGAACAAAGAAATTGGTTTAGCGCCTGAACGCATTATTCGTATTGGCGATAATAAAGGCGAAAAATACGCATCTGATAACTTCTGGGCAATGGGTGATACTGGACCATGTGGTCCTTGTTCTGAAATTTTCTTTGATCATGGCGATCATATCTGGGGTGGTTTACCCGGTACACCAGAAGAAGATGGCGACCGTTTTATCGAAATCTGGAATAACGTTTTTATGCAGTTTAACCGGACTGCGGATGGCGTATTGCACCCTCTTCCAGCTCCATCGGTCGATACTGGCATGGGCTTGGAGCGTATTAGTGCGGTACTGCAACATGTCAATTCAAACTATGACATTGATTTATTCCAGCATCTGATCAAATCTGCCTGTGAAATTATTGGCGTTCAAGATCAAGCTCAACCTTCCCTTCGTGTTGTGGCGGATCATGCCCGTTCTTGCTGTTTCCTGATTGCTGATGGTGTTAATCCGTCTAATGAAGGTCGTGGCTATGTATTGCGCCGTATCATCCGTCGTGCAGTACGTCATGGTAATAAACTTGGTGCAACAGGTACGTTCTTCTATAAAATGCTTCAGCCTTTAATCGACGTCATGGGTGAAGCTTACCCTGAACTTAAACATGATCAGGCACGCATTGAAGCGACTTTAATTAAAGAAGAAGAACAATTTGCCAAAACCCTTGAGCAAGGCCTAAAACTGCTTGAAGGTGAACTTGCGCAACTTACTGGCAAAGTGATTGCGGGCGAAACGGTATTTAAACTGTATGATACTTATGGCTTCCCAACCGATTTAACCGCTGATATTGCTCGTGAACGCGATCTGGAAATCGATGAAGTCGGTTTTGAACGTGAAATGGAAGCACAGCGTCGCCGTGCACGTGATGCTGGTAAATTTGCAGTCGACTACAACAGCATTGTTAAAGTGGACGGCGAAACACAATTTGATGGCTACAATGCGACCGCAGGTCAAGGTCAAATTATCGCAATCTATAAAGATGGCGAGCAAGTTGATGAAATCGTTGAAGGTGATGAAGCTTTAATCGTTTTAAATCAAACGCCTTTCTACGCAGAAAGCGGTGGCCAGATTGGCGATACTGGTCTATTCAAAAACGAGACAGGGATTTTTGAAGTTCAAGATACCAAAAAATCTGGTGGTGCATTTGTGCATCAGGGTATCGTCACCATGGGTAGCTTAAAAGCCTCTCAACAGGTTGAAGCGACCGTTAAAGCAGACATTCGTGCTGCAACTGCGCGTAACCACTCCGCTACCCACCTTTTACATGCTGCACTTCGTCAAATTTTAGGCACACATGTTCAACAAAAAGGTTCATTGGTTGCCAGCGACATTTTACGTTTTGACTTTGCCAATGACCAACCCGTGACTTTTGAGCAATTGCAACAAGTGGAACAATTGGTGAATCGCGAAGTGATTGCCAATACAGCTGTTGGCGTTGAACTACTCGATATTGAATCTGCCAAAGCCAAAGGCGCCATGATGTTATTTGGTGAAAAGTATGGCGATGAAGTTCGTGTACTTTCCATGGGTTCAGTGATTGACGAGCGTAACTTCTCGATTGAACTTTGCGGTGGTATTCATGTACAGCGTACTGGCGACATTGGCCTATTCAAAATTACGTCTGAAGGCGGTGTTGCGGCGGGTATCCGTCGTATTGAAGCCGTCACAGGCACCAAAGCACTTGAAGTTGTACAAAAAGCCGATAGTGACATTCAACAGATCAACAGCTTATTAAAAGCACAAAAAGATCAAACAGTAGAACGTGTTCAGGCTGCGGTAGAACATACCTCAGCGTTGCAAAAGCAGATTGAACAGCTTAACCAAAAGTTAGCAAACTTTCAGGCGACTGAACTTTTAAGCCAAGTTCAAACCGTTGCGGGTCGTTCTACCCTGATCACCACTGTTCAAAACATGGATGCGAAATCACTTCGTAACCTACACGACAGTGTGAAATCAAAATTAGAGGATGCTGTGATTGTATTGGCAGGTGTCGAAGATGACAAAGTCAGTCTGATTGCATCGGTTGCCAAACAATATACAGCACATCTAAAAGCAGGCGATATCATTAAACATCTTGCGACCGAACTCGGTGGTAAAGGTGGTGGTAAACCTGACTTAGCACAAGGTGGCGCGCCACTAAACGAGAAGTTTGAACAGGTTATGACAGCTCTCCCTGTCTGGCTTGGACAGCACTAAGACTTCACTTTTGTGTAACTGACTCTGAATTAAGCCTCTCAGAGTCATGGCTTATATGGAACAACTATGGCATTAATCGTACAGAAATATGGCGGGACCTCAATGGGGACTCCTGAGCGCATTTTAAATGTTGCTCGTCGTGTGAAGCGTTGGCATGATCACGGCCACAAGGTTGTAGTGGTGGTTTCTGCAATGAGTGGTGAAACCAACCGCTTACTTGCACTTGCCAAAGCCATTACTGAAACACCTGATCCACGTGAATTAGACCAAATGGTGTCTACAGGTGAACAGGTGACGATTTCCATGTTAGCAATGGCACTTAATTCAATTGGTGTAGAAGCTAAATCCTATACAGGTCGTCAGGTTGGGATTAGAACTGACAGCGCGTATAACAAGGCACGTATTGAAGCGATTGATACTGATGTGATGACGGCCGATCTTGATGTCGGTCGTGTATTGGTTGTCGCAGGCTTTCAGGGTGTCGATGATGAAGGTAATACCACGACATTAGGTCGTGGTGGTTCTGACACCACGGGTGTTGCGCTTGCAGCAGCCTTAAAAGCAGATGAATGCCAGATTTATACCGATGTGGATGGTGTTTATACCACGGACCCACGTGTTGCACCAAAAGCCAAAAAAGTGGATCGTATTTCTTTTGAAGAAATGCTGGAAATGGCCTCTTTAGGCTCTAAAGTCCTTCAGATTCGTTCAGTTGAATTTGCAGGTAAATATCAGGTGCCGCTGCGTGTCTTGTCTAGTTTTGACAATGACGACGACGGTGCATTTGATGAAGACTTTAAACAAAACGTAGGTACTTTAATTACCACTGAGGCAGAAGACGATATGGAACAACCGATTATCTCAGGTATCGCATTTAACCGTGATGAAGCTAAGCTGACCATTTTAGGTGTAGCTAATGAGCCAGGTGTTGCTGCTAAAATTTTGGCTCCAATCAGTGCTGCTAATATTGAAGTCGATATGATCATCCAAAATGTCGAAGAAGATGGTACAACTGATTTCACTTTTACTGTCAATCGTGGTGATCTTGCCAAAGCTGAAAAAATTCTGAAAGAAACCGCAGCAAATATTGGCGCGCGTGAAGTTGCAACACGTGATGATATCGTCAAAGTATCAATCGTCGGTGTGGGTATGCGTTCTCATGCGGGTGTTGCAAGTAAAATGTTTATCGCTCTTGCAGACGAGAGTATCAATATTTTGATGATTTCAACTTCAGAAATCAAAATTTCAGTCTTAATTGAAGAAAACTATTTGGAACTTGCAGTTCGTACGCTACATACCGCATTTGGTCTGGATCGTGAACATGGTGAAAGTAGTGCACGTGCATAAACTTTGATCAAACAAATTGTGAAATAGATCACTTTTCAACAATTTGTGTCAAAAAAATAGAGCCACTGTAGTTTTTTCTATAGTGGCTCTGTTATATTAGCACCTATGTATTTAGAAAAATTAAGCAGCATCATTAAATACAACATCTTTTTTATTGATTCTGTTAATTATTTCTCTAATTCTGAGGTTGTAATTTCGGTTTCTTAAACCACTATCGCAGGTTTAGCGTTTTAGCAAGGAGATAAACATGCTGATTCTGACCCGTCGTGTCGGAGAAACATTAATGATTGGGGATCAAGTCAGTGTAACTGTGCTTGGCGTTAAAGGTAATCAGGTTCGTATTGGTGTGAATGCACCAAAAGAAGTATCTGTGCACCGTGAAGAAATCTACCAACGTATTCAACACGAACGTGCCATGCATGAACACCTTCAACATCTTGATCAAGACTATCAGCCTTCATTTGAAGATGATAATTTCTCTCAAAACAATTTTAATCGTTAAGAATATATTGTTGTTGATGATTAAAGCGGCTTACAAGCCGCTTTAAATATTTCTATGGCCTAGATGATCAAACATCCAGTGCGAGTGCTTTCTTTACAGGTGCATAGCTACGACGATGTTCATCGATCACCCCATGACTGGTGATGGCTTCAAAATGAGCTTTGGTAGGATATCCCTTATGTTTTGCAAAACCAAAGACAGGATATTTCTCATCCAGCGCTTTCATTTGTCGATCTCGCGCAACTTTGGCTAAAATACTGGCCGCACTAATTTCAGCATGGCTTGCATCACCGCCGACAATCGCCTCACAACTGATGCTCATTCCTTTTGGAATTTGATTACCATCCACAATCACTTTATTTGGTTGAATTTTCAGATTATTTACAGCGCGATTCATGGCCAGAAAAGTCGCCTGTAAAATATTGAGTTCATCAATTTCAGTATGCGTTGCTTCCGCAATTGACCAAGCCAACGCTTTTTCCTGTATCTCAACAAACAGTTTTTCACGTTTTTTTTCAGTCAGTTTTTTAGAATCATTTAAGCCTTGAATCGGGTTATTCGGATCTAAAATAACCGCCGCAGCGACTACCGACCCCACTAACGGCCCTCGCCCTGCTTCATCTACACCAGCAATAATCATAATGATTTATTTCGTCAAAGTTTGTTGGAACGTTTCATTTACACAGGCAGTTACCGTTTTCGACACCACTTGACCTACCATTGCGGCTCTTGCATTTGGATCAAAGGTGGCATTTGCTAAATCTGCGGCGGTAACGCTATAAGGTGCTTTTTCACTGACACAGCCACAAATTTCAGTTTGAATATCCTGTTTTTGATCAGCAGTCATCAGTTTAGAAGCAGTTTGCCAAGCAGGAATAGTATTGATTTCATTCATACATTTGTTATTTACCGCAATTTTCAAGGCAGTCATGCTTAATTGCTCAGTAGTATTTGTCGCTGTATTCATCGAACCATCTGTTGCACAACCTGTTAAAAGCAAGACAAATGCAGTCAAACCGAATAGTGATTTTTTCATCGCTGTTTCCAAAAAAATTTTAGCTATTTTGCCTAAAGCCAGCCTACGATGAAATAACTAATTTGTAGAAAAGCGCTAAATTAAATCAATCATCACTAGCTCAGTATGTATGGCGGTTTTGATCGTTTCATTAAAAAAACGCTTCGTTACAGTAGCCCCATTTTTTCAAGGTGTCTTCTCGTCTATTCTCGCGTGATAATTCGCAATTGTAAAAGGGCATCATTTCATGTCTAACTCTAGCCAGTACTACACCAGAACGGCACAATATTTACACTGGATTATGGCTATTATCTTTATTACGGCGTGGATCATTGGTTTTTATAGTGGTAATTTTTTAAGCTATGAAACTGACGGCAGCTTTAAAGGTGATGTCATTACTCTTCACAAGAATATTGCAACGACCATTATTTTCCTTGTCATGATTCGACTTTTTTGGCGATACACCCATCCTGCACCACAACTTCCAGACAATATGTCCCCTTTAATGAAAAAACTGGCACATGCAGGTCATTTAGCCCTATATTTTATTCTATTGGCATTACCAATTACTGGCTGCTTATTTAGCTGGAGTGCTGGACACCCTGCACCTGTGCTTTACCTGTTTAATATCCCTCAACTGATTGGTGAAAATCCTGAAGTGATGGCGATCGTAAAACCGATGCATATTTATCTTTCATGGTTTGCAGGGCTTCTTGTCGTTGGACACATTTTGGCAGCACTTAAACATCATTTTATTGACAAAGATCATGTGTTGATCAGCATGACCAGACAACCCAAATAATCCCTTAAACAAATTCCATAAAAAACGCATCTCATTCAGATGCGTTTTTTAATTCAATATTCTATTTTTTTATAGCTGTTGGATAGTTGCAATCCATTTCTGCTTTTCAGCAGAATCGATAAAAGAGGCTTCAAATGAATTGATCGCCAATTGTTTTAGCTCATCGTTGGATAAATTCAAAGCAGCATGAACCGCAAGAAAATTATCATTCATATAACCACCAAAATAAGAGGGATCATCTGAATTAATCGTGACATGTACACCTTGTTTGAGTAAACGGTGAATATTGTGTTCAGTCATATCCTCTACGACACAAAGCTTTAAATTACTGAGCGGACAAACCGTTAATGGCATTTTTTCATCAATCAAACGCTGCAATAAAGCTGGATCTTCGTCTGATCGCACGCCATGATCAATACGATTGACCTGAAGCAAATCCAGTGCTTCCCACACATATTCTGGCGGACCTTCTTCACCTGCATGTGCGACAATTAAAAAACCTGCTTCACGTGCTTTAGCAAAAACACGTTCAAACTTGGACGGCGGATGTCCAACCTCACTAGAATCTAATCCAACAGCAATAATGTCATGTTTAAATGGCAATGCTTGTTCGAGCGTTTTAAATGCATCTTCTTCGCTTAAATGACGTAAAAAACACATAATCAGTTGAGAGCTAATGCCTAGTTTGTCTTTTGCATCAGTACAAGCGCGTTTTAACCCGTTCAAGACTGTCGCAAATTCAACTCCACGCTCAGTATGCGTTTGCGGATCAAAAAACATTTCAGTATGCACGACTTTATCTTCAGCACATTTTTCGAAGTATGCCCAAGCCAGATCATAAAAATCCTGCTCATGTACCAAAACATTTGCGCCCGCATAATAGATGTCTAAAAATGACTGTAAATTATGAAAGTTATAAGCTTGTTTGATTTCTTCGACCGACTGATAAGGAATCTGAATATGATTGCGCTGTGCAATTTCAAACATCAATTCAGGCTCAAACGTGCCTTCAATATGCACATGTAATTCGGCTTTGGGTAAAGCACGAATTAACTCAACTTGATTCATAATAACTCCAAAATAACAAAGGGCGCAGAAAACACTCTGCACCCTTTTTTCTTCAATAAAAATTAACCGCCAAATACAGCAAACTTAAATGCCCAAAGTACTGCTACGATCCAAACCATATATGGGACAGTTTTAGCTTTGCCTGTCAGTAATTTAATCAAGGCATAGCTAATAAAGCCCATCGCAATACCGTCTGCAATTGAATAAGCAAATGGCATAAAGACAATGGTTAAAAACGCAGGAACAGCTTCTGTAATATCTTCCCAATCAATATTAGTGATCCCTTGAATCATCAACACCCCAACAAATAAAAGTGCTGGAGCAGTGGCAAAACCTGGGACTGATTGAGCAAGAGGAGCCAAAAACAAACAAGCAAGGAATAAACAAGCGACTACCACCGCAGTCAAACCCGTACGACCACCTGCGGCCACCCCTGATGCAGACTCAATATATGGTGTAGTCGAAGAAGTTCCTAAAGCAGCCCCTGCAACAATCGCAGTCGAATCTGCAAATAAGGCTTTTTTCAAACGCGGTAATTTGCCATCGACCAATAAACCCGCACGATGTGAAACACCAACCAGTGTTCCAGTACTGTCGAACAAATCGACCAAGAAGAAGACAAAAATAACGCCAATCAAACTTGCGGTAAATAGTCCTTCAAAATCCATTTGTAGGAAAGTCGGCGCTAATGATGGAATCTCACCAACGACACCTTTAAATTGATTCAAACCCATGAATGTTGAAATAGCTGTAATGACCAGAATACTGATAATAATCGCACCACGGATTCGAAAGTGATGCATCACTACAATCATCAAAAACCCAAGTAGTGACAATAAAACAGTTGGCTGTTTAATATCACCCAAACCGACTAACGTCGCTGGGTTTGCTACAATAATGCCCGAATTTTTGAGTGCTACTAGCGCAAGGAATAAGCCAATCCCACCCCCGATCGCAAATTTGAGTGACATCGGGATGGCATTCACAATCGCTTCACGAATTTTTAAAAAGCTGATTGCCAGAAAAATAAGACCCGAAATAAAAACTGCGGCTAAGGCAGTTTGCCACGGCACACCCATGCCCAGACAAACTGAGTAGGTAAAATAAGCATTTAACCCCATACCAGGAGCAAGTGCGATTGGATAATTGGCGATTAGCCCCATGACCAAGCAGCCAATTGCGGCAGCCAAGCAGGTTGCGACAAAGACCGCACCATGATCCATTCCAGTTTCAGACAAAATTAGTGGATTGACAATAATGATATAACACATCGTCAAAAAGGTCGTTACACCTGCAAGCACTTCAGTTCTAAAGCTTGTCTTATTTTCGCTTAGTTTAAATAAGCGCTCTAACAAGTCTGCTGAAGGGTTAGGAGTTGACATAACATAGTCCCTACAAAAAGTTTGAGCATACTGTGTTGCTATATGTATATGGTCTTAAAGGAAATATTTATTTGAATACACTTCTAAGACACATTGCGATTGTATAATGGATTAAGCAATCAATATGCCATTTGCTTATTACTAAAAAGCAATTCCCTATTTCCAAATACGCACTATTAGTAACAAAGTATAAGGTTTAATCATCTGACCAAAACACAAAAAAGCCGCATAGATGTATGCAGCTTCACATATAATTGAAGGAATATGATGTTAAAAATATAAATTGATATCTTTAATGCCTTCCCCCGAGAAGATTATATCATATTATTTATATTTTTGTTTTAGCAATCCAATTCGATACATCTATAAAATTTATTTAAAAACATGATCTTAAAATCACAATCTTAAAGCTATTGTATTAGACCTTGACGATGAACACCAGAAAGCGACGAATGTTGATTGTAGTTTGGATTCGCTTCAAGTGTCTTGAGACTATGCTCTGCTTCTGTGATTACTCGACTCACCTGTTCTCTTTTCTTTACTTTAGAATCAAGATAAATACTGTAACCAAGCAGAATCACTAGGCTCGCAAAAATCAAAATAAGTATATTTCTCATAAGCGATATTCTTGTTATCCACATATTTGTGATTTATTTTACCAAAAATAGACAAAAAGCGACACATAAAACATTCTCTTGATACTTTATATGTGATGCATTTTTGAAATTTTTAACCCTTTGTGCATCATGATCTAATCTGGACAATACAGCCTTCAGATCGCTCATTTATTGTTAATCTTTTGATTTAAAATTATTATTCAAATAGTTTAGAACTATTTATGATAACCATCGCGTCAACATCAATCTGATTCTTAAACTCCTTCGGATAATTTAAAAACTTTTCATTGTTTCGCTATTCATTGTATTCGTATAATTTTGGTTACTTAAGTATCAAAACTATCATTTTTAGACTTTTAAAAGCACAACAAATGATCTTTAGGTATTAAATTATGAGGACTTAAGCTGGGAAATACAAATATACTCAGCGTATGTCCTACAATACCTCAACTAATAAATTATTGTATTATCGTGACAAAATAATGAATGCATCACTATTCTGCCGTTTTAATGATAAATTCTCAGTCTGATATCATGATATTTTTAGGATGATTCAGATTGGCATAAAGTGACTTTTTTTGTCAGCAGATACATCTTTTTTTATTCTTCACTTTTTTAAGTTCAAGTTTAGCAATCACATAGTGACTCATCTGCTCGCTTTGGTTTCTCTGGCTAATGGTGCTACACTAGCGACTCGTTTCAAAATCTCTTTCATTTTATGCAAATCACGCCACCTTAATTGATTGTTTTTTATTTATCAATTCATCACTGTCTAGTGATGTGGTGTCGTCGTGTGTGTAAATATCACATCACTAGCCTTTAATCATATACAAATACTCTTACAGGCTATTTATGTTTCAGCAAATTCGTCAAGAATGGTTCTCCAATATTCGCGGGGATGTTCTTGCAGGCTTAGTCGTTGGACTTGCTCTTATTCCCGAAGCAATTGCATTTTCCATTATCGCAGGTGTTGACCCTCAAGTTGGCTTATATGCCTCGTTTTCCATGGCGGTTGTAATTGCTTTTATGGGCGGTCGACCTGCCATGATTTCCGCAGCTACAGGCGCTATGGCATTATTGATGGTTAGCCTAGTCAAAGAACATGGACTAAACTACCTTCTTGCAGCAACAATTTTGACAGGTATTATTCAAATTATTGCGGGACAACTTAAACTCGCCAAACTGATGCGCTTTGTCTCCAAATCTGTGGTGGTTGGTTTTGTAAATGCTTTGGCTATTTTAATTTTTATGGCACAACTTCCTGAATTATTACATGTTTCGTATCAGGTTTATGTATTTGTGATTTTAGGGCTCGCCATTATTTATTTATTTCCTTATGTTCCCAAGATTGGCAAGTTAATTCCCTCACCCATGGTCTGTATTATTGTCATTACATTCTTGGCGCTATTTTTAAACTCACATGTACGAACCGTCGGTGATATGGGCAATTTGCCCAATAGCCTACCGCATTTCTTTATTCCAGATATTCCGTGGAATCTTGAAACTTTATGGATTATTTTACCTTATTCCTGTGCATTGGCAGCAGTAGGATTATTAGAATCGATGATGACCGCGACTATTGTGGATGAACTGACGGATAGCTCGAGCGATAAACATCGTGAGTGTAAAGGTCAGGGTTTTGCCAATATCGTGACTGGTTTTATGGGCGGTATGGCGGGATGTGCCATGATTGGGCAATCCATGATTAATGTAAAATCTGGCGCGCGCAAACGTCCTTCAACTCTCGTTGCTGGTGTTTTTCTACTGATATTAGTCGTGTTTATCAGTGATTGGTTGCGGGTCATTCCTATGGCGGCATTGGTTGCCGTGATGATTATGGTGTCTATCAGCACTTTTGATTGGGGATCGATTAAAAACTTTAAACATAATCCTAAAAGCAGCAATATTGTCATGATAGCCACAGTCATCGTGGTGGTTGCAACTCATAATTTGGCAATTGGGGTTTTGGTTGGGGTTCTCCTTTCTGCATTATTTTTGGCGCAAAAACTTGAAAATGATGTACATATTGAAACTTCACGTCATGGCGACACACGCATTTATGATGTACGTGGTCAATTATTCTTTAGCTCTTCGGAACGTTTCTCTCAGGCTTTTGATTCTCAGGAAAATGTTAAACAAGTCGTTATTGATTTAACGCATTCTCACATTTGGGATGTGACGACAGTCGCTTCTCTCGATAGCATTATTGAAAAGTTTCAGAAAAATAATATACAGGTCACTGTAAAAGGCCTAAATGAAGCAAGTTCGATCATGATCGATAAGTACGGTAAACACGCCAGAATTTAAAAACGCTCACTCTAAGAGATAAAAAACCGTGCAATTCATTTGCACGGTTTTTTATTAAAAGCTTATTTGAGATTTAAAACTGAAACTTTAGAACTGATAATTAAGACGAACCAAATAATTTCGTGGCGCACCTGGCATCGCGTTAGAGCGCCAGTATTCTTTATCGGTGAGATTATTTACCGCGAAAGTAATCCCCCAATGCTCATCTTTATAACCCAAAGCTGCGTCTAGGCGTGTCCAACCCTCAATCTTGTTCAGATTGTTATCTGCGGTATAAAATGATCCCACGTAGGTGCCACCAATTTCAGCATAGACTCTTTCAACGGGTAAATAACGTATAAATAAATTACCTGTATTTTCAGAGATATTGGCAAGACGATTACCTTTCAAGCGGCTGGTTTCTGCTACTGTAGCGCGAGTATCTTTTTTCCATTTGGCATCGGTATAACCATATCCACCGCGTACAAAGACATTCTCTAAGACACGACCAATAAAACTGAATTCAACACCCTTTGATTGTTGTTGCTGTCCGACTTGCCATTCATTAGGTTGATTTGTTGGATCTGGCTGATAGCGAATATTATTCTTGGTAATATCAAAAACCGATAACTGTGTATTTAAACGCTGCTCGAACCAATCACTTTTAACCCCGACTTCGTATTGTTCATTGTATTGAGGTTTTGCATCATAGACACTGGTATTATTCACATTTGGATCAATACTGATCATGCCTCGCCCACCATAAGGTGCAAAACTTTTACTATATGAGCTATAAAAACTATGCTGATCTGTTGGCTGCCAGACAAAGCCAACATTTGGGCTTAAGCTTTCGCCATCATAGCTTTTCGATACATTTACAGGCTTACTATTTGCAACCTGTGCCTGTGTTTTAAATTCAAATGTATCGTAGCGAATACCGAGCATCATTTTTAAAGTTGGAGTAAGTGTCACTAAATCCTGTAAGAAAAACGCTAGATTTTCTGCATCGTGATGGTTAATGGTCGTGGTTGCTTTATGGGCATTTACAGGCAAATCATCATAATAATCTGAAGGATTATAAGGATTGATATAACCATAATAACTTTGACTACCGCTTGAATAGTTACCAAGCTTTGGATCTCGATCCTCATGTGTCCAATCACTACCAAACATGATTTGATGTTCAAGACGACCTGTATTGAATTTGCCTGTAATATCAAAAGTATTAAGTAATGTTTTATTCATGGTTTCTTGCCATGCATAACTTTGGCGTAAATATCCCTTCCAAGTACACGCTGCACCCGTGATTTGTTTACCGTTCAAATCACACCATGTTCCGCCAAAGAAATTGTCAAAATTTTGATAGGCTTGGCGGTAACTAGCCGCCCAGTGGAATTTCCACTCAGGTGCAAATTCATATTTGAGATCTGTACGAATAGTTTGAAGTTCATCTTCTATATAATCGGTTGGACGCGCAAAACCTGTTTTTAATGAGACATCTTTCGGCAAGTTTTCATAACTTGGCCCTCGGTCAGGAGTACGGTCCAATTTATCGTAGGTATATTGTGTCGTCCATAACAAAGTTTGATCATCATTGCGATAGCTAATACTCGGTGAAAGCATTTCTATTTGCGAACCAATTCCTTTACGGAAACTATTGGTATCGGCCTTTTCACCTGTTAAACGGACTGCCCAGTGATCATTTAAAACTCGATTGAGATCTACAGTTGCTTCCACATTGTTATAAGATCCTGTATAAAGCCCTAGCGTACTTTTCGAATCAAAATTGGCAAATTTTGTGACCATATTGATCACGCCACCACCCTGACTTCGACCATAGAGAACAGAAGCTGGCCCTTTTAGTATCTCGATTCGTTCAACATTGGCGGTACTACGGCGTAACTGTCCACTTTCACGCACACCATCACGATAAATATCGCCTGCATCTGCTGCAAAACCACGTAAATAAATACCATCACCGCGAGTATCATAACTTGTTGAAACGCCTGGTGTCCCTTGCAGCATAATACTCAGATCATTGGCGCCATATATTTTATATTTTTGCACATCAATGGTATCAATGGTTTGCGGAATATCCTTCTTTTTTAGCCCATTACGAGTGACATTGGCTTCGTCGTAGTCAATATAACTTTTGATAGGATCAAGCTCACTCATCGCTTCGATCTTAATCGTCGGTAATACCGCCTTAGCCGTTTCTAGCATTTCTGAATGTGATGATGCTTCAATATCTTTGGCAAAAACAACTTGGCTTTGCACAATCATCATAGCCAACAAACTCAGTTTAAAAGCCCCGACTTGCTTCATTTTAAAATTTAAATGATTCATTAGAAAAATTACTCAGACTTAAAATATTTAGTAAAATAAAACAAGCGAATACTAATAAAAAATATTCTCATTTGCATTAATATTTTTATACAAATTGATTATTTTAGATACAAATAATTAAGATGATTTTAATAATATTGACTTTAAAGTTGAAAATTCCACTATATTTTTAAGAATTACAAAACAAATATCGCACTAAACCGTGAAGCATCAGCAATAAAACATTCATTACACCCCAAAATTTCCAATAAAAAAGGGATGATCAATATCATCCCTTTTTCTACATTTTTGGCTTAGTTAAGTAACTGAAGGCTTATTTTTCTTCAAGCATTTGACGATCAACTTCTTCAGGGTTATTCAATGCATTCTGAAGTTTTTGCATATCCAATGCACCGACCCATTTCGCAACGACAATCGTTGCCACACTATTACCCGTTAAATTCGTCAAAGCACGTGCTTCAGACATAAAGCGATCAATACCTAAAATCAAGGCAAGTCCCGCAACTGGAATATGCCCTACCGCTGACAAAGTTGCAGCCATGACGATAAATCCAGAACCTGTGACTCCTGCTGCACCTTTCGATGAAATCAATAGCACAATTAGCAACGTAATCTGATGTTGAATATCTAGTTGGGTGTTGGTGGCCTGAGCAATGAAAATTGCAGCCATGGTCAGATAAATCGAAGTACCATCCAAGTTAAATGAATAACCTGTCGGAATAACCAAACCGACCACCGACTTTTCGCAACCTGCGATTTCGAGCTTTTTCAGCATTCGCGGTAACACTGATTCTGACGAAGATGTCCCCAGTACAATCAGTAATTCTTCACGGATGAGGCGTAACATTTTGAAAATACTGAAACCACACACACGGCTGATCGTGCCCAGTACAATAAAAATAAACAACAAACACGTGACATAGAAGCACAAGATAAGTTGTCCAAGTTGTACCAAAGAACCAACACCATATTTACCAATGGTAAAAGCCATTGCACCAAAAGCACCGATCGGCGCAAGCTTCATGATCATATTCACGATGTTAAAAAATACATGTGAAATTTGATCAATCAGTTTCAACACAGGTTTACCTGCATCACCTAATTTATGAAGTGCAAAACCGAATAGGATAGCAAACAGTAAAACTTGTAAAATTTCACCATTGGCAAATGCGCCTACTACCGTTTCAGGAATGATATGCATCAAAAATTCGATGGTAGACTGGGACTGACCAGAAGCAACGTATTTCGCAATCCCTGCTGTATCGAGTGTCGCTGGATCGACATTCATCCCCACACCTGGTTTGGCAATATTAATCACCAAAAGACCTACAATCAGTGCGATGGTTGAAACGATCTCAAAGTAAAGTAATGCAATTCCGCCAGTCTTACCGACAGATTTCATACTCTCCATACCCGCGATACCACTAACCACCGTACAGAAAATGACAGGTGCAATAATCATCTTAATCAGACGAATAAATGCATCCCCCAGAGGTTTGAGTTGCTCTCCTAACCCCGGAATATTTTCTTTGACACCATCTACGATTTGGGTTGTGCTTGGATAAAAATGTCCAACCAAAACACCTGCGATAATGGCAATGATCACTTGAAAATAAAGTGATTTGTAAATCGGTTTTTTAGCCATAACTCTACGTCAACAAATATTTCTAAGCCCTTAGAAATATATCCATAAAAATATCTATAAATAGTATATAGACAGCCCTTTAGTCCACTTGTCTGTATGACGCATGGTGGAAGTTTTCTTAAAAGAAAACTTTCCATAAAGACGAAAAACAATTGGTTTTTCAAAAAAGTCTCATGACTTCAACATTCTGATCGAACCAGAACTTGATCTGTGTAAAAAAACAGGAGATAACAAGTAAATCGTTAATAAAAATTAAACAGTTTTAAAACGTCGAGAGTGTACTGCAATTCCAGTTTCTATCGGTTACAAAATCCTCTTTTTGGATATTTTTTGTGCAAAAATAGTGTAGACATTAGTCTAATACCCTTAAGAATAATTCTTTCATTTTATTTTTATGTCATAGTGATGCTATTCATTTTTCAACGAAATATTGACCGCATATGAACACTAAGAAAAATCTATATAAAGACAGTGAACATCCTTTTGCCCAATATGTACGAATACTCGGCAAAGGAAAAACAGGTTCGCGATCATTAAATTATGAAGAAGCTTATGCTGCTTTTTCCATGATTTTGAAAGGAGAAGTCTTGGATGTTCAGTTGGGTGCTTTTTTGATGTTGCTAAGGGTGAAGGAAGAATCTGTTGAAGAACTCACGGGATTTGTACAAGCCACCAAAGATCAACTGAACTTTCAGCCATTAGATGTCGATCTGGACTGGTCATCTTATGCGGGTAAACGTAAACATTATCCGTGGTTTCTATTATCTGCACTCACTTTAGCAAAGCATGGTTATAACATTGTCATGCATGGTGCTGCGGGTCATACCATTAACCGTGTGTATACTGAACAAGTCCTACAATATTTGGACTATGCAATTTGTCAGTCTGAACAAGATGTTAAGCAACAATTACAGCAACAACATTTTGCTTATTTACCTTTGGACGTAATTTCCCCTGTCCTGAGTGATATGATCGATTTACGGAATGTCATGGGGCTTCGTTCACCTGTTCATACTTTAGCGCGTTTAATTAATCCCTTTAATGCCAAAGCTACCCTGCAAGCGATTTTTCATCCTGCCTACCGTAATTCACACCAACAAGCAGCGTATCAACTAGGCTATAAAAATAGTGCGGTGATTAAAGGCGAAGGTGGTGAATTTGAGCGTAATCCTGATGCAAAAACGCTTATTTGCGGTATTAAAAATGGTGAATTGTATGAATACGAGTTACCTAAATTGACCCCAGAACGTAGCCCAACTGAAGATGAGCTTGATTTAGCCACATTTAAACAAGTGTGGTTGGGTCAGACGAGTCATGAATATGGTGAAATGGCAATTATTGAAACGATGGGTATCGCGCTATATACCATGAATGTGGTTGACGATTATGCTCAAGCGATGCAAAAAGCAAAAGTGCTTTGGAATACTAGATTCGACAAAGCACTTTAAATCCCATGAAAACCGATACGTTTTAAATAAAACGGATCGGTTTAAATTCAGGTTCTGGTAGGTGTGAATCACACTCCTCACCTTCTTCCTTTTTACCTTTATCAATATAACCTGTACGCTCTTTTTCAGGGACATTCTGATGTTCCCACGCAATGACCGCTTGCATACAAATTTGGCGTTGTTCTTGAGTCAGTGCAACACCATTTGGCCATTTGCCAATTTCCACTGCCGTTTTTAAACGCTCCACGATATCTGGATCTAAAACGGCAAGCATTTGTTCAATATTCATGCGTCATCCTGCTGTTGAAATGAGTCAAAATCCTGATTCCAGCCAAGCTTTGTACGGCAAGCCATATAAAAGTCATAACCGGGTGGATGTAATAAGTTTAACTTAAATGGATGCTTTCGGATATGCACTGTATCCCCGACATTCAAGGAAATACTGTTTTGTCCATCAGCACTCACCATCGGGAGAACACGATTTTCGCGAATCGTGAGTTTTATTTCACTGTGTCCACTGACCACGATTGGACGTGAAGATAAAGTATGTGGATGCATCGGGACAAGTGCAATCGCATCCATACCCGGATGCAAAATAGGACCACCACCTGACAGTGCATACGCGGTTGAGCCTGTTGGTGTCGATACAATCAGACCATCACTATGTTGACGATAAACATACTGACCATCAATATTCAGCTCAAAATCAATCATATGTACGGAGCGGCCAGAGTGTAAAACCACATCATTGAGCGCAATCGCATCATAAATAGTTTCACCTTTGGAACGGACTTCCATTTCCAGTAAAAAACGTCGATCTAATTGAAAATGTCCCTGTAATACCTGATCAAGTTTAAAGATCACCTCAGACGGTTTAATGTCGGTTAAAAATCCCAAGCGACCACGGTTGACCCCGATTACAGGGGTATTATGTCGAACCAATGCACGTGCAGCATGCAACAGTGAACCATCACCACCCACCACAATCACGAGATCGACCACTTCACCCAATAAACTACGACTTACGCTTTGCGTGTTATTGTCAGGTACAAGTGCTGCCGTTTCCTGATCAAAAACAGGATGTAATCCCAAATGCAAAAGATGGTCGTGAATCAGACTTAATGTTTCAACGACTGATGATTTATCAGGGCGGCCGATTAAACCGATATTACGAAAAGATTTGGCTGAAAGATTTGCAGACTGCATTGGATGCCTATAAGTTAAAGCCAGTATAGGGTTGGTCTGTGAAGCATCATATACATGAGGCTCATCCATCGCAAAATCACGATGAACCCTAAGATCAACATATCATATGCGATTTGTGCGACTAATATAACACAGTAATTCTAAAATCGTCTCGAATCAATCTACCCCATCTATCTCTATAAAAATGTTGATTATCAATCAATAATATCTAAAGAATTTGAAGCTTTAGCAGAAAAAATGAGTTTTTTAGCTTGTTCACAGATTTATCATTGCAAAATGTATAAAAGCTATCGCATGATTAGCACACTTTGTTGGCTTTTATGACAGATTTATGAAGTTTGAACGTGGCATCGGCTTTTTTGCGCTTATTTTTTCAGTGATCATTATTGGCGGTTTTCTTGCATTTAGTATTTATTTAATTCGACTGGATAATATTATTCGCGAGAAATTTGAAGGTAAACGCTGGGACATCCCCGCAAAGGTTTTTGCACGCCCTCTGGAACTTTATACCAATGCACCTGTGACTCAGACTGACTTTAGTCAAGAGCTAGGATTACTTGGCTATAAAAGCACCCAAAATTACACTAAATCTGGGAGTTACGTGGTTCAGGGCAATACCATGTATGTGCATACACGTGGTTTTGACTTTGGTGATAGCACTGAACCTGAACAAGTTTTGCAGGTGTCTTTTGCCAATGATCAAATTTCAGATATTCGCGCCACCAAGCCATCTTCAACAGGCATTGCTAGACTTGAACCGCTCTTGATTGGCGGCATTTATCCGCAGCACAATGAAGATCGTGTCCTGATTAAACTCGACAAAGTGCCAAAAACCTTGATTGAAGCGCTGGTCGCAACAGAAGATCGTAACTTTTATAGTCATCATGGTATTTCTATACGTGGAACTGCACGTGCCTTGGTGAGTAATGTCACAGGTGGTCGACGTCAGGGTGGTTCGACCTTGACACAGCAATTAGTCAAAAACTTCTATTTGAGTCCAGAACGCACACTCAAACGTAAAGCCAATGAAGCGTTTATGGCCATGTTGTTAGAGCTACATTACAGTAAAGATGAAATTCTGGAAGCCTATTTAAACGAAGTCAATCTCGGGCAAAATGGCAGCTATTCTATTAATGGCTATGGTTTGGCTTCACAGTTTTATTTTGGTCTACCGCTACGTGAATTAAACATCGCGCAGCAAGCTTATCTGGTGGGTTTGGTACAAGGACCTTCGTTATATAATCCGTGGCGTAATCCTGAAGCGGCACTTAAACGTCGTAATATCGTGCTAAATAATATGTTAGTGATGGGTTACTTAACTCAGGATCAATATGATAAAGAAAGTGCACGTCCTTTAGGCGTGGTGGCTAAACCAAGTCTTGGGCCAGCGAAATTCCCAGATTTTCTCGACATTGTTCGTCGCCAACTCCGTTCTGAATATCAGGAAAATGACCTAACCAATCAGGGATTACGTATTTTCACAACACTTGATCCAATTGCTCAAACTCGTATTCAAAATGCCTTTAAATCGACTGTAGAACAAATTGCAAATCGTAATCCAGCTCGTCTTAAAGATTTACAAGGTGCTGTATTGGTTCAACATCCAGAAAATGGAGAGTTGATTGCTGCTGTTGGTTCGACTCAGGACTTTACAGGATTTAATCGTACAGTAGATGCTAAACGTCAAGTCGGTTCATTACTTAAACCTGTCATTTATTTAAGTGCAATTGAGTCTGGACGTTATAACTGGGCGAGTCAAATTCAAGATGCGGCGGTCAATATCCCAGTAGGCGGCGATAAGAGCTGGACACCTAAGAACTATAGTGGCGGTGAGCATGGTGTCGTTACATTGCAACAAGCATTGGCACACTCATATAACCTTTCAGCCGTGCGTTTAGGTCAGGAATTTGGTTTATCCACTTTTAGCAATAACCTGAAAAAATTTGGCGTCACATCAGATATTCCAAACTATCCATCTGCATTTTTAGGTGCGGTGAATATGTCGCCTATGGAAATGCTCAGTATCTATGGAAACTTCGCAACAGGCGGTTTTAAATACCCGACTCGTGCGATTCGTTCTGTGGTTGATGCCAATGGTCATGTATTAGAACGTTTTGGCTTAAATGTTCAACAAACCATTGATCCATCTGCTGCCTACATTTTGAATTATGGCCTGCAACAAGTCATGCGTTCAGGTACAGGTAAAGCCGCTTACAATACTTTATCTCCTGATCTGAATCTTGCGGGTAAATCAGGAACGACCAACGATACACGTGACTCATGGTTTGCAGGTTATTCTGGCAATTATCTGGCTGTCGTATGGTTGGGTCTGGATGACAATAAAATCACGGGTTTAACAGGTTCATCAGGTGCATTACCTGTCTGGACCAATGTCATGAAACAATTGCGTCAACAGCCCGTTAACTTACGTCAAACAGATGATGTGCAATGGCAATGGATTGACTCTGCTACAGGTCATTTATCCGCTCAGGGCTGCGAAGGTGCGATGTACATCCCACTCATGCGTAACAATGTCCCGCGTCAGGCAACTGTGTGTGGCTTACCACATTATCAGGTTGAGCCAACTTACAATTCTGATACGGAAAACGGTGATACAAGTGCCCCTGCGAACGATAGCATGGACAACTATATTCGTGACAGCGAAGATCAAATGCAAAATGATCTGTCCAATAATCGCGTCATTTCCAGTGGTAGTTATTCAAACTAATGATCACGGTTGGTAAAAGAGATTTAAAACGTATGTGGAAGCAAGGTTTTTTAGTATTAACAATGGCTGCTTTTGTGGGATGTTCAACATTCCCTTTACATGAAGAACAGAAAAAAGCACCACAAAAGCCTGCTGAACCTACCAAGAAAACGGTAGAAACACCTGATGGGGTTAAAATCACACCCTATGAACAGGAAGAAATCAAACGTAAACCAGTACGTGTTGTCGTTCCTGAACAAAAGGCAAAACAGCAATTTAATGATGGACGATCTCTTCCTGCTTTTAAAAATCTGATACAACAGACTCAGATGGCATATCGTCAGCAAAAATGGGACGATGCTGAACGGTTTGCTCTACAGGCTCAGCGTTTAGCGCCACAAGCGGCAGAAACCTTTATGTATCTGGCTTTAGTCGCCAATCAAAAAAGACAATACAGTTCAGCAGAATCACTGGCACGACGCGGTTTAAGTTATGCTCAATCTGCGCCAATGAAAAAACAACTTTGGCAGGCTATTTTAGTCGCTGGGCAAAAGCAAAATCATGCACAAACCGTACAGCAAGCTCAACAAGCCTTAAATTCACTTTAAGGCTTGTCGTAGATGTTGCAAACATCTGAAATTTTATATTAATTTAAAAATTACGAATACCTGCAATTCCGTAAGCACCATGCTGCTGTGCTTTGACAAAATCATCAGGATGTAACCCTCCCAGTGCAAAAACTAAAATATGAGTGTGTTGTGTCCATTGCGCTAAAGTTTCCCATCCTAAAGCTTTACGCTCTGGATGGGTTTGTGTGTTCTGGATTGGACTGATCAACACCGCATCGCAGCCAATTTGCTCGGCATGTTGTAAGGCAACCAGATCATGACAGGCAGCGATATAACGCTTACTTTGTTGTAAATCCCCTTTTCGCAGTTGCATCAATTGATGTTGCTTAAGATGCAAAGTCTTTATCGAGGGTGTTAAATCGCTGGGCATTTTTTGAAAATGCTCAATATTGATTATCAGTTTTTGTAAATCTTCTGATGAGTATCGATGTAAATCTTCAGCTAAAAACTGATCTGGTTCTACCCTCCAATAAAAAAGTGAATTTGCCTCTGGTCGAAAGTCGGATAATTGATGACTAATTTTTATGTAATGCGGCCAAACTAAACGCCGAATAATCGAATCATTGGCTTTGGGGAAATTGAGCTGCGTGAGTTGCTCACGTGCATACCACGTCCACGGCTGCTGAATCAGCTGCATTAAGTCGTCAGGGACATAGGCATAAAACAGATGAAGATTGACCACAATATCGTCATATTCATGTTGAATACGATCAAACGCATACCATTGTGATAATCCAATACCCACTTCCTCATAAATCTCACGGCGACACGCCTCTTCAGGGCTTTCTCCTGATTCTACCTTGCCACCTGGAAATTCATATTTATTGCCTTGATGTTGCTTTGCTTGGCGCCAGCCTACTAATACTTTTCCGCGATGTAATAACAGCCCAATAGCAATATCGATCACAGGTTTTGACATAGCGTTTAGATCTTCCTCAATTTTACCCAAGTGTAAGCAAATTTTATTTTTTATAAAATATTCATTTTTTGATTGACAGGCCTATTCGATAATGATTATCATTTAAATCGTTAGCTAAAACACCACGGAGCACAACAAATGAACGCACCTTTTAACCTATTTACTCGTAGCAACGAAACAGCTCAATCTTTGCCAATGTTGCATTCAAACAATCTATTTGCCCTAGGTCGTGAAATTCGCATTATGCATGCCGGTGAAGAATACCGCTTACGCTTAACCCGTAACAACCGTTTGATTCTAACCAAATAATTAGAAAAACCGTCTAAAATAATAACACTCGTGGGCAAATAAAATATATAAACAGTATGGCTTGAGCCATACTGTTTTTCTTTGTGAATAGTCTAAATATTACCTACTCAATGCTTTTTAAAACAGCATCTCCCACTTTAAGAAAGATCTAAATCTTCTGCCAAAGTAAACACAAGTTCTACCGTTAAACCACCCTGCTCAACGACATGAAACTCCAATTGTGCGTGGTGCAGCATTACAATCTTTCGCGTGATGGAAAGCCCTAATCCCGAACCGCGTTGCCCTGTTCCCAAACCTCTAAAAAAACGTTGCCCCAAACGTTCAAAAATTTGCTGATCCATTTTCTCGCCATGATTGTGAATGCTTAAACGAATGCGCTGTGGTGGTATATTTTCAAGTTGAATATGGACTTGAGAATCGCTAGGTGAATAACGAATGGCATTATCCAGCAGGTTACGGATACAGGTAAAAACCAGTTCATGATTGGCATTGATATACGTTTGTGTTGCATTAAAATCGCAAATAACTTGAACGCCTTTATCCTCTGCAAACAAAGACAATGCGGCGATAACTTCTATTATAATTTCATCTAGAGATAACCGCGTTTTTGCGAGTTGTTGTTCATGGGCAGGATCCAACCGGGCTAAAAGTAATAAATTTTCCAAAACCTGCGTACTACGATTGACATCATTTTGAATTTGGCTTAAATCCTGTTTAAGCTGTGGAATATCATGATATTTTCGCTGAATCAATTGCAGACGCATTTGTATGGCAGATAAAGGAGAACGTAATTCGTGTGAAGCATCCGCAGTAAATGCCTGTTCGGCCAGTAAGGCTCGATCCAGTCGATGCAGGAGATGATTTAAAGAGTTGATTACAGGTTGAATTTCTGTAGGCATGTGTGCCGTGACAATGGGTTGTAAATCCTGCGCCGATTTGTGTTCTATAGATTGAGATAAATTTCGTAAACTGGCCAGATCACGGCGAATCCCCCAACGCATCAGTCCCCATTGTAATAACCATAAAATGATCAGAATCACCAAGTACCAGATCAAGCTTTGCCATAGTTCATCAAAGCGTGCCGATAAAGGCTGAATCACAATAGATATGAGTCCTGTTTCAGCTTTATCCTGCCGATAAATACGCCAAAGCTGTCCATCTTTCCATCGCAAGGAAAAATCTGTTCCAACGTCTAAATTTAGAGGTATAGCATCATGATCTGCGGATTGGCTGAGCAGTTGATGATTCCAGTACAAGACATATTGCAGATCGAACTCATCACTTAATTCATCCAATTGCTGACCTGAAGGTAAATGCACATCAGAAAGCAGTAACATATCTGAAACTTCATCCATGATTTCATCTTGTACTTTCATGGTGTGATAACAGGTCAAAAACACCAGCAACATAAAAGCAATTACGCCTGCAATCACGCCACTCCATAGCGTTGTTCTGATCAGTTTCGACTGTAATGACAAAGACACGGGTCGATTCATTATTTACTCACCCATTCGATAGCCCAAACCACGAATGGTTTTAATCAAAGTTGCACCGATTTTTTTACGCAACTGATAAATATAGACTTCAATCGCGTTACTTTCGATTTCCTCGCCCCATGCATAAAGCGATTCTTCAAGTTGTTCACGCCTTACAATCCGTTCTGGGTATTGCATTAATTTATATAAAATCTGGAATTCTTTTGCGGTTAAATCCACCATGTGCTGATCTAGCAATACCGTTTTGGCATGGGTATCCAGTTTAAGTTGTTTCCATTCTAAAATATGGCTATTGGCACGTTGCTGAGAACGCAACTGGGCGCGTACGCGGGCAGAAAGTTCATCCAGACTAAAAGGCTTAACCAGATAGTCATTTGCCCCTAAATCCAACCCTGTCACTCGATCTTCAATCGTATCTTTGGCAGTGATAAAAATAACGGGCGTGATCGGCTGATGTTTGCGTAAAGCCACTAATACATCATCCCCTGTCACTTTAGGTAAACCTCGATCTAGCAAAATACAGTCGTACTGGTGTTGTTCAATGGCGGCAATCGCATAATCGCCACGTTCAACCCAATCCACACGATAGCCATCCATTTCGAGCCATGATTTGATACTTTCGGCTTGGGAACAATCATCTTCAGCTATTAATATGCGCATGTGCGATCTCAAGTGCTTTATGATTAAATAGATCTGTTTTTCACTATAAAGTAAAAAAACCGCAAATCCAAAATCAGACATGCGGTTTCTCTGGAGGAGAACATTTAGGGTTTACTGTTAAAATTGAACGCTATCCACATCAATTTCAACACGTTTAGTTGGGATACGGTCAATATCAACTTCACCGATCAAAGTGACGGTCGTAGTGGGAGAAATTGCACGACCTTGCCATAATTCATCATCGATATCGACTGTAATCGTACCAGTGGTATCTCGGAATTGATATTTTTCATCTCCCAAAGATTTAACCACCTGCCCTTTAAGCATTACAGGCGCATCATCTTTCATGGTCAAAGCTTGCTTCACACTTGTCACTTTTGTTGGCGCTAGAGCAGACTGATTAACAGGTGTCTGTGCAGATACATAACCCGTGGTTGCTAAAGTTGCAGCTAATAAGATATTACGCATCATATTCATTTTAATGACCTCATTGGTGTCGGTGTATCGAGTTGATTCATTCAATATGCGTAAATTAAACAAACAAGATGAGGTGAATCTTAGGAAAATTTGCGCTTAGGCTATTTAGCTAAGTGGAACAACACGCAAAACCTCTTCTAACGTGGTAACGCCTTCAATCACTTTACGCGCACCTGCAATCCGCAATGGTTCTACACCTTCTTTTTTAGTTTGGGCACGTAATTCATTTAAGGTCGCATGGGCACTAATTAAATGTTTAACTTCAGTGCTTACAGGCATAAATTCATAAATACCAACACGTCCTTTGTAACCCGTGTTACGACATGCTTCACAGCCCACTGCACAATAGACAGTTTCAGGCATATCCATAATGTAATCAAAAGTCAGGTGTTCCCATTCCTGTTCATTAATCTGGGTTTGCACTTTGCAATGCGGGCATAACTTTCGTACTAGACGTTGTGCCAATACACCCAAAATGGTTGCGGCCGTCAGAAATGGCTGGACACCAAGATCATGTAATCGGGTTAAACTTGATGGTGCATCATTGGTATGTAAGGTAGAAAGTACCAAATGACCTGTTAATGCTGCTTGTATCGCCATATTGGCGGTATCCTGATCACGTACCTCACCCACCATGATGATATCGGGATCCTGACGCATTAAAGCTCGGACACCATCGGCAAAACCAAGTTCAATGGCAGGGTTGACCTGCATCTGATTAAAACTGGGTTCCAACATTTCAATCGGGTCTTCAATGGTACAGACATTGACCTGTTCAGTTGCCAATTGTTTTAATGATGAGTAAAGTGTCGTGGTTTTACCTGAACCTGTCGGTCCCGTAACTAAAATAATGCCGTGACTATGCTGAGTGAGTGTATTCCAGTCATTGAGTAAACGTCCTTCAAATCCAAGTTGTTGGAAACTACGCACCAAAACTTCTGGATCAAAAATACGCATCACCATTTTTTCACCAAACGCAGTCGGCAAAGTCGAAAGACGTAATTCTGTTTCTTGTCCTTTTGGCGTTCGGGTTTTTAATCGTCCATCCTGTGGTTTACGCTTTTCTGCAACATTGAGTCGTCCCAAAATTTTAATCCGCGCAATCACCGCAGTTAGAGTATTTGCAGGCATGTTATAAATGGTGTGCAAAACACCATCAATACGGAAACGAACCTTGCCTGTATCCTTACGTGGTTCAAGGTGGATATCACTTGCACCCTGTTCAAAAGCAAATTGCAACACCCAATCAACTAGCTTAACGATGTGTTGATCATTAGCATCAGGGGTTTGGGTATCGCCTAATTGTAAAAGTGCTTCGACGCCTTTATTTTCCCGATCATAACTACCCGAATTTTGCGATGAATTGACCGCGCGACTGACCTGATAATATTCAACCAGATAACGATGTAACTGTTCAGGATTCAAAATCACCCGTTCAATTTTTTTCGGACTCAAGCTACGCTCAAGATTGACCAACCAGTCTGTCATAAACGGTTGGTCTGTCCCAATTAAAACTGAATCTGCTGTAATGCCTACGGCTAAAATTTTATTGCGTAAAGCAAACTCTTGTGACATCACCGAGGTTAATTTACCAACATCAGCTTTTAGTGGATCAATCACATAAAATGCCAGCCCTGATTTTTCCGCAAGCCATTGACTTAAACGCGTGCTGTTTAATACTTTATCTGGTGATTGTTGGTCTTTAAGATTGAATTGGGCAATCCATTGAATCGGGTGCCATTTCAACTGATCTTTCTGACGATGTGTGGTTTGAATCAATAATTTATCACGCTCAGTGATGCGCCCATCTTTTAATAATTGTTCTAAACACCAAACCGTATCTATTTCAAAATTAAACTTCATTGTTATACCCCGAACACTCTACACAATATAGCAGAGTTCATTTGCAATGTATTTTTTAGTCTTTAAATTAGGGATATGCAGCCGCCCAAAATTGTTTTAAAGTGCCATAAAAAGCACCAATAAAATATCCAGATCATAGGCGGCTAAATGAGTTCAATTGCATTTAAAAACTTTCATGACGCAGGACAAGCAGTACTGCATTTTTTACGTCAAAAATTTGGCTTTGATTTATGGATGATCACACGTGTAGAAGGCAATGACTGGATCGTATTACAGGCAGAAGATCATGGTTATGATGTTAAACCTGGCCGAGTTTTTAACTGGGCAGATTCGTTTTGCTCACATATGGTACAAGGACACGCACCACGGATTGCGCCACGTTCTGAAGATGTTCCACTTTACGCTTCTGCACCCATTGCCCAACAAGTCAATATTAAGGCCTATATCGGACAACCTCTGGTTAAAGAAGATGGCAGTCTATTTGGCACTTTGTGCGCGATTGATCCAGAGCCCAAGTCAGAAAAAATTATTGAAGATGGTGGTTTGGTTGAATTATTTGGTAATTTACTCAGCCATATTTTGCAGCGTGAAATCCGCGAAAATGAACAAATTCGTTTACATGAACGCCTGCAAAACGAAGCCGTTATTGATGCCATGACGGGTGTCTATAACCGCCGCGGCTGGAATCAATTCATTTGTACAGAAGAAGAACGTTGTAAAACCTATGGACATCCTGCTGCTGTTTTCATGATTGATTTGAACGGCTTAAAAGCAATCAATGATCAACAAGGACATGCCGAGGGCGATCGTTTTATTGAACAAGCTGCTTTTATTTTAAGAAATTCACTACGTCAGGAAGATTTACTGGCACGTTTAGGCGGCGATGAATTTGGAATCCTGATACTGGGTCATGACCATGATCATCTGGAACAATTAAAACAACGCTTACTGGAACATTTGGCAGATGCTAAAATCAGTGCTGCGATTGGTTATGCAATGCGCCATCCAAGTCAGGGGTTGGAAGACGCATGTAAACACGCTGATGAGCAAATGTATATCCATAAGCAACAGTGTAAAGCAGACTAAAATAATGCTGCTCATTCAGTAAAATCAACAATCTCAATGTGTTTTTCATTCACCCTGAAACTGACATCAAACTGAGCAAATTTTATTTTATAAATCCGATCAGGATCATCCTGATACGCAGGTCGTGGGTCAAGAGACAATACTTGTTCAAGCTCATCCACAATCTGAACCGTCAGTTTTTTCTCATCTAAATATTTTTTTCGTAGCGCATCAGCATCCGTTGTCCACATGACTTTTTTTCTCGCGGGTTCATGCTGTGCATAGCCACTTTGCGCATTTTCGATGGCGTCAGAATATTCAATATAAGGTTTGATATCTAAAATAGGCGTTTCATTCAGTAAATCACTGCCTGTCACATAAATACGAAGTGTTTTGCCTATTTTTTCAATTGATTTAAATTGCACCACAGATAACCCAATCGGCGCAGGTCGATACATACTACGGGTCGCAAACACCCCAATTTTTTTATTACCACCCAAACGTGGTGGGCGGACTTGCGGACGAAATTTTTCAAACTCCTGCTGATGTTTATTGTCATGAAACTGCCAAATCAGCCATAAATGACTAAATTCCTCGATACCTTCAAATGCCAATGGATCATTATAGGGTTCATACATTTCAATATACGATTCGACCTGCACCAGATTAGGCTGGCGCGGAATACCAAACTTTTCAAGGTAAGGCGAATGCATGCTGCCGATGATTGGCAAATTTACAGAATTCATCATCACTTTTTCTTATAAACACAATTAAATATATTCAGTTTATCGAGAATGATTTTAGATTAGAATAGCAACCTGTTTTCTTTTGATCGTGATTGAGACCTTTAATGGCTGCTTTTAACGTTGAACGCATCACCCATGTTCACCACTGGAATGACACTCTTTTTAGTTTTAAAACCACACGCGACACCGCACTGCGTTTTAAAAATGGTCAGTTCGTCATGATCGGGCTTGAGGTCAATGGCAAACCATTAATGCGTGCCTACTCAATTGCCAGTGCTAATTATGAAGAAGAACTTGAGTTTTTCTCAATTAAGGTTCAAGACGGTCCACTCACTTCGATTTTACAAAAAGTGCAAGTTGGCGATGAAATTTTGATTTCTAAAAAGCCGACAGGTACTTTGGTACATGATGATATTAATCCAGGTAAAAACCTGTATTTCCTTTCTTCAGGTACAGGTCTTGCACCATTCTTATCGTTAATTCGTGATCCTGAAACTTATGAAAAATTTGAAAAAGTGATTTTGGTTCATGGTACACGCTGGATTAGTGAATTGGCTTACCAAGATCTAATTTTGAATGAATTACCAAATAATGAATGGTTTGAAGAATTAGACATCAAAAACAAATTGATCTACTACCCAACTGTGACGCGTGAACCATTTGAAAATGAAGGTCGTGTCACCACTGCCATTGAAACGGGCGCATTATTTGAAAAAATTGGTTTACCACCATTTAACCCAGAAACTGACCGTGCGATGCTTTGTGGTAGCCCACATTTCTTAACTGATGTAGCTGCACTTTTAGACAAAGCAGGTCTTAAAGAATCTCCGCGTATGGGCGTTTTAGGCGATTACGTAATTGAACGTGCATTCGTTGAAAAATAATCTGCCTTCATGACCCAAAAAACCGAGAAAAATTTCTCGGTTTTTTATATTCATTATTTTTGGAGCTTTTTATTTTGAAAGATATCCACTAGATTTGGCGACTTGGTATCTGGCTGTTCATCTAAAAAGCTCCGCGCATATTCACCTAAATGTGCTTCCATCAATTGAATGGCTTTTTGCTCATCACCTTGCTCAATCGCCTGCAAAATTGCCTCATGTTCTTCAACGGAACACTGATTTGGTTTGGTTTCATACATCCCGATTAACAAGGAAGTTCTAGCAATTAAAGTTTGCAAATATCCTGTCACGATCGGATTATGATTGGCTTCACATAAACAAATATGAAAATCACCAGAAAGCTTGATCCACTCTTTAATTCGATGAAAGTACCAAAAAAGTTGCTGCATCCACCACCAAAATTATTGCTGTTTTTCCAGATCAAAACAATTTTGTCTGTAAGGTGATATCAAGACTATTCAATATTAAATAAAAAACCCAAATTCTTAACAAGAATTTGGGTTCATGATTCTATATTTATAATCAAATAAAATTAATTTATCTTATTGATATTTATCCAAGTTGGTTTCTGGACCATCGCGAACAACCGCTTGTGCTTTATCAAAGCTTTCCATTAAGCACTTGTATTCTGGGCATACATGATCAGCAAGAATTCCAGCAAAACGAGAGCCTTCAGGTCGATTCCATGTACGCATTAACTCGGCCACAATCGCAAAGGTATCTGTTGGAATTGCACCAGCCTGAGTCACACGTGCAATTGTTGTGTCAGTTGCTAATTTACTCCAGTTACCTGAAGCATCAATCACACAATAAACATTATATCCTTCCTGACGCGCACTAACTGCCGGAAAAGCCAAACATACGCTGGTAAGCGTACCTGCAATAATCAGCGTTTTTCTGCCAGTCTTTTTAACTTCATCTACAAATAATGGGTTGTCCCATGTATTAATTTGCCCTGTACGTGGAACATAGACGGCATGAGGAGCATAATGATGTATTTCTGGAATTAATGGCCCATTTGGTCCATCAGGTACAGACGCCGTTGTAATAACAGGGATATTTAATAAGGATGCAGCTTTTGCAATGGCAATGACGTAATTGCGTAAGTCTGGGACCGGAACATCTCTTACTGTATTGAATAAACCACTTTGATGATCGATCAGTAAAATAACTGAATCGTCTGGATCTAACATTCCATTTGTAGCAGCCATAGATCACTCCTTATTCTCACGAAATTAAAAATGAAAACCATTATTTAGATTAATAATTTTGCATTTGATGACATAGCCAGCAGTCTAGAATTAGTGTGGCTATCAACTGATGGCAATGTCAAAAAAGAATGATAAAAACTTAATTTAAGCTTAATTTTGTAAAGAAATATCAATTTATTTTAGTTATTACATGAATCATCAACCAAAAAATAAAATAATGATAAGACGAACAAAAAAAGCGATCTGTTGAATTCTCCAGATCGCTTCTAACCAATTTAACTATGCTGATAAAATTCAAGACTAGATCAATACACTGAATCTATGATTTAAGCTCACCAAAAGCAAAATTGGAAACCGACAAGCCGCCCATAAATTGCTCTTCATGATAATTACGTGTAGCTAATTCCTGCTCTGCGGCACCTACAGCCACCATCAATGGCAATAAATGCTCCTCACGAGGATGCGCAACGGGCGCCGCAGGAGCATGTTCCCAATCGTTCAATAATGCATTACGTGCATTGCCCTGATGCTCAACCACTGTTTCAAACAACCACTGATCAAAGGCACGTGAAGGCTCTGCCGCATGAGCATTGAACATACGCAAGTTGTGATAGCTGAGTCCACTTGCCACAATCAACACATTTTCATCACGTAACTGCGCTAAAGCACGTCCCATCTCGATATGTTGTTGCGGATTTAGCCCTTTTTTCAAAGACAACTGTACCACTGGAATATCCGCAGCAGGGTTGATGATCTGCATTGGCGAAAACATGCCGTGATCGTAGCCACGTTGTGCATCGGTCACCACTGGAATATTCGCTTGTTCTAGCAATTCCACAACACGTTCAGCCAGTTCTGGTGATCCAGATGATTCATAACGTACCTGATAGGTATGTGCAGGAAAACCACCATAATCATAAATCATATCGGGTTGCGATGCCGTCTGAACCGTAAATTCTGCCGCCTCCCAATGCGCAGAAATCATCAAAATGGCTTTAGGTCGTACTACCACAGAATCTAACAAATCACCCAGTGATTGGGCCAGATTGGCATAAACCGTATTCAGATAATCAGGCATCCACGGCCATGGTCCACCACCGTGCGAGATAAAAAATACAGGCTGTCGATGATTTGCAATTTTCATGGATATTCCCTCAGGTTTTATTCAATCATTGTCTAATATTTAATAAGCTTACCAATGCAACAACAATAATAAAAACAGAACAATCAGATGCATTTTTAGAACGATTAATCCTGACTAATTTGCTAGGTTGAGCAAAACACTGAGTAATTTTAAAATAATCACTTATATTTACTATGCCTTTTCAATTGCCATGAAAACTGAGTTGCTCTCTCCCGCTGGATCACTAAAAAATATGCGTTATGCTTTTGCCTATGGGGCAGATGCAGTTTACGCAGGTCAACCGCGCTATAGTTTACGTGTTCGTAATAATGAATTTGATCATGACAACTTGGCCATTGGAATTCATGAAGCACATGCTTTAGGCAAAAAGTTTTATGTGGTGGTCAATATTCAGCCACACAATAGTAAACTCAAAAATTTTATCGCCGATTTAGAGCCTATTATCAAAATGCAACCAGACGCACTGATTATGTCTGATGCAGGTTTAATCATGTTGGTTCGTGAGCATTTTCCACAGATGCCTATTCATTTATCGGTACAAGCCAATGCCATCAATTGGGCAACGGTAAAATTCTGGAAAGATTACGGTCTTACTCGTGTCATTCTGTCACGCGAACTTTCGATTGAGGAAATTGCGGAAATACAAAAGCATGTTCCAGATATTGAACTCGAAGTGTTTGTACATGGCGCGTTATGCATGGCTTATTCGGGCCGTTGTTTGCTTTCGGGTTATATGAATAAACGTGATGCCAATCAGGGCGCGTGTACCAATGCCTGTCGTTGGGAATATAAAATTCATGATGCCATGGAAAATGAAACTGGAGATGTGATTCCTACCCAGCAACTCGCCTCCACACACAGTTGCTGTCGTCCGAAAGATGATCAAACTCCGTTCACGCAACCTGTTTTGGTACAACGCAATGATGAGGAAATGTTTGCTGCTGAGGAAGATGAACACGGCACTTATTTTATGAACTCGAAAGATCTACGTGCGGTACAGCATGTAGAGCGTTTAAGTCAGATGGGTATTCACTCCTTAAAAATTGAAGGCCGCACTAAATCTTATTTTTATTGTGCGCGTACAGCACAGATTTATCGTAAAGCCATTGATGATGCGTTGGCGGGCAAACCTTTTGATCCAAGTTTGATGAAACTGCTCGAAGGTTTAGCAAATCGTGGCTACACCGAAGGCTTCTTGCGTCGTCATGTGCATAGCGATTATCAAAATTATGCTGATGGTTCTTCACATTTTGATTATCAGCAATTTTGTGGTGAAGTTCTGGAACGTAATGGCAATTATATCAAGATCGATGTCAAAAACCGTTTTGATGTCGGAGATGCATTAGAGCTCATGACCCCACAAGGAAACATAAGTTTTGTCCTCAGTGAAATTTTGGACAATAAAGGTCAGCAAATCGAGAGTGCCAAAGGCTCGGGACATGTGGTTGAAATTCCATTAGATCCGAGTATTGATATCAAATATGCACTCCTGATTCGAAACCTACCACATGCCACAGAACAGATTTCATCTTCTGCTTTGGCATATGCTGCGGAGTAATAATGGCTTTATTGATCACATCTGAATGCATTAATTGCGATATGTGTTTGCCAGAATGTCCAAACACTGCAATTTTTGAAGGAAAAAAGGTCTATGAAATTGATGCAAATCGCTGTACAGAATGTGTCGGGTTTTACCTCGAACCCACTTGTATTGCGGTTTGTCCGATCAACTGCATCATAGTGGATCCTGCACATATTGAAGATGAAACGCAACTCATGGATAAGTTTAAACAACTCAATATAGTTTCGAATTAATTGAAAAATAAAAAAAGGAACTTGACTGTTAGAAGATCAAGTTCGTATAAAATGAATTTTAAATTAAATCTGAAAGCTCTTAAATATGAATGCCTTTAAATTGACAAGCCGTTAAATGAGAAAGCAAAACAGTCGAAACTGCTCTGCTTTCCATGATTTAAAAAGGCGCGTTTAACTATTTCGAATAATATAATCAAACGCTGACAGAGATGCTTTCGCCCCTTCACCTGTGGCAATAATGATCTGCTTATACGGCACAGTGGTACAGTCACCAGCAGCAAATACACCTGCTACATTGGTTTCGTTACGCTCGTTGATAATAATCTCACCGCGTGGACTTAACTCGACTGATCCTTTCAAGAAATCTGTGTTTGGCAATAAACCAATCTGTACAAAAATTCCTGACAGTTCAATGCTGTGTTCTGTCTCTGTAGCACGGTCTTTATATTTCAAAGCGGTCACCTGAGCACCATCACCGACGACTTCAGTTGAAAGTGCATGGGTGATGACGGTCGCATTCGGCAAACTGTTTAGTTTGTCCTGTAACACTTGGTCGGCACGAAGTTTGGTATCAAATTCAACCAAAGTCACATGCTCCACAATACCTGCCAAATCAATTGCCGCTTCAACACCCGAGTTACCACCACCAATCACCGCAACTTTTTTGCCTTTAAACAATGGACCATCACAGTGTGGACAATACGCTACACCACGAGTCGCATATTCCTGTTCACCCGGAACGCCCATTTTTCTCCAGCGCGCACCTGTCGATAAAATCACGGTTTTTGATTCAACTTTGGCACCATTTTCCAATTCAACTTCCACCAGACCTGAAGCAGTTTGATCTGCACCGACAATTTTACTGACACGTTGCAGATTCATAATGTCCACATCGTACTCACGTACATGTTTTTCCATATCCGCAGCAAACTGTGGACCTACAGTTTTTTGTACAGAAGTAAAGTTTTCAATGTCCATGGTATCCATGACCTGACCACCAAAACGCTCTGCGATCATGCCTGTACGAATGCCTTTACGGGCTGCATAAATCGCCGCAGTACCACCCGCAGGACCCGCACCCACCACTAATACATCAAAAGCCTGTTTGGCATTAATTGCCGCTGCATCTTTTTCAGCAGCACCACTGTCCAGTTTTGCCACAATTTCTTCTAAGGTCATACGACCTTGGCCAATATGATTGCCATCTTGGAATACCATCGGAACAGCCATGATTTTGCGTTGTTCCACTTCATCCTGGAAGAAGGCACCATCAATCATGGTCGCAGTGGTATTTGGGTTATAAATCGCAATTAGATTCAGTGCCTGAACCACATCTGGACAGTTGTGACAGCTTAAAGACACAAATACATCAAAGTCTGCTTTAAGATTCAAACCTTTAATCTGGTTGAGCACCTCATCAGAGACTTTCGGTGCATAACCTGAAGTTTGTAACAAAGCTAAGATCAATGAAGTAAACTCATGACCCATCGGTAAGCCCGCAAAGAATACCCGTGGTTGTTCACCGACTTTGGCAATACCAAAACTTGGACGGCGTGTATTTTGACCATCAAAGCGAGCCGTGACTTGATCAGAGAGTTCCGCAATTTCAGTGACTAATTCTTTGATCTTGGCAGCTTTGTCTGAATCATCCAGAGCAGCGACCAATTCGATAGGACTTTCTAAACGTTCTAAATAGGCTTTTAACTGAGTTTTGATATTTTGATCTAACATTGTAAAGCTCCAAAGGAGAAAATTTTTAACTTGTTGAGAATATTACGATAAAACTTTAAATAGGTGAAACAGTATGTTTTTATGATTTTAATCGGTTTTACCGAACATAAAATCATTATTTACTTTTTTGCTCAATCCGATCTGCTCGATTCTTAAGATTTAAGGCTAAAGCATAGGTCATCATTGCAATAAGTGCAGCCAATAAACTGATTCCCCAACATAAGAATTTCACAATTTCAGAAAGTTGTTGTGCTTGATCCGCTTGTTTTTGAACACTTTGTGCCAATGGCGTGACTGCTTTCCCATAAAGTTGCTGCTGCATGATCCAAAGCTGTTCAGGTTTAAAGCCATATTCCATAAAATGCGGATCCTGACGTTCTTCACGGATCAAATGTGAAACATAAGGTAATGCTGTCTCTTTATCCACTGGTCGGTGTAATAAAGCGGTTTGCGCTAAAAGATAATCTTTCACTGCATCAGGTGTATCCACATTTTTCAACTCATGCGCGATTTGGCTTTGCTGAATACTTTGATCATAAGCCACCAATTCAGCATAAGCTTTGGCTTGATCACTAGTACGGTCATATTGCCAGTAAGTCAAACCTGACCAGATGAGAATAAATCCAATTAACCACGCCACAAAGCGTAAAATCAGTGAACGAAAACGTAACTGAAAAAATTTAAATTTTTTTAAAATTCGGACAAAAATAAAAGCACCAAAAAATGCAGTGAAAATTTTTAAAAACAGCCAGCCGAACCATGACAATAGATTGCTAAAATAATCAGACTGTTGATCCAACAATAACTGATCAGCCATCGCCACAGGAATATGCAATTGCTCGACTTGTTGGCTCAAATCAAAAAAACTATAGACCAACGCCTGTTGAGTAAATGATGCAACCAACGCAATGATAAAAATCCCTGTTACCGTTAGACTCAACAGCATCACACGATGTTGACGCTTTTTGAGTTGGGTCAATCGAGACTGTATCGACTGAATATTCATCGGAGCATTTTCGATGGGTGGCAACCTACTCTCCTCATACTGTTAGACTTAAGAAGTACCAATTTATTTACTACTTTGAAGAAGCATCATGACTCGACTCAATGACCAGTTGATTTAAATTTTGCTGAAGTGTACGTAATCTCGTTGCCGCTTCATCGCGCTTTTGCATACCTTCTTTTTGAATTTGAATCACATCGTTAACCGTTTTAATGAGGGTATTTTGCACATGTTCAAGGGTTTCAATATCAATCACCGAACGTTGATTGGCTTTAGCTGTATCAACTGAATTTTGATGTAATAAATCAGCATTTCGACGCAATAAATCATTGGTTGCATCATCAATACTCTTTGCCAATTGCACACTGTTTTTTTGTTCCTGTAAAGAAATCGCCAGACTGATTTGATTTTTCCATGCAGGTAAAGTGATATTTTTAATCGCATAAAATTTATCCACCAACATTAAATTATTGGACTGAATAATACGAATCATTGGCAAAGTTTGCATGGCAGACTGCTGTAGAACTTGTAAATCACTGACCCGTTTTTCTAAATTATTCGCAAGGTGGTTCAGATCATAGATCTGCTGAGTCATTTGTTGATTCTGTTCTTGCTGATTTAATTGAGCAATCTGTTGCTGAATTTCCTGCTGTTTGATCTTACCCGCAGCAACATGAACACCAAGTTGTTTATATTCGTCTTGCACCGCATCAAACATTTTATCCAAAGTATTCACACGGGATTTTAGTCCGTTTTGTGATTGCTCAATTTCTTTGACCAAAGCATCAATTTGTTCTTTCGTGGTATTAAAATGTTGATCAAAGCTTTGTTTGGCACCTTTAATTTTATTCAACAAACCGCCTAAAATCGGAATTGATGAGCCTTTCGGTTTATTCAAGATGCTCGATGTATTGAGTTGCTGGGCAACTTGAACTACTTCATTTAACTTTTGTCCTGTCGTATCCAGATCTTTATTTTGAACCAGATTCAGGAGTTCATCGGTGTAGGTTGAAGTCTTGGTCGCAATATCCTTACCATATTCAGAAACACTACTGTGCGTCATATCAGTCAATGTCTGATGTGCATCCATCACCTGAGCAAAATCTTCAGGCTGTAAACCTAGCTCTTTTAAGTTTAAACGCTCAAACTCTTGCTGCTGAAGCTCTGTAGATTGTTCAACCAGTACATTTTTATGGTTAGATTCGGATTGTGACATTATTCCACCCTATTTTTCTCTAATGATTTTTTTAAAGTATTCATCAATATTTCACGACTATGATCCAGCTTTTGCAATTCTGCAACTGAATTGCCTTGCATGCTCTGTTTGAGGTGATATTGCCAAGCAGGAATCAAGACTTGTTGCGCTTCCTTAAAACGATCCAATAAGGTAAAAGAAAGTTGCTCGGCCAATTGCATTTGCGTAATAGCGATATCATTACTCGCTTGCAAAGTGTGTAAGGTGTTTATTTTTTTAGATAATCGTTCTGCAAAATTATCCAGCGGATGTCGCTGCTGAATAAAAGCGGGATATTCCTGCAAAAATTCTTGAGCCGCAACGATATATCTCGCCATCTGTTCACGTAAACCCAGTACCTGTTGGACACGCGCCTGTGATTTTTGAATTTCGATCTGCAAGCGTTGACTTAAAAAACTGGCTTGGTCAATCAGACGTTCCAATTCATTTAAGTAATTCAACTGCCCATGATCATATTCGATATCAATGCCTAACCATTTTTGTAATGCATTAAATTTACGTTTCTTGAGCACTTTGTTAGATTGCGCTAACTTCTCAATCAATTGAGAAATGACCTTGCTCAATTCTTGATTGAGCTTGGGATCAACCCCATTGAGCAATACCGACTGCGATTGAATCAGCTGATCGGCATAATGATTGAGCTGATATTGATTATCCAGTAAAGGCACCAGATCATTGCGTTTGATCGCCAAAATTGCTTTTGGATCAACTTCAATCCGATCTAGCGGAATCAATAAATTAAATTGAGTCATAATCAACCAATATATTTTGTCAATTCATCATAGGCACAAATCGATATAGTGCAAAGTCTATTTTTTATATCAACATGATGATTTTATGTTAAATCTTAAATTTTTCATCTCACCATTTTGCAAATAGACATTAGACGTCTTTCATCAGTCCTTTTTATTTCTCCCTATTGAGAGAAAAATAAAAAGAGTTTAAACCATGAGAAAGCAGTCTATTACAGATATTTTCCTTCTCATTCAGGCTGATAAATGACTTTTTCAATTTTAATTTTCATCAATTGACCATCAGGCTGTGGCCATTCAATACTCTGCCCTTCTGTCAGTCCCAAGATCGCCGCACCCACAGGTGCCAAAATATTAACCTGACTTTTATCACCTGTAAAATCATGTGGATAGACTAAAACAATCTCAACAGAATCTGTTGAAGGTGCAATGGTGATACTCACTCGGGAGTTCATGGTGACCACATTTTTTGGAATATTTTCAGGATCAACCACTTCTGCTCGCGCCAGTTCATTTTCTAAATGCTGCATGGTCGAGCTTTGAGTCGTTTGATGTTCAAGCATCGTTTCTAAACGATGTAGATCTTGCGAGGAAATAATAATATTAGGCTGAGACATGTTATAAACTCCTTAAATCTATCAATTTTCAAAACAAATGACTTAAATATAATTTTATTGTTATATCAGAGTTTAGTTCTGATGATTAAAATATTCACAGATAAAAAAAGCTCCCTTGAGGGAGCTTCTTCTCAAGCAATTTGCTTAGTTAGCATATACAGGGAATTTTGCACATACTGCTTCAACTTTTGCTTTAACATCAGCGATGACGCCTTCATCACCTTTGCTATCTAATACATCCGCAATCCAGCCCGCTAAATCACGAACTTCGGCTTCACCAAAACCGCGAGTCGTCACTGCTGGAGTACCAATACGAATACCAGAAGTCACAAATGGAGAACGTGGATCGTTTGGAACTGCATTTTTATTGACCGTAATATTGGCGTTGCCCAACCATGCGTCAGCATCTTTACCTGTAATGTCTTGTTTAATTAAAGACAATAAGAATAAATGATTATCTGTACCGCCTGAAACCACATCATAACCACGTGAAATTAATACTTCAGCCATGGCTTGAGCATTTTTAACCACTTGTTGTTGATACGTTTTATATTCAGGGGCCATTGCTTCTTTAAAACAAACTGCTTTAGCTGCAATTGCATGTACCAAAGGACCGCCCTGATTACCTGGGAACACCGCAGATTGAAGTTTTTTCTCAATTTCTTCGTTTGCTTTAGCAAGGATTAGACCAGAACGTGGGCCACGAAGTGTCTTATGCGTAGTAGTCGTTGTCACGTCTGCGATTTGAACCGGACTTGGATAAACACCTGCTGCAACCAAACCAGCAACATGCGCCATATCAACAAACAAATAAGCACCAACTTTATCCGCGATATCACGGAAACGCTGCCAATCCACCACACGGCTATATGCAGAAAAACCTGCCACGATCATGCGTGGTTTATGTTCCAAAGCTAAACGTTCAACTTCTTCGTAATCAATCTCGCCAGTTTCAGGATTTAAACCGTACTGAATGGCATTATAAGTTTTACCAGAGAAGTTTACTTTTGCACCGTGAGTCAAGTGACCGCCATGTGCAAGGCTCATACCCAATACTGTATCACCTGCATTTAATAATGCTAAGTATACCGCAGAGTTTGCCTGTGAACCTGCATGCGGCTGAACATTGGCATAATCAGCACCAAAAAGTTCTTTAGCACGGTCAATGGCTAATTGTTCAATCACATCGACATATTCGCAACCGCCATAATAGCGTTTGCCAGGATAACCTTCTGCATATTTATTAGTCAGTTTTGAACCTTGCGCTTCCATCACCGCAGGAGAGCAATAGTTTTCAGATGCAATCAGCTCAATATGCGCTTCTTGGCGCGCGTCTTCAGCGTCAATTGCTTTGGCCAATTCTGGATCAAATTCAGAAAGAGAAATGTTGGCAAACATTAGCGAGGGTCCTATGAATTAGGGCTTTTAAGCCGTGCTAAGATTGGGCGCTATTGTAGCATGAACTTTAGGATTAAGCAGAATGAACTTTACTCAGTTTTAAATAAAAATGGCTCATGTGATATACATGAGCCATACGGCAGAACCATCATGATTTATTTGGAAAGCATCGTTCCAACATCTTGCACAATATTTGGAATATTTAACACATAAGCAGTCCCGTGATCCCATTTCACTGCATTACCATCATCGGTAATGTATTGAATAGCTGTACCCTTTTGCTGGGCTGAACCGACCAGTGTATTGGTCGCAATTCGCGGTACAGTAGTGTCATTACTGCCCTGATAAATGGTAATTGGCGACGTCACTTTAACCGTTAAAGGCTGACCATCTTTAGAAGTAAAGTTTTTCACCACTGGAATATTCAGGAAATTATCCTGAGTACGCCCATAACCATTCAAACTTCCAGTAGATTGAGCATATAAACCCATACTGCCAGCAAAGGCATTACCAATATCACCTGAACATTCTGTTTCTGCGTAGGTTTGGGCAATCTGCGCAGTTGGATCTTTAAAAACCTGAGTATATTTAAAATCTGGATTTGGATTACGCAATCCTGCGGTAATCAGTGCAGTAAAGGTATCCAAACTTGCATATACAGGAATCTGTGTAGTTACAGGTTGATTTGCAACTGAGGCTTCGCCCAAAGTCAAAATCAAATCAAGGTTAGATGCAGGTGCAACAGCAACGGTTCCCTTATAATCGAGCTTGGCCCGTGATGCATATTGAGCAGCGCCTAAAGCTGCTTGTCCACCTTGTGAATGCCCAACGGTCGCCCATTTATTATTTACTTTACTGCCCAAATAATTTCGTGCAGCAACGACCGCATCGGTTATAGAAAATGCTTCACTTTTTACATTTAAAAATGGATGCAATTCCTGTCCGCTTGGCTCTCCCAAACCTTCATAGTCAGGTGCTACCACCACATAGCCTTTGGCAAGTAGTGCAGCAATCATCCCTTTAATATAATCATTCATTGCCGTGCGGCTTGGTGCGCATTTATCCGCAACGCCTGTTGTGCCATGCGCCCACGCAACAATTGGCCAACCTCCAACGGGTGCCGCTCCTTTAGGCGTGAAAACTAGCGCTGTCGCCTGCACTTCTTTATTATTAATCCCCAACATCTTATAAGTCATTACCAGACTTTCACCAGCAATAGCGCTCATATCAGTTAGACCATAGCTATCCGTGCGAACAACAGGGTTTTGAATATTATTTTCAGGAATATCTGAGGGTGGTTTAAAAAAATCATCCCAGTCATTGTCATCATTACAGGCTGATAAAAATAGAGTTAAACTGAGCGTAGAGACTGCGAGCAACGTCTTTTTCATTTTTTCTTATCCTTTTGAAGGTATTCAACATTCTTGTTGTTTTGCACAGTAATGCAATTTATAAATTATGCCTTGTTTAACCGTATAAACAAGACAGTTATACAAAGTGAAACATAACATTCATGAATACAGTTGAATCTTTTCACGATTTATCAGAGATGCTACATTTAACTTTTGCTGTCGCATCGAGATTATTCATTTAATGACTGCCATTATTCTGGACACCGAAACCCATACCCTCAATGGTTTACCGATTGAAATTGCTTACGCACCTGTAGAAGTTCATGCAGGAAAACTCAGTCTGGATAAAAGTCAGCTATTTGATCAGCTATATCAAGTCAATCAACCAATCTCCTATGCGGCTATGGCGGTACATCATATTTTAGAGTCCGATCTCGTCGATCAACCTTTATATAGCTCTTTTGAGTTGCCTGCTGATACCACTTATATTATTGGGCATAATGTTGATTATGATATGGCTGCCATCGCGCGCTGCGGTGTAGAAACACAAGATATTAAAGCGATTTGTACCTTAGCACTGGCACGAAAAGTCTGGCCACAGGCAGATGCGCATAATATTTCTGCTTTAATTTATCTGATTTCTAAAGGCAGCGATAAAGCACGAGAACTACTAAAAGGTGCACATCGTGCCGACGCGGATATCATTTTAACTGCGAATATCCTGATGCATATTGTGCATCATTTGAATATTCACAATATTGATGATCTTTATCTGGCATCAGAACAAGCACGTATTCCCACTAAAATTAATTTCGGCAAACATAAAGGTAGCTTGATCCAAGACCTCCCCCATGACTATATCAATTGGTTACTTCGTCAAGATGATCTTGATCCTTATCTCAAAAAAGCGCTAGAGAACACTCTCGTTTGAAACTAATTTTTTGATTTATAAGTTATTTCATATTAATGTAATTTTCTCGTTTTATGGTATCACCAATTTATAACAAGGGATAAATTGGGGATGTCTCATTATTATAAAACTGCGCAAGGTCATACTGCGCTTGAAAACCGTCAATTTAATCTGAATGTAAGACAACGACGCTTATTACTATTAATCGGCACTGAAGACTTTAATAAGTTAAGTGATCAGTTCAGGCAAAAAATTGCATCTCCTGAATTGCTAGAGCAACTTGAAGCAATGGGACTCATCCAAGCTCAAACGTTTTCGAGCTCTATCACCACGCCTAAACCAGACACTGAAATTCCACCATCCAGCAGTAGCACAGTATCTCGCCAGAATGAAGTCGCCAATATTCAAGACGCTATCAATCATCCAACTCGTCCTAGTCAAGAATATCGAGTTTCGGATGACTTGATTCAGCACCAACAAGTTGAAATTACCCCAATGGCAATAATGGCCTTTGACGAAATCAAAACTTTAATGGCAGAAACCTTATCCCGCTATTGTGGTTTACTGGCAAGACAACTTTTAGAACAAATTAAAAATGCAAGCAATGTTAAGCAGCTTAAAATTTGTCAAATGCAATGGATTACCCATTTACAGGAAACCCGCATTCCTCCTCAGCAATTGAATCAACAATTACAACAAGTTAATTTTGCCTTACAACATCTTCAGCTTGAGCAATAAACAGATTAACGCATCAGATAAATCGAAAAATTTAAAAACTATACTGTTTTTTCTAAAACTTCGACTGTTGAATGCACGATGACTGTGCCGTTCATAATTTTGCTACGCCTACGACTAAAGATTAAACCTATTTGATCTAATCCAAAGTATTATAGATACATATAATAAATATGATATATTTCTCAGCGTTATATAAGACTCCTTTCTTAAGTCGCTTTTATTTCTCCTACGGGAGACAAATAAAGCGGGTTTAAACAATGATGAAAGAGGTCTATAGGTTTAGCCCTTTAGCTCACTTCGGTGGGCTTTTTTTTGTCAACAAATCAGGCTTAGAAAACTTAAGTGAAGTAAATCCATTTTTTAATAGAAAAATCACCTATTTTTACCAGATCTAGGCTTATCTTAATTTCTAATGCATTCAATATCACCCGCCAAATATTTTTTATTCTTTCGCTCAAGCTCTAAAGGTGAATGTTTTTTTCAATTGCAAAACATGCCTAGCATTAGTAAGAAAAGATTAATAAAAGAAAATCTAAAACTCATACGTTTTTAATATCACAATATTATAAAAATACGAATTTACATATTCAATATATTTAATTATTATGATTAATAATAGGAAAACCACATCCAAATATAACACTTAAATATCAAAATAAAATAATTTCGGTTTACAACGTTATCAAACTTCAGATTTAGATTAATTTTCAACAAATAGTTGATATAAAAGTAAATTTATAATTATAAAAGCATTGATATTTTAGTTTTCTTGAGTAATATGCTTTTTATTAGTGCAATTTTTATTAAAATGCACCATCAAATGACGACCAATTTTCATATAAAAGGATTTATTTTATGAGAAACTCATCAGACAAATTTATTTATTTCAAAAACCAACCTTATTTAAATATAATTCAGACTTATTAATTTTTTAGTTCCAATTTAATTAATTTGGCATATTCATTGCAACAAAATTATTTAGTGATACTTAATTTTAGATTTTAGTATTTAAATACTGCATCTTCCTTAGTCACATTTAATAATGATCCAAAGATAATTTTTTGAGATCGGAATTTACTTTCCAGTCCTGTAAGGACGAGATCCATCATTTTCCTTGGTGAGTTAAGGGCAAATTTTAGATTCATCGAAATGATCAGATGAAAAGTAAAGAAATTGAAAGTTAGCATGATAACTGAACGTTTTATTGTAGCGTGATTCCTCCTACCACCAGTTAAAACGACTTATGCCATCTTTAACAATTTCTTATGTTTTCAATGTCATCACGATCGGAGTCTTTGTAAAATATTGAGATTGATATGAAACAAAAACGAATTAGCATTGCATGGCAAATTCTGATTGCACTTATTTTAGGTATTATTGTTGGTAGCATTCTGCACAATCAGCCTGAATATCAAGACTATATCGTTACGAATATTCTAAAACCCGCAGGCCAAATTTTTATTAGCCTAATCAAAATGATTGTCGTGCCTATTGTTATTTCAACTTTAATTTTAGGCATTGCAGGAATTGGTGATACCAAAAAGCTTGGCAGTATTGGTTTAAAAACTATTATTTATTTTGAAGTCATTACCACGGTTGCGATTATTGTTGGACTTCTTGCTGCCAATATTTTTCAGCCAGGTGCAGGTGTGGACATGTCTATGCTGCACAAAGTCGACATCACCAAGTTTGAAGCTACTACACATGAATATCAATCGCATGCGCATGGTTTCCTACAAACAATTTTAGGTCTTATTCCGACCAATATTATTGACTCGATGGCTAAAGCCCAGATGTTACCGATTATTTTCTTTTCGGTGATTTTTGGTGTTGGCTTGGCAAGTTTGCCCCACGAAACCAAACAACCTTTGCTCAATGTATTTAATGCGATTGCAGAAACCATGTTTAAAGTTACACATATGGTGATGCTATATGCTCCAATTGGTGTGTTTGCCTTGATTGCCGCCACTGTTGCAACATTCGGTTTTTCATCGCTTGTGCCTTTGTTTAAATTGGTGGTACTGGTTTATACCGCTATTTTGTTCTTTGCCTTTGTTGTTCTTGGATCAGTTGCAAAATTTTGTGGTTTAAATATTTTTAATATCATTAAACTGCTTAAAGACGAACTGATCTTGGCATTTTCAACGGCAAGCTCTGAAACAGTATTACCTCGTATTATTCAAAAAACCGAAGCCTACGGCGCTCCTCGTGCGATTGCAAGTTTTGTGATTCCAACAGGTTATTCATTTAATCTGGATGGTTCGACACTTTATCAAAGTATTGCTGCAATCTTTATCGCCCAACTCTATGGAATCGATTTAACGATTACTCAACAGCTTATTTTGGTGTTAACGCTCATGGTCACGTCCAAAGGTGTTGCTGGCGTACCAGGTGCTTCGTTTGTCGTATTGCTTGCGACTTTAGGTGTGGTTGGTATTCCACTTGAAGGTCTGGCATTTATTGCAGGTGTAGATCGTATCTTGGATATGGCACGGACTGCACTGAATGTTGTGGGGAATGCTTTAGCTGCATTGGTCATCAGTAAATGGCAAAAACAATATGATGCTGAAAAAGCAGAGAATTACATGTTATCGCTGAAACAAGTCTAAGCCTTTATCAGCCCGAAAAATCAAAAGAGTAACTGAGATCATCAGTTACTCTTTTTTTCGCAATTTTGATTTAAAACTTAAATATGAGTCCTTATAAGCCTATTCCAGTACATTGTGGATTTTTGCTGGCATCTATAGTGGACGGATCAACCGTGATATTGGTTTTGGCTGGCATTTTCAATTGGATAAAATTATAGACTTGTAGATTTCGACAAACGATAGCCTGTGTATGTGACGCATTCAGGACTGGATCAAGTAGAATACTCGTTGAACCCAAACCTTTTAAATTCGCAACCAAGGCTTCTGTCACAGGGTAAGGAACGTTGGTATCAGCTGTACCTTGAACAATATAAACTGGTTTATCTATACGTTTAGTCCCTGGTTGATTCGCAGCTAAAAAGTTTTGTACCGTTTGATTGGTTTTAAAGTTATTGGTATCCAGACCAGGATAATCCATAACTTTCTTATCTGGGTTATCGGTCATAAATTTGATAATGTCGGTTTTAAATTTATCAATCAAACTTAAGTTGGTATCATCGCTGTCTAAACAAAGTCCATTTTCTCCAGTAGTGCCTTCTGCAAATGCAGCCAGTGGTTTTGCTCGCTCTTGAAAAATATCCTGATAATTAAATCGCGTTTCATATGCTTTGATTCCCACACCAGTCAGCGCAGCATAAGCCAGTAATGTCGCGTAAGAATCGACAGACACACGATTGGCTAATGGCACGTTCGCAGTTATTTCTTTTTGTTCAATTGCTGCCAATGCCGCTGGTGCAACCTCTAAAATAATTTTACCCAAACTTGATGCTGGTGCGCCCGCAACAGCACCTTGATAGGTTGCATCAGCATTTGCATATTCAGCAGTCCCTAGCGATGCCTGTCCACCTTGCGATTGCCCCACTGACATCCAAGCGCCATTAAGCTGAACTCCATAGTGATCTTTTGCAGCTTTTACTGCGGCAAGTGCCGATTTCGCCTCACTGCCCAAATTAAGATACGGATGAATACCTGATGTGCCCAAACCTTCATAGTCTGGAGCAATCACCACATAACCTGCTGCTAATAGGCTTTCAGCCAATATTCTAAAGCGTGGATTGATTTTATTATTACTTGGCGCACAACTATCTCCAACACCAACTGTTCCATGCTCCCAAACCACAACACGATAACCATCTTTTGGCTGAGTAGCCTTTGGAAACATTACCATAGCAGTCGCTTTGGCTGTTTTACCTTGGACATTGACCATATTATAGGTCATCACTTTAACAGATGCGGCGCTTGAAACTTGGTCCTTATTATAAGTCTTTTCTGAGATATAGGTTTGGTCTGGATTTACTCCAAAATAATCATCATTACTGTCATTACATGCGCTTAGCAATAAAGTTGTTGTTGAAAATGCTAGTGCTAAAGCAATTTTTGACCGTTTCATAAAATATCCTTTTTATGTTTTTGAGTATTTAATCTGCATGGTCTTACATGCATCTTTATTTATGCACAAAAAAAGTGCTCTGCATAGAACACTCTTTTACTAGATGGTCAATTTTTTAAAATGAATAAGCCATAAAAATTCCTAAAAATAGGATAACCCCCACCCAACGGTTATGCCGAAATGCCCAAAAACACATTTGAGGATCGCGAGTTCTGGTTTTTGACCATTGATAGAAATAGTCTGCGGCAACCAATAACAAAGCGACAAGTCCCCACGGAAATAGAATATCTGCAAGGTAAAAAGAAGCACCAATCAATACAATACTTAAAAACTGCAATAAGGAAATAATTTCAATATCATAGCGACCAAACAAAATTGCTGTGGACTTTACGCCGATTTTTAAATCATATTCACGATCGGTAATGGCATATTGAGTATCAAAAGCCACTGTCCAACATAAATTTCCAAAATATAGTAACCAGCATGTCCAATCTAGCGGCTTACCCATCGCGGTAAATGCCATCGGGATACCCCATGAAAATGCCATACCTAAAACCACTTGCGGTAAATGGGTATAACGCTTCATAAATGGGTAAATAAAAGCGAGTCCTAATGCGCCAAAAGCGCAGTAAAATGTCTCAATAGGTAAGAAAAACAACATACAGGCACTGGCTGCGACTAAAACTAAAAACACAGCAATGGCTTCTTTAGGTTGGATAATTCCTGTCGCAAGTGGTCTGGTCTTGGTTCGCTCTACATGACCATCCACTTCACGGTCTGCGAAGTCATTAATGGCACATCCAGCAGCACGCATAAAAATGGTGCCGAACATAAATGGTAATAAAATATGTAATGGAGGAATTCCTTCAGCAGCAATCCAAAGTGCCCACATCATTGGCCAGAAAACCAATTCGGTTCCAATCGGCTTATCAAAACGACATAAATAATAATAGGCTTCTAACCGTTGTCGCCAAGTGATGGATTGTACTGCTGCCATGACTTACCCCTGCTCGTTTTGTTTCTTGATAAAGTTTTCAAATGTGGTGAGAAATGTTTCTTGGACAATAAATTTACAGCCATGCCAGACATAACAACTTTGTCGAGTCCAGCCATCTTCTAAATATATCACTCGGCGTTCACAAGCTGGATTTGTACGCTGGAATAAAAACTTTCCTATAGGCTTTGTACCGATATGCTGAAAAATTCTGGCTTTTTTTTGTAAGCTTAAAATTGGGAAAATACTTTTCGCTTTCACCCATGGCTCTGCTTCACAACCATAAAGTAAACTTTCACGTACCCATGCAGTATGAGCATGTGGCATGTTCATCCATTGACTATCAATAAAACTTAAACGCTGAAAATGTTCTTTGGTGGGTTCAACCCGAAACTGACCAGACGCTAAATCTGTTAATTGTTGGGTCAAAGAGCCTGATGCATACAACCATTTTTTTAATTCAGGAGTTAATATTTTTTCCTGCTTAAGTTTAGATGGTATGTTCGGCATAACAGGCTCACTTCGATCAGAAAACCTAGTGTAACCGAATTTTTGTTTCAAAAATGCTGTGTTTTTAAGCAACATTCTTTTATTCACAAAATTGTAATAAATTTCACTATTTGAGAATATTTTAATATATCATATAGGGCATTTATCACAGGCATAGCTTAAGACCATTATGATGAATGACAAATTCAGATTTATTTTGCTCTACGGTGGAATATTCTGGGGCTGTGGTTTTACGATTTTAATGTTGCTTTATCGCTATTTCTTCCTGAATCAACCAAACTTACCGATTACTGCCTTTGCGGTTTATTTTAGTATTTGCTTTATTGCAGGTCTGGTATGGGGAAGTTTAGTTCATCATGATATTCAAAAGAAAATAGTGAGTTAATGATTGTTAAAGAAAGTGTAAAAGCCAGTTTTCAAACTGGCTTTTGTGTTTTTAACATTTTAAAGATTAGGAGGCTGGTGTAGCCACTTTAGCGGGCACTCCACTATGAAACCTAAAGACATCATCAGGCGTCAAGATTAGATTTTTCTCCACTTCACGAATATGTTCAATACGCTGCTGAATATCTTCTTCGGGATTTTTCATTTTAGCCGTGGTCGCGACTTCCATTGCCAAGGCCAAATAATCTTCAAAGTGACGAGACTCAGATTTCAACAAATAACGATAATAGCGCCCAAGCTCATCATCCACCAAAGGTGCCAGTGCATGGAAACGCTCACAAGAGCGCGCTTCTACAAATGCCCCGACGATCATGACGTCAATCAATGCTTCAGGCTCATAAGTTCGGATTTCTTTACGTAAACCACCTGCATAACGTCCTGCACTCACGGCTTTCCATTCCTGCCCACGTTTTTTCATAAACTCAAGCACTTGCTCGTAGTGCAGCATTTCCTCACGAACCAGTTGTGCCAATTTGACCTGTAAATCGGTAAAAAAACTGTAACGGAACATCAAATTCATGGCAGTGCCTGCTGCCTTTTTTTCGCAATTGGCATGATCTTGCATCAACAAATCAAGATGATTGATGGCTTCATCTAACCATGCTTGAGGTGTTTTGCAGCCTAAGAATGCAATGACTGGCTGCATGAGTTCATCATAGTTGGGATTTGACATGTTCAAAACTCTTATCGTGCTGACTGTATTGCGGCTTTCATTTGCTGTACCGCTTGCGTCAAACCAACAAAAATACTCTCTGCGATAATGGAATGACCAATATTCAACTCATGAATCTGTGGAATCGCTGCAATCGGCGCAACATTTTCAAGATTCAAGCCATGTCCAGCATTAACAATTAAACCCTTATTTGCAGCATACTCTGCGCCCTGAATGATTCGGGCAAGTTCAGCTTGTTGCTCATCATCATTGGCAGCATCAGCATAAGCTCCCGTATGTAGTTCGATGGTCGGCGCGCCACAGGCAATCGCGGCATCAATTTGCGCCAAATCAGCATCGATAAATAAAGAAACTTCACAGCCAATTTCAGCTAAGGCTTGAGTCGCGGCTTTGACTTTTTCAAATTGCCCCACGACATCCAGTCCGCCTTCTGTTGTGACTTCCTGTCGACGTTCAGGCACAAAACACACATGATGAGGTTGAATTTCTTTGGCAAACTCTACCATTTCATCCGTCACAGCCATTTCTAAATTCATATGCGTTTTTAATAATGGGCGCATACGACGCACATCATCATCTTGGATATGACGTCGATCTTCACGCAAATGCAAGGTAATGCCCTCTGCACCCGCCTGTTCACAGACCAACGCTGCCTGAACTGGATCTGGATAAGTCGTGCCTCGCGCCTGTCTTAAGGTCGCAACATGATCAATATTCACACCAAGCAAAGCAGCCATAGATAAGTCCTGAAAGAAAATTTAAGAATGTGATTGTGTACTTTGTATCCAAAGCTGACGACTTTTTAAAGGTCGATCACCTAACAAAGAACTCATCATTTGACGGTATAGTTTACCCAATAATTGTAACTGTTCGGCAGAAAATTCTGCACCTTCTACATAATTTTGCATACAGCAAATCAACTCACCCGAAAGATTTGCAGCACTGCGACTCGCAACAGGCAAAAAACCCTCAGTTGCCTGAAATTGATAAGACATCACCTTACTAATTGCTTGCTGATTACAATCCACATAAAAATCGACTGCATAGCCTAATTCTTGCAATAACGCATGTTCAAACTGACGTAAAATTTGTCTTAAAAATAAAGCAGGTTGAGGATGTGTCGATAAAAGCTGTAATTGCGCCAGCGTTTTTTGATATTGAATAAAAGTTTGCGGCATGGCTTCTTCTAGAGGACACAAACGCAACAGGATTTCATTCAAATAAAATCCTGCAAAAAATGCATCACCATGAAAGAAAACAGGATGATTTAAAATTTCAAGTTTAGTGAAATTCTTTAAATCGCCTTTACCTGTCGCTTGTAAGGTAATGGGTTGATATTGTGGAGGTGGCGTTTGTCTTAGAATACCATCCATACGACCATATTCTTCAGTAAACAAATGCACGATATGGCTTTTTTCACGATATTTACGATGATGAACTAAATAGCCATGAATGACTTCATTACGCATAAGCGAAGTTAATCATCCTTTTTTTTCTCATCTTTTTCATCGTCGCCATCTGGAATGGCAGCACCCACAACAGCTGCTGTACCTTTTACAACAGCTTTAGTGGTGCCATAAGCAACTTTGACTGGAACAGTCACGACTTTAGTAATACATCCTTGTAGCATCACTACACAAGCTAAAGTACCCAAACAACGTATCAAGACTGTCATTGCTTATTCTCTTTTTTTAAATATCGCTATAGCCTAAACTTTTGAGCGCACGTTCGTCGTCAGACCAACCGCCTTTAACTTTAACCCAAAGAGTGAGCATGATTTTCTGTTCAAACATTTTTTCCATGTCTGTACGCGCTTCCATACCAATACGTTTGAGTTTAGCGCCTTTCTCACCAATCACAATGGCTTTTTGTCCCGCGCGTTCCACAAAAATCGTGGCATCAATGTAAGTACAAGCAGGTTTTAATCGACCTGTTTTTTCGCTGATCGTTTCTTCTTCAGTTTTAAAGGATTCGATTTGTACCGTTAAATCATAAGGTAATTCTTCACCCAACTGACGCATGATTTTTTCACGGATAATCTCACTGGCCAGAAAACGCTCAGAACGATCAGTGATTTGATCCATCGAATACAACGGCGGTTGAAATGGTAAATATTTTTCAATCGTGTCACGTAAATGATCCAAATTTGCACCGCGTAACGCAGAAACAGGTACAATTTCAGCAAAGTTCATGAGTTTTGCACGTTCACGAATCAATGGCAAAGCTTCATTCTTATTTTCAAAGGTATCTAATTTATTGATCACCAAGATCACAGGCATTTCTGCATTTTTCAGCTTTTCCAAAACCAGCTCATCGTTTTGAGTCCACTTTTGCGCATCGACTACAAATAAAACCAGATTGACATCACGTAATGCTGAATGCGCTGCACGATTCATCATTTTATTAATCGCACGGACTTCTTTTTTATGCATACCCGGCGTATCGACAAAGACCGCCTGTGACTTTTCACGTGAATCAATTCCCACAATTTTATGACGTGTGGTTTGTGGTTTACGTGAAGTAATCGATAGCTTTTGACCCAATAAATGGTTCATCAATGTAGATTTACCTACATTTGGTCGCCCCACAATTGCAACAAAACCGCTTCTAAAGTCAGCAGGAATGGTGACACCTTCGTCACTAAAGAATTGATCAATCAGTTGATTAGCCTGATTTTCATTGTCACGAATTTCAGGATTTTCATTTGAATCTGGATTGACTTGATCAGAATGCATGGACATGCAGGCTATTGCTCCAATAACTTTAATATTTCTGCCGCCGCTGCCTGTTCGGCAAAACGTCGGCTTGATCCCTCACCTACAATATTGGGTAGCCCCGCTACCGAACATTGCACTTTAAAATGCTGATGAGGTGCATCACCTTGAATATCTACAACCTCGTAAACAGGGAGAGGTTTTTTACGTGCTTGTAGATACTCTTGTAAACGCGATTTAGGATCTTTGAGCTGATCACTTGGCTCGATATGATCCAGATAAGGCGTATACCATTTTAAAACGATACTTTTTAATAACTCTAAATCACCACTGTCGACATAAATTGCCCCAATAATCGCCTCAACCGTATCGGCTAATATGGATTCACGGTGATGACCACCCGATTTTAATTCACCTGTGCTTAATATTAAACACCGACTAAGTTTCAAATCGTTTGCAATTTTGCCTAAAGCTTCCTGTCGTACCAGTGTAGCACGCATACGGGTAAGCCGACCCTCATTTTCATGCGGATAGGTCTGATATAAATAATTGGCAATGATCATGCCAAGTAATGAATCGCCTAAAAACTCCAGACGCTCATAATTATGTTTGTGACTGACAGATCGGTGTGTTAAAGCAAGCTGAAGTAAATCAGCTTGCTGAAACTGGTAACCAATCCTGCTCGGTAATCGAGGATCACTTAGCTTGGACTGACCTTTGATCAAAATTTTTCTCGAATGTTAGAACTAAATCAATATTTAATAAGAAAGGTTTTCTTATTTCGTACTTCTTGCTGACGTTTAAACCATTGTTTGTGGTCACTTTGGCAATATCCTTGAAGCGTAAGTCACGGATATTGTTCATGTCCAAACGCTGATCCATTTGCATATCGAATTTGGCAGGTGTGATATCTGAAGCGCTCTTTTGGATGAGCTCCTCAATTTGACTATCAATCACTCGGTCATCCCAATAAGCTGGCCAGATTGCAACGGCAGCCTTGACTGCCAGTGCAAATAAAATTACCCCAAATAAAATGGCTAAATACGAAGCGCCTTGTTGAGACTTACGCATTTGTAATATTCCTAATCGTGTTTTTAGTCAATTTTCCCATTTCGACTGAACGATGGAATCTTAAAGCCTGGCTCTTTATGCATCCAGATATAAAAAGCTCGACCTGTTAAGTTTTCCTCAGGAACGAATCCCCAAAAACGGCTATCTGCACTTTGGTCTCGATTATCGCCCATTGCAAAATAATGCCCTTTTGGAACAGTCACTTCCCAATATAAACCATCTTGATTCGAATATTTACCATTTTCTATATAATTGATGAACGGCGCTTGACGAGCAATATTCACCCCTTCAAGTTCACGCATCAGATGGGTATGAGTTCCCAAGGTTTCTTTATGATAAATCGAGGTCGGTGTATCCAAGATATCTTTTTCACGATGAAATTCAGTCGCAACCTTTGGTACTTTTTGACCGTTAATCGTCAACTCACCGTGATCATAGACAATATGATCGCCAGGTAAACCGACCACACGTTTAATATAACTAATCGTAGGTTGCGGTGGATAACGGAATACAATGACATCACCACGTTCAGGCTCTCCAACATCAATAATTTTCTTATTGATGATCGGCAAACGCACACCATAGTCAAATTTGTTAACTAAGATGAAATCACCTGTTTCTAGTGTTGGTACCATCGAATCCGAAGGGATATTAAATGGCTCGTACAAAAAAGAGCGTAAAATGAGTACCACCGCCAGCACAGGCCAAAAGTCATATGCCCATGTGATCAGAAAATTTTCATTTTCACGTCCTTTCGTTGCGCGCTGTTTAAGCACCAATTTATCGAGTAACCATACGATAAAAAATAACAGCGTGACTGGAACGAGAATCAAATTAAAATCAAAATCCACAAAACCTCACTCGCAGCTCAGCTGCTCGTTTTTCGGCAAGATAAAGCAATGCTTTACCTCATCTTATCTATCGACTTTTAATACAGCTAAGAACGCTTCTTGCGGGATTTCAACACTACCCACCTGTTTCATGCGTTTCTTACCTTCTTTTTGTTTCGCAAGTAATTTCTTCTTACGCGATACGTCACCACCATAACATTTCGCCAAGACATTTTTACGCATCGCTTTAACAGTAGAGCGAGCAATCACCTGCGCACCGATCGCCGCCTGAATCGCCACATCAAACATTTGACGTGGAATCAGATCTTTCATCTTTTCAACCAGTGCAATACCACGATGACGCGCATCCTGACGGTGACAGATCATGGCCAAGGCATCGACCTTTTCACCATTAATTAATACATCAACCTTAACCAGAGATGAACTTTCAAAACGCACAAAGTTATAATCCAAGGATGCAAAACCACGCGAACACGATTTCAATTTATCAAAGAAATCCATCACCACTTCTGCCATCGGAATTTCAAAAGTCACAGAAACCTGATTGCCTAAAAATTTCATATCCTTTTGCACACCACGACGCTCGATACACAAGGTCATGACATTGCCTAGATATTCCTGAGGAACAAGAATGTGACATTCTGCAATCGGTTCACGCAAATCCTCAACCAAACTCCCATCTGGCATTTTAGATGGGCTGTCGATGTAAATGGTATCGCCTTTTTTAGTTACGGCTTCATATACCACCGTAGGTGCAGAGCTAATCAGATCCAGATCATACTCACGCTCTAAACGTTCCTGTACGATTTCCATGTGCAGCATACCCAAGAAGCCGCAACGGAAGCCAAAACCAAGTGCATCTGAACTTTCAGGTTCAAAGAACAAAGCAGAATCATTAATTTGTAGTTTTTGTAATGCTTCTCGGAATGGTTCAAAATCACTGGAATCAATCGGAAATAAGCCTGCGTACACCTGTGGTTTAACCTTTTTAAAACCTGGTAAAGTCGCAACTTCAGGTGTTGAAGATAAAGTGATAGTGTCACCCACTGGCGCACCAAAAATATCTTTAATCCCTGCAATCACGAAACCAACTTCACCCGCTTCAAGGATATCTGTTTCGGTATGTTTCGGATTAAACACCCCCACAGAAGTTACAGGATGGACCTGACCTGTGGATTTGACCAGCATTTTATCGCCTTTACGAATACGTCCTTGCTTGATCCGTACCAAAGACACCACGCCCAAATAGTTATCGAACCATGAGTCGATAATCAAGGCTTGTAGCGGTGCTTCACGATCACCTTCTGGAGGCGGGATTACATCGACTAAACGTTCGAGTACACCTTCAACACCTAAACCAGTTTTCGCTGAACAGGTGGGTGCATCTGTCGCTTCAATCCCGATGATTTCTTCAATTTCATGAATGACGCGTTCAGGTTCAGCCTGTGGTAAATCAATTTTGTTTAAAATGGGAAGAACTTCTAATCCCTGCTCAATCGCGGTGTAACAGTTTGCAACTGACTGTGCTTCTACACCCTGCGCAGCATCGACGACCAATAATGCACCTTCACAAGCAGCAAGTGAGCGAGAAACTTCATAAGAAAAGTCAACGTGCCCTGGTGTATCAATGAAGTTCAGTTGATATTCCTGACCATTTGGATGCGTATAATATAATGTGACCGATGCCGCTTTAATGGTAATCCCACGTTCGCGTTCAAGCTCCATTGAATCCAAGACCTGAGCCTGCATTTCACGGTCTTGTAAACCACCACACATCTGAATAAAACGGTCAGCCAAAGTTGACTTGCCGTGATCGATGTGAGCAATGATCGAAAAGTTACGAATATTTTTGATATCAACGGATTTTTTAGCCGACGCCATAGATTACTCTGAAAAAAAGTACATCTCTAAATGCAATACTTCATACAGTATGCAAGATGTAAAAGGACTGTCCTAAATTGCTGCACAGTATAAGCAACCCCAGATTAAAAATATAGTGCGATCATTCTGCTTTTAAAACTATTCATGTAATCCTCACAAAATGCGCTCTAAGTATTGATGAAACCCTTTGAAAAGATTGAAGCAAAAGCAGATGAATCCGTTCGCTTAGTCATAATTCACGGTAAAATCGATCGGATTGATCTCCTGAGCTAAAGGTTGGTAGGTTTGGGTAAAGGTGGGTGACATGCGTTTTGGCCGACCTGTACTGATTTCAACACAAGCCCATTTAGTTTTCCCAACGAATAAGACACTTTGGTCTTTAGGACGATAAAACACGTACTGGCGGGATAAATACAAACTATCAATCGCATCAAGCCATGTACGCAATATGATTTCCTCTCCTTCAAAGGCAGCTTTTCGATACTGTACGTGGTGTTCTACAGCCACCATAGCATGATTCATTTCCAAATATTGTTTGAGACCCAAGCCTAATCGCTCGATATGTGCTGTTGCGACATCCTGCATCCACTGGACATATCTGACATTGTTCACATGCCCCAATTGATCAATATGCTCAGGATTTACCGTTAATTTTAAATCAAAAATTGCACTCATTTGCCAAAAGCTATTTGCATAAAAAAGTTACGCACATTTTACGTTACTTCCCAATCTGATTCATCTAGGATTTTATACATGATCCCAGCCTAGGTTTTTATGATGAGTAGCCTGAATATTTCAAAACAACATGCAGATGATATGTTTTATAAAAACAATCCATTTAAACCTAAATCCAATTTTATTTCTAAAGCAATAAATCCTACAGACAAACTTAACTTTGAAGATGAAGTCCAACTATATTTAGAAAAAAATCCAAACACTCAACATGTTGATATTATTTTACATGATTTAAATGGACATATTCGCGGAAAAAGAATTGATATTCATACACTAAAACAACTTCATAAGGGTTGTTACTTCCCACTTTCAATTTATGCGATGGATTTAGATGGAAAAGTCGTTGAAGAAACTGGACTAGGTAAATATATCGGTGAACCTGATTATTTATGTCTTCCCATCTTGGGAAGTTTAAAGCCTTGTCCCATTCAGCCTGAATCAAATGCTCAGGTTTATTTGACGATGCGAGAACAAGACGGGACTGCATGTGGTTATGAACCGCGTAATATCTTAAGCAAACTTTTGACAGAATGTAATGAACAAGACTACTTTCCCATCATTTCAGCGGAACTTGAGTTTTATTTATACCCATCAGATGCAAAAGCTGATGGATATACTTTTGCCAGTCAATGCTTTGATATGAACGCACCCGATGATTATCAAGCTCTACTCGATGAAATAGAACATATTGCCAATTTGCAAGGCATTCAAATTGTTTCGATTGTTTCAGAGTCAGCCGCAGGTCAATATGAAATAAATATTCCACATAGTGCCGATGTTTTAAAGATCTGTGATCAAGTAATGTCGCTAAAACGTATCGTTAAGCAAGTCGCCAAACACCATCATCTCCACGCCAGTTTTTTAGCCAAACCAGACCTGAACCAAGCAGGGAGCGGCATGCACTTTCATGTGAGTTTATGCAACTCACTTTTAAATAACTATTTTAGTTCACATGACCTTCATCAACCCTCTCCAACGTTGTTAAAAGCGATAACGGGGTTGATTGAACTTATGCCAGCATCTATGGCGATTCTTGCACCAAATATTAATTCCTACCGTCGCTTTCAAATCGGACAACACGTGCCGCTTGAAGCAAACTGGAATATTAATAACCGTAATGTCGCCATACGTTTGCCCTGTTCTGATCAACAAAATCAGCGTTTTGAATACCGTGTCGCAGGTGCAGATTGCAATCCTTATTTAACTGTTGCAATCATTCTTACTGGACTCCTTTACGGTCTTAACCATAGCCTAGAAATAAAAAAACCATCCCACTTATTAAAATACCCAGATAATCATATTTTTTTACCACTTAACCAGCTGGATGCACTTAATCAATTTAAACATCAATCATTTATTCAAAAAACATTAGGCAAAGATTTTTGTGAACTGTGGCATACATTAAAATTAGCGGAACATCAGTGTATTTATAATAAGATGACTTTATCTGAAAAAAATTGGGATATTTAATTACTTTCAATTTAAAAAAAACCCTTTACAGGTTTATATTGTAAAGGGATTTTATTTTAAGATGAAAATAAAATATTTCATCATTATTTAGATGCTTTATTGTTTAGATACTTTTTATTTTCTTCCACATAGAGAAATAAAAAACACTTATCAAAGCAGCCTAATGATTATTTAATTCTCAAGCCCAACATCGCACGTTGTCCCTGACGAATAATAGAGACTCGTACCACTGTATTTTTAGGTAACGCAGCAACAGCTTTACTAAAATCACCTGTATTTAAAATACTGGTATTATTAATTTGAGTAATCACATCACCTGAAATAATATTGGACTGCGCAGCCAAGCCGCCACGTGTCACATCTTCAACCAAAATACCGCCACGAACATCCAGACGTGATTGTTCAGCTGCTGTCAGGTTTCGAATTGCCATCCCTAATACTGGTCCATTTTGTTGCGTCGCACGCTCTGAGGTTGCTGGCGTATCATCTGGCGCAGTGGTTAAAGTCGCAGAAATATTACGAGGTTTGCCATCACGCAGTATTTCTAACTGAATCGTCTGTTTTGGCATAGTGCGATTCAAATAATTTAATAAATCTGAGGTGCGTGAAATTGGGGAACCATTATATTTCATAATGATATCACCCGCTTTTAATCCCGCTTTGGCAGCTGGTGAATCTGGAGCAACCTGATTGATGAGTGAACCTTCTGGTCGCGGTAAGTTATAGGCATCGGCTAGATTACGATCAATATCCTGTAGCATCACACCTAAATAAGAACGAGTCACTTTGCCCGTAGTTTTAAGTTGTTGAACT
>Ga0099800_1002_pt1 | contig 101189 bp, 91 predicted proteins | sample Uncmet6_SortRC_1_FD_89868 | JGI IMG/M metagenome (GOLD analysis project Ga0099800, IMG submission 89868) | Marine eukaryotic communities from CALCOFI LINE 67, Pacific Ocean - CN11_C50_N6_SortRC_1 | ecosystem: Environmental > Aquatic > Marine > Oceanic | place: Pacific Ocean: Monterey Bay... | reverse complement strand
GCCCATCAATCTATGCAATCATTCTTAATGCTTGTTCCAAACCTCGTTGTTTAATCGCAGCCCCCATACCAAACCATGTCGAATCTAGCCTGTGATCCTGACTCATAGCTCGGCGTTCGTGATCACAGTATTCTGTTACTGCACAAAGTAAACCATAGGCGGTGTCTTTCGCTGAGCTGAGTTCAGCACCACGGCCTTGACCATTAAACATTTGCATGACTTTGCTTAAGGCACGGCCATTAGGTTCTGATTTACTCTCAGATTTGGCTGCGACATTTTGGTAGAACTGAATGATGCTGTCCTCCTGTTCCATCACGGTGAGATTGGTATTGTTAAACACTGCCTCAAAGTAAGCTGCGGCTTGAGTCTGGCTGACTTTTCGTTGACTGAGTTGTTTCATCTGATACATGTGTTCATTCCATCCTCGTACTGAAATTCCCAGTTGTTGTTTGACTTTGTCGGTATCAAAGCGGGTACTGTGTGGCACTTTCACCACACCCACATTGCTATTTTGTCCTTTCAGTGCGATGGCTAAAGTGTTATTACACACCACACGGATCGAAGTGAATTGTGCGGTGGTAGCTAAGGTTTCATCACAAGCAGTAGCCAGTAGAATATAGCCATTACTGACATCCTTACCTTTTAAGGCGGTGCTCTGTCCAGTCCTCGCCAAAGCCCAGAATTTCTTCCCACCTTTGAGTACCCCTGCGGTTTCCAGTTCAAAACCTGATTGTTCAGTCAGATCTCGATAAAATTCCAAGATTGAATGTGGTTGGACTTCCTGAAAGCGTTGGCTGACCACCGATAAAGGCGCGTGAGTATCAGATCGATAGAGGACTCGTTGTTCTTCAAACGGTAGAATGATGTTTTGTCCTTTATCATTCTTTGCCATATAGCTGACATCTAAAGATTCATCAACACTGTTTATACAGCTCTCAACATACTTTATTCAGCTTTGTAGCACTCATTTATTTTTTTATTTAAGTCCATAAAAATCCAGTAGACTTACCCTTCCCTTTTGAAACTCTAACTCAAAGTCAAAATTTCTGTGATTCCTGACATTTATCTTATTTCAACAGCTATTTCCTGTGCTTTTTTATCTTTTTCTACACAAATACTAATATGGTTTGATGACCATATAAATGAAACGATGATGATCAAAAGACAAATTAAAATATAAATTAAATTATTTCTGGTTCGCCATACTTTTATATACCAATATAGAAATAGGAGAATATGCAATACAGGGATAAAGCTTAATATAAATGCAACTGCTGTCCATACAACCACTCTACCAACTGTTACATCAGCAAATGTAATGGTTGAGTTGAGTACCTTGACCAAAAAAATAAGCCATATAATTGTGAGCAACGACCATGAACCAAGATAAAGGATTAAAAAAAAATTTTCTTCACAGACTTACTATTCCAAACCTTCATTTTTAATCCTTTTAGCGAGTTCTGCCCAACGTCTTGGGGAATCAGGAACTACATGTGCATAATAAAAATGTCCTTCCGCTTTATTGTTATTCATTTGTGTTCCAAGCAAAGGGGCATTTTTAACAAGATCGAAAAAACTCATCCCAGCATAAATAGGGTCACCATGTTCAGTTAAATCTATAACACTTACCTTTTTGATATTTTTATGATTTTTTAACATCGATAAAAAATCAGCATCTATGGGAGAACCAATCAAAACCAAATGATCAACCATATAACCAAGGTTTGCATAAGATTTTGCAGTTTGTGCTGCAAGCATGGAACCGTAAGAATAGCCAACCAAATTAAACTGCTTTGCTGCACTGGTCGGAGTAGGTGGGTAAACTCGCCAATCATCAGTTCCATCATCATTTTTGATCATCACCCCTGTACGTGCAGCATCCATTAATGTGCCTATAGTGCTAGGTACGTTTCTCGTTGCGGTATTCCCCAACCCTGACCATATATAGTGAATTCCTGCATCTGTAAATGCTTGAGTCATTGGTTTTAAATATGGTCCATCCAATCCGGCACCACCCCAAAACACTGTACCACGTGGTTTATTGACGGGAATTACTGTCTTAGTACCTGTATCTGACTTTAATACGAGTGCGCTACTGCCAGTGCCTACAATTAGAGGTATCATTTTGATTGTTCCTCATAATTCTCAGGATAAACCTCTATCAACACTTCTAACTTTTTAGATGCTGTCATTAATTGGGCTTGTCCTTGGCTATCTGTTTTCCCTGTAATTGTTTTACCATCCATGATTATTTTATAAAATCGATCCGCAAGTGGCATCTGAGTGAACTCATCTACCAATACAAATTGATGCTCATAGGTCTTTTCAGAAACATTACTTTGTGCCACTACATTGTCAGTATTTGATTTTGTTGAATTACTACTAGAACCCGTTCCAACCAGATCAACTGACTGAGTCGCCATCACGATATGATTTCCAGGGCAACCACATTGAACCTTACATCCATGATATGCAACTCCAATATTCTGCACCAGTTGAAGATTACTTGCCTGCACGATAGAGCCCATTTTTTTACAGACTGGACAAAAAAATTTATCACCTAATCGGATAATATTCTTGCCACTAGATTTGCGTGCAGTTTGAGACGGAATCATGCGTCCGCCTGTAGTGGTTGGATCACCTTCTACAATAATGGGTTGGGACATTTAGCTGACCTCTCCTAATTCAGTCTCTGATTCATCAAGTAATTTTTTAGGAGGTGTAAGCAACCAACTCAACCCAAGTTGATTTCCAGTATTGTTAATAAGTATAGATTGCTTTTGCTCTTCCGCCGTATTTGCAAGTGCAAGGGTTAATGAAAAGCCTGGAGCCATCGCAGAAGTATCATTTAATATAGGACTTATGGAAACGATTTGATCATCTTCAATCTGAAAATGACTAGATACAGAAGTAAGCTCAACTAAAGAGTTAGTCTGTGTTGCACCATGATCAGTAAATAAGAGCTCATCCATTTCAAACAGTTTATCTTGATTATTAAAATTGTATGCTTGCTGAAGATGTAGTATCACCTGTACTAAGTTCTCTGCAATGGTTGGATCCTGTTGAGCTGTTGAATGCCTGTGTTGATACCGAACAGGTACACTAATATTAGCAATAGGTTCTAGTTCAGTTGTTAGGAATTGATCAGCAAAGAGTACTGCAAAGCCTCCTTCTGAAGGATTTACTGCTTTTTTTTCGCCCTCGAATTTAATGTCAAGGTACTGTTGATCAATCCATGAATCTATTCCCATCATTAAAAGAAGTTGAGGATGCTTGTCATGGTCATGATTAGAGTGTTTCAACAATGCATCATAAATTAATCGTTGGGTATCATCACTATTCTCAACATCAACAATATGATAGCTAAGCTCATGCTGCTCCCCCATATCTAACAAATTTAAATGCTGCTTTAGAATATCAGAGAGTATATTTCTTTCTATTTCCAATATATGAGTAGGTAATATAAACAACACTTTCAAGCTCGGAAGAGGACGATATATAGCAGGAGTTTCTTCTGATATCGACTTCTTAGTCTGTGATATCCATTCAGGATGTAACCGTGCTTGATGAGCTGACTTAGTATTTTCCTCTAGATCTGAGTCCAATTTTTTAATATCAATACTTAGAAAAACCAAAGAAAGTTCTCTGAATAAATGAGCCATAATCTGCTCAACTCTTTTCGAACGATCAGTGAAAAGTGGTCTCGATGCTAAAGACTCCGACAAGTTTTCCTGTTTTAAAAATGCCTTTTCCTGATTATTCAGTGCTGGCATAGCTTGGATACGCCGACTTAAATAAGGATAAGTATTTTGAAATTTTAATATTGGGTCCGGCTCTGCAAGTGTATTGCTTCGTAATGAAGCCATAGCCTGTGTTACGTCATTTCCAAAAGGTGTTACAAGCGCTGTTGCTAAAATAGAGAGCGGTTGTTTAACCTCTAAGCTAAAAGGTTCTGCCAGAGGTAAATCCCGCTCTTCTTCAACAACAGGCGACACTACTGGATGATTTGCTTTCTTTTTTATATAAGAAAATAAGTAAGTGAGAGCATAGAAGCCAAATACCAACGCCAAGGGTGCCACGATCAGCATCTTTATGAGTAGTGATGCCGATACATCTAGGTGTATATCCTTCCAGTAGCTAATGACAATCCAGTCAAAAATAAGCAAAACCATAAGCGCAAATATAAGCCAACGTATACCTTTAGACATAAATGGCTCACTTTTTACTTACTAATGGTGGATCTTGATAGCTTTCATCAATCATGATTCCTTGGGCTTTAAGTTCGGCTTCCTTTTCAGCGCGAATCTGATTCATTTCTTTTTTGATGCCTGGATATAATGTAACCCAACGCGCAGCATTGATTTCCCATTTTTTTAGATCATCATCTTTAAAATAAGGGGCATAGTATTCTTTTTCTGATACAAATTCATAACTAATATAATAAGCTCCAGATTTTTTAGGATCCATTTTACTTTGATCGCGGCGCATTGTAATAGTCACATAAATTCCATTGGCTTGTAACAGCCAACGTGAACCATCTTTCAATTGCATCCATTCATCTAAGGTATAAGCATAGTCTGGATCAAGTTCATAAGTATGCTTACTTGCATAAGTAATAGTATCCTTACCAACAAGTCTCGGTGAGGATAATTCAATGACTCTTTGCCATCCTTTCTGCTTTAAATGTTTAAAAATGGACAAAATTTCAAGTCGAGCTTGGTCATGTCCCATGGTATTGTTATTGGTTAAACTAGCACCGATATTGTTGTAACTATTAACGATTCCATTATTACCAGCAGTTGCCGTTTGCACACTAATTACATGATGTAAAGTAATGGTATTTGGACCATGCTCAATCACAACATCAATTGGATTTTTATGCCATTGTTGATTATAAAAAGTGGTGCTCGACGTTGGCAAAGGATTATCAGAATTTGCTTTCGTACGGGCAACAAATTGTGCGCCTGTTTCTTTATTAAAATATAAGGTTAAAGGATTCGTACTGTTTTGATTGCCACTATCGGAGGGAATATGTTGGTCGGTACAGGCGCTCAAGAAGACACTTCCCAGCAATAAATACAGCCCAAGAAAATATCGTATCACCCGCATTGCTCTATGCCCCAACAGCCAATCCCACCCCATAGTGAATACCTTACTTTTTACTCACCAACGGTGGATCTTGATAACTTTCATCAATCATAATTCCTTGTGCTTTAAGTTCGGCTTCCTTTTTAGCTCGTATTTGATTCATTTCTTTTTTGATGCCTGGATATAATGCAACCCAACGTGCTGCATTGATTTCCCATTTTTTTAGATCATCATCTTTAAAATAAGGGGCATAGTATTCTTTTTCTGATACAAATTCATAACTAATATAATAAGCTCCAGGTTTTTGGGGGTCCATTTTACTTTCATCGCGGCGCATCGTCATAGTCATATAAATCCCATTGGCTTGTAATAACCAACGTGAACCATCTTCTAACTGCATCCACTCATCTAGGGTATAAGGGTAGTCTGGATCAAGTTCGTAAAATTCTTTTTGGGCATAATCCCATGCATCTTTACCAGTCAATCTAGGCTCAGATAAACTAATATAACGTTGCCATCCTTTATCTTTTAAATGTTTAAAAATGGACAACATTTCAAGTCGAGCTTGGTCATGACTCATACTGTTTTCATCAGTTAGGCCAGCACTGATAGGATCATAACCTGTCACCATGAAGTTATAGTTTTTTCCAACCCCAGTTTGTACCCCGATTACATGATGCAGAGTAATACTATTCGGCCCATGCTCAATTTTAATATCAATCGGGTGATTATCCCAATCCAGATTATAAAAGGTGGTACTCGACGTTGGCAGAGGATTAGACGAATGTGCCTGCGTACGTGCAGCAAATTGTGTGCCCGTTTCTTTATTAAAATATAAAGTTAAAGAATTCATACTTTTTTTATTTCCATTGTCACGTGGTAAATGGTCATTACTACAAGCTGTTAAGAGTAGGAAGAACAACAGTAAGCATGACTGTACTAAGTGCCTTATCATTTTCATTGCAAATCCTATTGGTCAAAATTTTGTAGTTAAACCTAGTTTGATTACTCAAATAAGTCTTTATAGTCCACCCAACCCGCGATGGTCTTGAGTTCATTTTCCATATAGGTGATATCACTTTGGAACTGTGCTCCTTGCATTAACCCATGAAATTGCTTAGCGGCACTTGTAATCCATTTCATCCTACTCGCAAAGTTCTCCAAAACAGTATCATCTGGAGCAACCGACTCTAGTCTCGAGTCATCGGTACTACATGCATGAGAAAAAACCAGTTTGAGCGTTGGTGATACCTGCTTTACCCCTGGCCAGCGTTGTCTACCGACCCATTTAGCAAAATCTTTATCTTCATAAATCAAAGGCTGTAACACATTACCTTGTTCATGCTTGGCAATTGCCATCAGGTGTTTGAATTGAATTGAAGGGCGTCGAGTTTGATTTGCTTCCTCCTCAAACTTTTGTACCAATTCCATGCCTTCTTCAATATTCGGATTAGATTTTAAGTTGTTAATTTTAGGGAGGGCTTCTTCCGCCCACGGCATTTTTGCCAATACTGCCCTGACCTCTGGTACACACTGATCCGCACCTCGTTGTAATTGGCAAATGTTAAAACTGCTTTTATAGTTATTCCAATACCAGTGCCAACATACAATATCCATAAATAACCAGAAATTACCTTTACCCAATCCTTCGTTCACAGTACTTAACACTGCAACTCGTGGATCAGCCAAAGAGCAGGCAACTGTTTTGCTAGCAAAAGCACCCAAAGCCATCCAATAATAACGACCTTTAAGTTTAGGGTTACCACCAACTTCGGTTTCCAAATAAAAGCGTGCATAGGTTGCCGCAATTCTTTTGGCACGCGTGTTGTAAATTTTTGATAAAACTATTTTATTTCCATCTTTTTTATTAGACAGTCGCACATAAGCAAATTGCTGTGCCATTGACCACATGTGGTCACAATTAACAGAAATATTTTTGCATGAGTCCTGATTTTGATTGGTTGTACTTGTCTGGGTCACATTCTTCTCTCATTCAGCTAAAATCATTCTTGCTCTGTATCTTCATCCATGAGTTCATACCAAACAGGCTCGAACTGGACTTGCTGTTCAGCCTGAGAAAACACTTTGGTCGAATGACCAGTATCGACAGTCTCACCTATAATTTCAGTATCCGATCCTGTAATTTTGTAAGGCAGGTTGCTAATTACGTTACCCGCCGGATCTAATACTTTAAAGACCTCGTTATAAGTCAATACATTTTGAAAGGCAGGTAAAGGAAGATTGAGCGTAGCAGCGCCCAAAGTATTAAAGATTTGAGATTTAACTTCGACAATCGCAGGGCTACCTATTTCAATTGAACCGTCAGATTTGATCTTAATATAACCACCGCTTTTATTTCCTAGCGTTATTTCATTTTGTGCTGCGATGGTAATTGAACCCTGACTGCTCGTAATTGACATATCTTTTAAGGCAGCCAGTTGTAATGCATCATTTTGCGCCTGAATCTGTACTTCCCCCTGATTAGCTAAAGCTTTCAGACCACCTTGTTGAGCATATAGACTTATACCGCTGACGCTATTTGCTGTCAGTTGCCCCATGCTGTTCAGATCTATTTGTTGATTCGCAATCATTGTGATGCTTTCACCAGCATTGTAACTATGACTTTTAGGGCTAGTTACTGCTATCCCTGTAGGGGTACTGATTAAAATATTCGGCTTAGCCATACTCTTCAGTTGGTCATCAAGTTGCTGTTTTAAGCTTGGATAACGCATATAACCATCTTTAGGATCAGCCTTTGCCTGAGTTGCGCCTTTTTGTAACACCTTGATTTGATTTAAGGCTTGTTCAAGCTGTTGGATTGCAATATCGATATCGAGCTGCTTACCCTCGGCATTGCTTTGTATGTCTGTGCCAAGAAATAAACCTTTTGCAGCCCGAATTGCGCCCCAATCATCCGTCCTTAATTCAAACCCTTCTCCACGACCATCACTTGTCGCACCTTGTTTAGGGTGACTTAAGTTGCCAAGATTCAATTGCGTGGCACCATGGCTACTATGTAACTGCGCACTGATTTGTCCTGTAGTGTCATCAAAACGAAGTTGATTGTAGCCTTCTCCTCCGACTTCTTTGGAACGAATACCGCTAAGTTTTTTGGTGTCAGGCAGTTGACCTTTGATATCAAACTTAGTCGGTGAGCGTTGGGCTTCATGGATTCTTCCCGTAACAAAGGGACGGTCAATGTTGCCGTCAAAGAAGTCGATCACCACGATTTCCCCGATACGGGGTAAGAAACGAACGCCATAACCCTCACCCGCCCATGGAGTCAGGACATCCACCCATGCGGAATCAGTATCACTGTCATTCCTGCCTGCGCCACCATCGTGTTGATGGTCTTCATTTCTGGTAAAGAGAAAGCGGACTTTAATACGTCCCCATTCATCGACATAGATTTCTTCTCCTTGTGCACCCACAACTCTGGCGCGTTGCACATGAGCAGTCGCACGATGTTGTAGTGGATCATATTCTGGTACAACATCAATGCTACGGCGTACTAAAGTCATTTCATTGGCTTGGCGTTCTTGTTGGCTGTCTTTGCTGCTTTGCCAATGGCTCAGGCTGAGTAGTTGTTCAACTTGGTTGTGGATGTCTTTAGGGAGATTATTCTGGTTGTAAAAACGTTTGCTCAGAATCAGAAATTCTTTGTCATTTTGACTATGGTTTTTCTCTAATTCAGGATGATCAATAAGTTGGAACCAGTATCCAACTTGGGTATCGCGTACGCTGCTGCGCGCAATAAATGATTTGGCTTGTAATGCTTGATATTGATTCAATTGTTTATTAAGTTTTTCGAGTTGGCTATTGCCCGAAGTAGTGGCTTGGTCTTCACCATTCAGATCTGTGATCCATGCTGGAGAAATATTCCATGCCTGTTCCAGACTTAAGCTTTCGTTATCACGTTGTTGACTATGTTGATGGGTGCTTAAGACTGAGCCACTAGCATCTTCTTGGCTTAAGCTATCGGCTTGCCAACGTTGCACATATATGGCGGTCGGTTGCAGTTGACGTTGTGCGATAAAACTGGTGATGCTGTCTTGTTGTTCGGTGGCATTACTACGATGGTAACGAATGGAACGGCGTTGCAATGCTTGAAAGTAGCTATTGTCATCCATGAGGCGAAGTTTTTGTGCTTGAATTTCTTGCCCTTGTACAGCAACCAAATAACTGTCTTCATCAATCAACCAGTTGATAGATTCCTCACGCATTAAGCGTGTTAAATAAGCGTAGTCACTCTCATTGGACTGCATGGAAAATGGACGAATATCATAGTCTTTACTGAGTCCACTACTGTCGAGCTTGAGACTGGCTGCAAACAGCGGACTTTTGTTCTGCCATTCTTTAAAGATGATTTCAATAATTTCAATCGCGCTTTTACTCATAAAGACACGACTATTACGGCGTTTATGCCATAGACTCGTGGCATCTTGTAAGGTGAGACGGTACAGGCTCAGTGCACCATCACTTTGTCCCTGACTGGCACCTGTGATAATGCCTGTGGTTCGATACAGTTGCCCTATATCGGTAACTTGGTCGACTGCAACCTGACAGCCTATAAATTGTTTGAGCGGAATATAAGGATTGGTTGAGAGGCAAATCAACTCGGCAGAGAGACCTTCATTCATGGCATGATAACCGTCAATGCGTTGCAACATGACTTGATGATTCAGTTCTTGATTTGAAAATTGAATACTGATTGCACGTTTTTGTTGGTTAAATCCCAGTTGGTCAAGAATGCCAAAAATATGATTCAACATTATTGTAAGTGGCCTTATTATTGATCAAAAAAGGCTACCAGAACGACCTGTCTATATCAATTTAAGTTATTTTGTCTTTTTGTTTCAGCTCATGCAAAAGCTTTTTATAGGATCGCAACGAAGAGCAAATTAATGAAATAATTTATTTGTGTTGAAGAAGCTTTGAATCATTGCATACAAAAGAGCTTAAATTGTTAAATATCAAATGAATGAATCGCTAACTTTTTTTACTGTTATATTTGTCACTTGAATCCGCTCATTGTTTAAACCACATCCACATGAATAACTCAGATCATCAGCTCCGCAGCGAAGCTCACGCTCACTGTCGAGATATATTGTGCCTTTTGAAGAATTCGAATATTAATTTCATAACAATCGACATCAACTTTGGCAGCCCATTCACACCAATGCGAAGCTCTAGCGGAGAGTAAAAAACTATGGTCATTCGATTTTACTCTCCGCTATTTTTAACCAAAAAACCTCAATATCCCTTAAAAACTCCAAACAAATTTCAGCCATGTCGAACCACCTTTAGTGCGGTTTTCAACCTGATCTTCAAATAAATACTTGCCTTCTAAAAACCACTGTCTGGATGGATGATAAGAAACCGCTGGACCGTAAGCGAGGACTTGGGCCTTACTATCTTGAACCTTAACAAAGTCACGCTTATCGTCTGTGAACTGTTTTAATGCGTATCCTTGTAAGCCCAGTGTCAGATCAGGTCTGACCTGATAACTCAAATTATAATCAAATGCAAAATAATCCCCTGATTTATAATGGGTATCATCATTTTTCTCGTTGATACTATAGGACATTTTGGTAGAAAGATCCCAACCTGAAGCCGTCATATAGCTATAGGCAAACATCGGCCGAAAGGTGTAATAATTCTTACTGATATTGGCAATAACAGGCTTAGGACTGTTCTTATCATAGTCGCCAGTAGGAAAAACATTTTCAAGCGCCACGCCCCAATGGTGATTACCATGATGCCATGCCAATAAAGGTGCAAAGACAAAATCTCCAAGCCCTTTATTACTATCTGAAAATCCCGCTGCTGATAATCGAACATCCACAAAGGGCTGGATACCATAAAATCCCAATTGTCCGCCCAACAGTTTCTGATCCGTCATCCATACCAACCGTGCCACTAAAGCATTTGCATCCAGATGGAAATCTGGAACACTCGTATTTCCATGTTGATCAAGCATTTTGTCTGCATGATAATTCTGATAATAAGTAATGAGATAAACACCTTTAGGGGGTAAATTGCCTGCCATCGTACCTTCTGCACCTAAAGCAGCAGAATCCGAGCCATTTTCAATTGCATAGCTATTTATACTCATTACAGTCAGTAAAAGACCACAGCATAGATTACGTTTATTTTTAAACATGATAGATTCCCTTTTTCACACGTGAGATAACCTGCAAGATGTCCTATCTCGCTTAAAGGCTATCGTCACTATTTTTGTTTTATGTTGTCTGAAACACTTTGGCTTTATGCTGTGCACACTTCTATAAGTAGGTTGGCATCTGTTGCTGCCAAAATTTCTTCGACTGAAACGTCATGGGCTAATTCAACGAGCTTAAATCCTTCTTGTGTGATATCAATGACCCCTAAATCGGTAATTACACGCTGTACCACCGCTTTACCCGTTAAAGGCAGTCGACATTGCTGAAGTAGTTTCGATTGACCGGATTTTGCACGATGCTCCATCAGAACGATGACTTTTTTGACCCCAGCCACCAAATCCATCGCACCACCCATCCCTTTAACTTTATGACCCGGCACCATCCAGTTCGCCAAATCACCCTGCTCTGATACTTCCATACCGCCTAAGATGGCGACATCAATATGCCCACCACGGATCATGGCAAATGAAGCTGAACTCCCAAAAAAAGATGCACCCGGCTTCGCGGTCACCGTTTGTTTGCCTGCATTGATTAAATCGGCATCCACCGTTTCCTCTGTAGGAAACTCTCCCATGCCCAATAATCCATTTTCAGATTGCAGCCAAATCTCGGCTTCATCAGGAATATAGTTTGCGACTAAGGTCGGCAGACCAATGCCCAAATTGACATAAAAACCTTCTTGCAGTTCTTTGGCAGCACGTTGTGCCATTTCTTCTCTTGACCAACTCATGCGAAGACTCCTGCAATGTGCTTTAACATCATCTGTTCAATTCGTTTTTCGGGATTAGGATTGTGTACGATTCGTTGTACATATACGCCCGACAAATGCACCTCATCAGGATCCAACTCTCCCACCTCAACCAATTTCTCAACTTCAGCAATGGTAATTTTGCCTGCTACCGCACAGTCGGGATTAAAGTTTCTTGCTGTTTTTCTAAAGATCAGATTACCAGCTCGATCTGCTTTATAGGCTTTAACCAATGCGATGTCTGCGGTTAGAGATCGTTCCAGTAAATATTGTTCTCCATCAAACTCACGTATTTCTTTATTTTCAGCAATTATCGTTCCGACCCCAGTTCGGGTATAAAATGCAGGAATCCCTGCACCGCCTGCTCTTAATTTTTCCGCAAGTGTGCCTTGAGGAGTTAATTCAACCTCTAACTCGCCATTTAATAATTGACGTTCAAACTCCTGATTATCTCCAACATACGAAGCAATCATTTTTTTAATTTGTCGGGTTTGTAATAACATGCCTAGACCGTAATCATTCATCCCTGCATTGTTTGAGATACAGGTCAGCCCTGTTACTCCACTATCACGTAATGCACGTATCAGCGTTTCGGGAATACCACAAATTCCAAAACCACCCACTGCAATCGTTATGTCATCTTTTACAATATCCGCCAAAGCTGTTTCGGCATCTGCATATACTTTTCTCATGGCATGTCCTTATTCAAGCCAGCGCATAATCGGCTGAAGTGCGATATTGCTGCATAGTTTCTTCAAAATATTCAATCAAATCGCCAATCTGCTGACGCTGTTCAACCGCACCAAAAATATAAAAATCAGGGCGAATTAACATGGCTTGAATATGGTGTTGTTGCATGAAGTTGACAATAAATTGCGTGCGATCTGATGACTGTTTATCCAGTAAATCAACTACGACCAAACCTTCAGGAATCCTCACATCCTCCGCAATAGCTTGTATAGTGAGAAGACTGAAATGTCCTGCAATCAAATCATCTAGACGACGTGTTTGTTCTCCACATTGTAAATAAGCATGTGGAGATAACTTCCCAGCAAGTTGTTGTGGATTAAATAATGGATGCTGAGCCAAAATTCCCTGTGTTAACTCTGGAAAATCTGGCATTGGAGGGACAAGGCCATCAAAGAAAGCCTGATCACGCTGCTGGGCTTCTTGCTGATCAGAAACGCAAATTATTTTGCCTAAAAACATCGAAAGCTCAATCACATCGTTGACATGCGGACTTCGTTCTTCAAAGTAGGTATCTAGAATGTTAGATTCATAATCACCATTGAGTACGCCTGAAATTTTCCACGTTAGATTCCATGCATCTCTAAAGCCAGCACACATTCCCTGCCCCATAAATGGTGGCATGACATGAGCCGCATCACCTGCAATCAGAATATGATCTTGACGCCATTTTTGTGAAATCAGTGATTTGAAGCTATACAGTTTAAAACGAATTAAGGTCGCCTGATCAGGCGTGACCCAAGGTTTAAGTAGCTCCCAAACCTTTACTTCATTTTCAATATCTTCGACCGATTCGTGGGGTAAGCGCATAAACTCCCAACGTCGCAGATATGCACCGTCATGAATCCCTGCTGGCGCAATCGTGGTTGGTCGTTCAGGATTACAATGCTGAATGGCTTCTTTAGGAATGTTATGACTGGCATCTCCATGCGGAATGATATCCACCACCAACCAATCGGCAGCAAAACCCTTATTAAACCAATCGGCATCAATACTTTGACGAACCAGACTATTGGCACCATCTGCTCCCACAACAAAACGTGCTGAATATTCTTCGAGCTGATCTGTCTCTAGATTTTTACAAACTACCTGTGCATGATGCTCGTCTTGTGAAACTTCCACGACTTCATAACCCAAATGGATATCAACATTTGATAATTTTCGAAGCTCTTCATCAATCAGCTTTTCAAAAGAAGGTTGATGAATAAAATTGACTTCTGAACCTCCTGAAATAGACTCTTTAGTCCAGTCAATGGTAATAAGTTCCTTCCAATCGGCATTGACCCATTGGTAAAGTTGTCCCGGTTGGATAATCGATTCAAGCGGTTTTTCCAAACCTAACGTCAGTAGCATTCTGCGCATTTCATGATCTATACAGATTGCGCGTGGTAAATGATAACGCTGAGTCCAGCGTTCAAAAATCGTAATATGATGACCTTTTTTAGCCAGATTTAAGGCCAGTACTGCACTAACTGGACCGAAACCTACAATGATGACATCCGTTTTTTGAATTTCCATGATTTAAATCCTTTTAAAATATAGGGGCTGTTGTTTCGTAGTTTTTTACAAAATCCTGTGGTGGATTTGGTCCCCATACGTACATTGAATCTTCGACAGGGTGATCAGCGGCAGGCCAATCATGGGTGTGCGGCACAAAGTCAATATCGTGTGAATATTCTGCGTAACTTCCCCATGGATCACGAACATAGTAAAAATAGTTTGATCCCAGAACATGGCGACCCAAGCCCCAACCTTGATGGTATCCCGCATGTTCCATTTGCTGTTTGCCTAAACCAACATCATCAATGCGATTCACATTCCAGCTTGAATGATGCAATCCATAACCATCTGATTTTGACAAAGCCAGCAGATGATGGTCACTTCCATGCGCGCCATGCAAAAATGCCACCAAACCACTGGATTGATCTGAGACTCGAAGCCCCAACACATCAATATAAAATTGCAATGTGCGATCAAAATCCTGTGTAAAGGTGAGAATATGTGACAAATGCGTCGGCTGAACCTGTGTAATCGCCTTTCGGTTGGATGCACGACCTACCAATGAAGACTCAACAGGATGAATAACTTGTGATTTTTGGTCGGGTGATACTTTTTCCGAAACGCATATTTGCAGTGCCAATCCATCTGGATTTTTGATCCAGCTGGATGGATGATCAGAGGTCTCTAGCGGCGCAATGGTTTCAATATTTTGATCTTGAATACGCTGTTTAAACGCATCCAGATCTTCTGGATAAATACCAAAGCTAATCCATTGCAGCCTTTTTTTATCACCGCCTCGATAAACACGTGCCCAACGATGCTCATGACCGTAGGTATAAAGCTCAAGATAATCATTGGCTAATGATCTTTTGACATTTAATCCAAAAGCCTGATAAAAGTCATAAGCTTGTTGTAAGTCTGGCACACTAAAAACAAATTCCCAGACAGAATGAATGGCAAGCTGACCCGCTCGCTTGTAATGATGATTTAACACAGCGTATTCCTCGCTTTTTAAAATTTCTCAATCCATCAAGAAATCTTTATTTGTTTTTACATTAAACAACGACCTGTTTTTGTTGACCAAGTACATCACTTTCAATCGTGACGACGTCTCCTTTTTTCAGATAACGAGGAGGCTTCATGCCACCACCTACACCTGCGGGTGTTCCCGTAATAACAACATCACCTGGTAATAAAGTCATAAACTGACTCAAATAAGACAGCACTTCAGCAACCGAAAAAATCATGTCACTGGTATTTGCAGACTGCATCACTTCATCATTGACCTTCAATGAAAATTGGACACTTTGCGGATCCGTCAATTCATCTTGAGTCACTAACCATGGACCAATGGGACCAAAAGTCTCAAAACTTTTGCCTTTGCTCCATTGCCCATTTCGTTTAAGTTGCCAATCACGTTCAGAAACGTCATTTGCCAAGCAATAACCTGCGACATAGTCCAATGCTTCAGATTGTGGGACATTCTTTGCCGTTTTGCTTAATACAAAGCCAAGTTCAAGCTCCCAGTCCGTCGCAACCGAATTGGGTGGCAGTTCAATGTCATCGAATGGTCCACTTAAAGAAGTAATGGCTTTTTGAAAAACTACGGGTTCAGTTGGAAGATCTAAACCTGATTCTTTGGCATGTTCACGGTAGTTCAAACCGATTGCAACAAATTGACGGACACCAGTGACTGGGGTACCTAAGCGTTCAGTGGAATCTACTATTGGAAAGATGTCTAACGACAATTGATTAATCAGTGACAGCTTTTCAGGGGTTAACCATTCAGGATTCCAATCTGGAATGATTGAAGAGACATCACGGATATGACCTTGCGCATCGATAATCCCTGGCTTTTCTTGTCCTTTGGCGCCAAATCGTACTAGCTTCATGCTAAAATTCCCTTTATTGACATTTTGTCATTATGACATTTCATCATAATTATTCTAAATGAATTTGCTGTCAATCATTTTTTGATCAACTCATCGCAATAAGGCTTTACTCTTCTGATTTTTAAGTACTTATTTTTATAAAAATGTGAACAATAGCCTTGAATGTTTAAGGCTTACTGTGATTTATGGTTTTTTGTCTTATAATTCAAAAGCGTTAAAAATATCTTTTTTGCTTTATGTGAGTTATTCAATGACGGAACAAAAAAAACTGTCGAACCATCGCCATAAAGTTGCTTTAGAAAAAAAACAAAAAATGAAAAGTCACTTAATGCTGTCTGCCCTCGACTTATATTGTCAGAGCTCACCCGAAAAAGTTTTAGTGATTGATGATTTTGTAAAATATGCAGGCGTATCGAGAGGCACTTTCTATAACTATTTTTTATCCACCAATGAGTTACTGACTGAAATTTCAATGAATATGAGTGATGAAGTTCTTGAAATTATTGAACCCATCATTGCGGTACTTAATCACCCCATTGAGCGTGTAACTATCGCGACCCGATTATATTTGCGTTCTGCCATGCACTATCCAGTGTGGGGCAGGCTGATTACCAGTGTCGGCCCCAGATACGTTGTGCGTGATCGAAATGTTGCGAAATTCTTAACACGTGATCTGAAAAAAGCAGATGAACTCGGGCATATCAAAATTGAAGACTATCGTGTTACTCGCGATATGTTTTTAGGGTCAGTGTATTACTCTTTAGAAACTATGCTGACTGAAACAGTCGATCAACATTATCTTGGCTTGGTGATTAAAACTCTTTTAGGACATTTGGGCATTCAGCAAAATGAAGTGCAACGTTTATATCAATTAGAGCTTCCTAGTGAAATTGAGATTACCACTCCTTTTTTTACGATCTTAAAGCAACATCAAAGTAAAGGTTATGATCATAAAAACTAATGCTGAATTTCCCACTTGCATTAACTCTAAGATTGGGTGTTTATCATTGAATTTGACGAAAGATGCAGATTATATTTATATATACAAATGCTAATCACCCCAAACAAGAAAAACTTTTTCAACTGAAGTGGTCAGTTTTAATCGACTATTGAGTACTACAGTTCAATGAATGTACAAGCAAAAATCAGACAATAAGCTTCTAACTGGCGTAAAAGTATCAAAATTTATGCAAAAGCGGAGCTATTCGATAGCATCATTATTGAAGAAGATGATGCCCAAGTTTTGGTGAAAAAAACGACCGCTCCTACGCTTAAAAGCCTGGAGCGATATGGTCAAGTAATTTATATCGGAAGCTCTTATCCAAACCTTTAGCACCCAGATTACGTTTGGGTTTTGGTTCTATTGCTTTGGATAAAATATCTGAGGGTGTGCAGCATTTAGCCGCCGCAGTCGAAGAGTATTCTTTATATAACGGATCGAAAGATTCAAAATTAAGCTAAGAAATCATTTAAAATCAATATAACACTATTTCTAACGAATTTGAGCTAGTCAAAAATATCCATGACTAAAACTCCAAATTAATAGTGGCTTTTACCGCAGTTTTTTAAGACAAAAAAATAAGAACCTGATCTCAATCAGGTTCTTACTATAATTAAGCACAATATTTAGTTATATGATCTAAAATGGTAAATCATCATCCAAATCAGAAGGCGCTGGTGCAGCAGGTGCTTTTGGCGCAAAACCGCCTGGATTATTGTTGCCCGCATTGCCATAACCGCCAGAAGAATTATTGGCATAGTTACCCTGATTAGAGCCATTATTTTGACCATAGCCAGACTGTTGTGGAGCATTATTAAAACGTGGCTGATTAAAATCATTGCCACCACCCATTGCCTGATCCCCTTGCTGACGAGAATCCAACATCTGCATTTGCTCACCACGAATTTCAGTGGTATAGCGTTCCTGTCCGTTTTGATCCGTCCACTGGCGAGTACGCAAAGAACCTTCAATATAAACTTTTGATCCTTTACGCAAATATTGCTGTGCAATTTCCCCTAAACGATTATGCAAGACAATACGATGCCATTCGGTTTGCTCTTTACGCTCACCTGTATTTTTATCTGTCCAAGATTCACTGGTCGCAATTGAAAACTGAGTCAGTGAACCTCCATTTGGAAAAGTTTTGGTTTCTGGATCACGTCCTAAAGTACCAACTAAAATAACTTTATTCACACCACGCATTAGCTAATTTCTTCCTATGTATTTCTGTGTTTTACTTTATAAGAGTTATGCTTAAATGGCTACCTCTGAACCTATCAAGTGCGTTAAATGTTGTCGCCCAGTATCATCGATCACCTGCTTATCAACTTTAATATACGCTACTTTTTGCTCAGCCATCACCACCACTTCTTCAATACCACGAATCGCCAATAGTTTTGAAGTCCATTCATCTGTTTGTTTTAATTCAGGTAAGGGCAATACGATCGAAGATAAATATCGCGGCTGCGCCAGACCAAAACTAATCAGCAACCAGATCATAGCAATGCCAGCCAAAATACTCCAACCAAGCGAAGTATTATGTAACATTAAAAGCTGACCACCCAGCACCCCCCCAAAAAAAGCCCCTAAAAACTGGCTACTGGCATTAATGCCCATCGCGGTGGCCTTAGACTGAAGCGGCGCAGATTTGGATAACCATGAGGGTAACAGTGCTTCCATGACATTGAAGGCAATAAAAAATAAACCCAAGCCTAATAACAAAATATATTTGGACTCATAGCCAAAAATTAAGATCAGTAAACCCGCAATAATGCCCAAAATTGCTGTTAGAAAAATCCCACGCATTTTGCGATATTTTTCCGCAACAATAATACTAGGAAACGCAAAAAACAGGCTGATCACCAAAAGCGGTAAATACACCATACCGTGTTTAGCTAAAGGAATATTGGCAAACTCGATTAACTGCGATGGCACGTAAATAAACATGGCTGTCAGCAGTAAATGCAGTGAAAAAACCGAAACATGTAATCGATTTAAATCGCCCATCTGGATGACTTGTTTGAGCTGAGCCAGATAACCCTGACGAAAATTACGATGATGTCGAGTGACTTTCGGCACCAGCAGCAACATAAAAATAGCTGCAATTCCCATGATCGTGGTGACCCAAAATAAACCAGAGATGCCCACCTGACTGGTCAACCACGGCCCTAAGCTAAACGCGATAACAAAAGACAGACCAATACTCATGCCCATCACCGCCATGGCTTTAGTCCGCTGTTCTTCACGGGTAACATCGGCCAGAAGTGCCATGACCACGGCTGACACAGCTCCTGCGCCTGCAATCGCACGTCCAATAATCACACCGTAAATGGTATGAGACATTGCGGCAATGGCACCACCCAGTGCAAAAAGTACCAGCCCTAAAATAATGAGAGGTTTACGGCTAAAACGGTCTGCCCAAAGGCTAAATGGAATCTGTAAAATCGCCTGACTTAGACCATAAATACCCACAGCCAAGCCAATCAACGCAGGTGTTGCATATTGGTAAGACTGACCTGCGATAGAAAACACGGGAATAATCATGAACAATCCCAACATTCGCAGGGCAAAAATACTGCTTAATGCAAAAGTTGAGCGACGTTCTATAGCATTCATCATCTTATTACGCTGAATTTAACCTGTACAAATTATAGGGTATTCACATCAAAACTTCGCTACATTCCTTCAATTTCTTGTGAACATAAAACCAAGCAGGGTGTAAAAACACCCTGCTAATTTAGTTGATTAGACTGAAAATTTGCTTAACTCGATGGTTGGTGCTTGCGATATTGGATCGATGCAATCACCGCCCAAACAATAAATGCCACCCCAATTAAACCCGTCACTACTTCTGGAATATGGACACCCGTACCACTGGCAAGCATGATAAAAGCCAGTGCCCCAATCGCATAATGCGCACCATGCTCAAGGAAGATATAGGCATCAAGTGTGCCTTTTTCCACCAAATAGATCGTCATGGAACGCACAAAGATCGCTCCAATGGCCAAGCCAAGCATAATGATTACGACATCACTGGTAATCGCAAATGCGCCAATCACACCATCGAAACTAAACGAAGCATCTAAAACTTCAAGATATAAAAATCCACCGAAACCAGCTTTTACTACTCCCGTCACTGCACCATTTTCATCATGCTTGACTGCATTACCTTCTTCATCCACTTCAGGTTCACCGCCTAGTAAGTGACTGAGTACTTGAACCCCAATATAAATCACTAAGCCCCAAATCCCCGCCATTGTGACGACCAGACGTTTTTCATCTGCCACTTGTGCAGACATGATCAGCAAGGCAATAAGCGCAATAAATACCGACATTGCAGGAACACTGGCCAAATGCGAGAGCTTGGATTCTAACCATCTAAACCAGTGAGTATCTTTGCCATCATCAAAGAAGAAGTTTAAAAAGACCATCAACAAGAATGTTCCACCAAAGGCGGCAATTTCAGGATGATGTTCCATCAAACGCTGTGAATACGTCGCAGGATCATTCAGCGCCATTTGTACTACTTCCAACATTCCCATATCCGCGGTTACTGCGACAATCACAATAGGAAAAATTAAACGCATACCAAATACGGCAACCAGAATACCCACCGTTAAAAATATCATTTTCCAGAAATGATCCCAGTTGCGTAACACTGAAGCATTGACCACGGCATTATCAAAAGACAAAGACACTTCCATCACCGCTAGGATTGCAGTAATGGTTAGGGCTTTAAACATCGTCGAAATGCCGGCCTCTGGCCCATGGGTATAGCCCCAATAAGCTGACAAAGCCAAACAAATCACGGTAAAAAAAATCGAAAAACGGAAATGCTTCATGCGCGCCCTGAATCAAAAATATTAAAATTAGGATTTCGCTGCATATTATGCGCGTTTTCAGTGTGCTTGCAGATGACTTTTATCATTTTTTAGTAAAATCTTAAGGCAAAATTAATAAAGTATCTCTACGGCTACGCATAACAAAATTTTGTTATAGTCTGGGCGGATGATCTTTAGAATTTAGAGCAAAACAGATGAGTTTTACCCAAGAACTTTGGCACAATAATATTGAACTTTATCAAAAAACCTTGAATCTTCCATTTAATCAGGAGCTTGCCGCAGGAACTTTATCTGCCGATGCTTTTGGTCATTATGTGATTCAGGATGCACATTATTTATTGGCCTATGGTCGTGCTTTGGCAGTTGCCGCAGCAAAGGCTTTTGATGCAGATGATGTGATTCAGTTCGCTGAGGCGGCCAAAATCGCAATTATCGTAGAACGCAGTTTGCACAATGACTTTATGCAGCATTTTGACATTAGCAAACAGCAATTTGAAAGCACGCCGTTGACGCTTGCCTGTCATCACTATACTTCATTTTTAACCGCGACAGCATGGTCTGAAAGTTATCCAGTGGTGTTAGCCGCGTTGTTACCATGTTTCTGGATTTATGCGGAAGTGGGTAAAGATATCGTAGAAAAATCAGTAGTGAATAATCCATATCAGGCTTGGATTGATACTTATTCGGGAGAAGAGTTTCACACTGCTGTGCGCAATGTGATTGCCACTGTCGATAAAGTCGCAGCGCGTTGTGACGATGACACCAAAGCCAAAATGCATGCAGCCTATACCATGGGTGCAAAACTAGAATGGTTGTTTTGGGATAGTGCTTATCAGCAACGACAATGGATGGGGCTCACACAATGACGCCTCTCTTTTAACATCGTTTGAGAATATTCCACTACATGCTGATGGAGGTATATCGCTTCGATCAGCAATTTAGAAGTTGCTCAAACTCCAGCCCCGTCTTGGAAAAAGTAACTTCTGTAATCTGATAGTCTGCAACTTGCTGAAAAGGATCTTGTTGTAGAATATGCTCAAGTTTCTCACGAGGCATGGTTTTGACCAAGATTACACCGCCAGTACGTGGCTGTTTGCGCCCCGCACTAATAAAAAGACCTTCCGCAAAATATCGGTTCAACCAGTCAATATGTGGCTGGATCAACGCATCAACTTCATTGAGGGGTTTGATATAATTTAAGCTGACAATAAACATTGTATTTTCAACCTCAAGCCTTAAGCAGAATAAAAAGACGTCCAGCCATATAACAAAATTGCCGCAGCCAATACCCATGCCAATGTTGCAAAGCTGAGACACATCCCAATCGAAACCCGATCTGCAAGGTAATACACCGTTCCAAGATAAATGGCATAGGGAATCAGCGACCACAATCCAAACAACGCCGTTTTGCGCAACGCCTCAGCGCCTTGTTGTCCAAATACAATCACATGCGCAATCAGTGCAAAAGTGGGAAATAACGGAACCAAACCCGCAATATAAAATGATCGGCTTTTGGACAATAAAGAAATCAGCAATACCACAGCCGCACCTAAGGCGCATTTAAAAAACAACCCGATCATGAGACAAAGAACACTGGAACAATGCTATTGAACTTACTCCTTTTTCTTGTAAAAAAATAGAAGCCTAGCCGTATTCAACTCAAAATCTACGATGCAATTTTACAAATTTGGCTTGCAATTTTGGTCAAGTTCAAGCATTCTTATTTGATAATGATTATTATTTACTTAACTTGAATATTTATGGCACGACCGTGTGGGAGAACATAATGCTGATAGAAACTCAAGGTAGTGAAGCGATGAATGCCATGATTACCTTGCGCCAATGCTGGTATGCAAACGAAGAAATTTATATCAATAAAGGCTGTTTACATTGTGGTTCAGCAGCGACCTATTTGATTTATTTTACCAACCGAAAAATACAAAAATTGATGCTGGATTTTATTGCCAAATATAATTGTAATCATCCTCAGCGCATGGATCTTATGGATATAGAGCATTTTGAGCAAGATTATGAACAATTACTGTCACAACTTGAAGCTCAAGTCATCCATTATTCTTTTTCGCAGCATAATCAACCGAAACGCATTGCCTTTGAACAAGTGGAATCTATTTTTGAACGTGATTTTGCAATGGCTTGCTAAAGAATAACAATTACAAAAACTGTCTCCCGATTGACTCCAAAGCACAGCTTAAGTTGTGCTTTTTTTTATTCGCTTGATCAAGTTTTCATAAGATTTTTATAATAAGTACACAGCCAGTAAGCCAAGCAATGCAGGTAGTGCCTGAATATAAATAATTTTGCGACTTGCTGTAAGTCCACCATAGATCCCTGCCACCAACACACAACTCAAAAAGAAAGTGGCCAAAGGCACCGCATAACTTACAGGAGCAAACAATGACCAAATGAGTCCTGCGGCTAGAAAACCATTATATAAACCCTGATTTTGTGCCAGAACTTTGGTGAGTTGTGCTTTTTCTAGCGTATTCCCAAATGCCTTGAGTCCATAAGGCCGATCCCATAAAAACATTTCTAGCACCAAGATATAAATGTGCAGCAGCGCAATGAATGCGATTAGAATTTTACCAATCATGGTCGCTATCCTATTTTTTAATCAAGTTCATTTTTAGAACTCTAAATATAACGGATTTATCTTCATGTGTATAAAAGTTTATTCTGTTTGTTTTCTGCCGACACAAATTGACGCATAAAATGGTAAATTCCATGCTTGAACATTTTTCATGCGCTATCATATATACCTTTTTAAAATTCGTTTAGGATCATTTTATGAGCCAAAGTCATATCCGTATTCGAGGTGCGCGTACCCATAACTTAAAAAACGTGTCTCTCGATATTCCACGCGATAAGTTTGTGGTGATTACGGGACTCTCAGGCTCAGGTAAATCCTCTTTAGCCTTTGATACCTTATACGCTGAAGGTCAGCGTCGCTACGTTGAATCGCTATCGGCTTATGCACGCCAGTTTTTATCGCAAATGGAAAAACCTGATGTGGATGCCATTGAGGGTTTAAGTCCTGCGATTGCGATTGAACAGAAATCCACCAGCCACAACCCCCGTTCAACGGTCGGGACAATTACCGAGATTTATGACTACTTACGTCTACTCTATGCCCGTGTCGGTACGCCTTATTGTCCGGAACATGATTTACCGATGGTGGCGCAAACCGTGTCTGAAATGGTCGATGCGGTTAAGGCACTGGAAGAAGGCACCGCCTTGATGCTACTGGCGCCCGTAGTTCGCGAACGTAAAGGTGAATATTCACAACTGTTTGAACAACTGCAAGGTCAGGGTTTTGTTCGCGCGCGTGTTGATGGGGAAATTATCGATATTGATAGCCCACCAGAACTAGATAAAAAGAAAAAACATACCATTGAAGTGGTCGTGGATCGTTTTAAAGTGCGAGACGATCTAGGCAATCGGATTGCGGAATCCTTTGAAACGGCGCTGCGTTTAGGTGGTGATCTGGCAATTTTATCGTGGATGAAAGACGAACAGCCTGATCGGGTGTTTTCAGCTAAACACTCCTGCCCTGAATGTGATCGTGCGGTGGCAGAACTCGAACCGCGGATGTTCTCGTTTAATAATCCGTTTGGTGCTTGTCCCGTCTGTGATGGTTTGGGTACACGCAGTCATTTTAGTCCAGAGAAATTGATTCCAAGTCCAGATTTGTCCTTGAGCCAAGGGGCGATTCGTGGCTGGGATCGTCAACGTCCGTATTATTATTCGATGCTGCAAAAAGTGGCTGAACATTTTGGTTATTCGCTGGATGAGCCGTGGAACACACTGGATAAAGACACACAAAAGAAATTTTTATATGGCACAGGCAAGGAAAAAATTGACCTGAGTTATATCGATGAACGAGGTCGCAAACATAACCGCGTGATTCCTTTTGAGGGCGTGATTACTCATCTGGAACGTCGTTATCGTGAAACCGAAAGTAATTATGTGCGTGATGACTTGGCACAATATTTATCCAATGCCGCCTGTGACGCTTGTGGTGGTTCACGTCTGAATGAAATTTCACGCCATGTCAAAGTCAAGGATAAAACCATTGCTGACATTACTAGCATGTCGATTGGTGATGCAGAAAGCTATTATCAGGACTTAAATCTTGACGGCGCCAAAGGCGAAATTGCCGATAAAATTTTTAAAGAAATTCGTGAGCGCTTACACTTTTTGGTCAGTGTCGGACTGAATTATTTGAGTTTGGCACGTTCAGCCGAAACGCTTTCAGGTGGTGAAGCGCAGCGTATTCGTCTCGCCTCACAAATCGGCGCAGGTTTAATGGGTGTGATGTATGTACTGGATGAACCTTCCATTGGACTGCATCAACGCGATAATGACCGTTTGTTGCAAACCCTGATTCGCTTGCGTGATCTGGGCAATACCGTTCTCGTGGTTGAGCATGATGAAGATGCCATTCGTGCTGCCGATCATATTATTGATATTGGACCAGGTGCAGGTATACATGGTGGTGAAATCATCGCCGAAGGAACCTATGAAGAATTGGCAAATCATGCAGACTCTCTGACAGGTCAATATTTATCGGGCGCTTTAAAAATTGCAGTACCGAAGCAACGTCTGCAATCCCCCACACCTGATCAGAAAATCAAGCTTTCTGGCGCAGCAGGTCATAACCTAAAAAATGTTGATCTGACTATTCCACTCGGTATCATGACCTGTGTCACAGGCGTTTCCGGTTCAGGCAAATCGACCTTGATCAACCGTACTTTGTTGCCATTAGCCGCAACACAATTGAATGGTGCAACCACGCTGACCGCAGAAAAATTTGATTCGATTGATGGGTTGCAACATCTGGATAAAGTCGTGGATATCGACCAGAGTCCAATTGGTCGTACACCGCGCTCGAATCCTGCGACTTATACGGGTTTATTTACCCCAATTCGTGAATTATTTGCGCAAACGCCTGAAGCAAAAGCACGTGGTTATGCCGCAGGACGTTTTTCATTTAATGTCAAAGGCGGTCGCTGTGAAGTATGTGAAGGCGATGGCATGATTAAAGTCGCCATGCACTTTTTACCTGACATGTATGTGCCTTGCGATGCCTGTCATGGTAAACGCTATAATCGTGAAACGCTGGAAGTCACCTATAAAGGTAAAAATATTTCTGATGTTTTAGAGATGACGGTCGAAGATGGCGCAGAATTTTTTAATGCCATTCCTGTGATTCACCGCCGTTTGGAAACACTGACTCAAGTGGGCTTAGGTTATATTCGTTTAGGTCAGGCAGCAACCACACTTTCAGGGGGCGAGGCACAGCGGGTAAAATTGGCACGTGAACTGGCCAAGCGTGATACGGGTAAAACTCTGTATGTGCTGGATGAACCGACCACAGGGCTACATTTCCATGATATTGCCAAGCTTCTGGACATTTTGCATGAACTACGCAACAAAGGTAATACTATTGTGGTGATTGAGCATAATCTGGATGTGATTAAAACCGCAGACTGGGTGATCGACTTAGGCCCAGAAGGTGGTTCAGGCGGTGGTCAGATTATTGCTGAAGGTACACCTGAGCAAGTCGCTGAAGTTGAAATTTCGCATACAGGACGTTTCTTAAAGCCGATGTTGCAATAGCCTTACATTGTGATCCAAAAAGTCAACAAGCTAAAATAGAGCTAAACCCATAGCTCTATTTTTATTTTTAAATTAATAAAAAGAAGCCTAATTTCAAGATCATCAAGATGTTTAAATATCTTGTTTAACGGCCACCTATTGAATATAATTCTCATTATCAAAATTTTAATTAAAATTATACTTCTACTCTTAGAAAAAGTGATGAACTGTATGTTTTTGGATTATTTAAGATTATGTATAAAATATAGCGTTTTATATTTTGTTATTTTATTCATAATCACTTTAATATTAAAACTTACCCATCTGTTTGAATATGATGATATTCAAGTCACTACTGGATTATTATCTTTTATAGGCGCTGTTATTTTAGGTTATCTTTTTACGCTTAAAGCACCCGAAAAAAAGTATATTTACGCGAGCGCTGCATCCATTGTTTTTTGTGTAGTGGTGGTACTGATTGTCAAAGTATTTAAAATTCCGTTACAGAGCACTTTACTTTACAGCCTTTCGCCTTATTTTATATGTTTTCCGATGGGTATCATCACGTACTGGATGTTGAATAGACTCCCGTTGCAACTAACTTAACATTAAGCAAGACAGTTGCAATAAAGCGTTCTGCTTGAAAACACCATTCAGCTTATGAGCGCTATATTCCCTCCACTACATTCTTGCCTTTGGCTTTGGCTCTCAATAATGCCTGATCAGCTTTTTGAAACAGATCTAGCCAGCTCAATGCACCCACGGCAACACCTATACTGCTTGAAACATAAAGCGGCGTTTTAAGATCAGACGTTTCAATCGCTTGTTTACTCAGTTTAAATCTAATTTTTTCTGCAAGATTTAAAGCATGCTCCAGCGAAATATCTTCAACCAACACCAAAAATTCATCGCCACCATAACGAACAATTAAATCGGAGTTGCGTACTGATGCTTTTAGAATTTCAGCCACCAGTTTAATCACTTGATCCCCGACAATATGACCATACTCATCATTTACTCCTTTAAAATTATCAATATCAATAATCATTAGGCATAATTGAGATAAGGTCTTTGGATGCTGTGACAAAATAACTAAATAATCATCTAATGCCAGTCGATTAGAAACACCTGTTAACGCATCTGTATTGGCAATGTTGCGCAACTGAAATTCAAGTGCATCACGCTGCTGCAACATACGTTGTAGTTTTTTAATGGCACTAAACAATAAAGCAAATTCATTTTTTTTATTTTCATGGCGATCATTCCCATCAGCAACACCATCTGAAAGTTCAAGAATTTGTTCTTTTGCTTGAATTAATGGGTGAATAATTCGTTTTTGCGCATAATGCATCGTAAATAATGCGACTGCAACGGACAAAAAAGACAATAGTAAGGTCAGAATAAACTGTCGTTCAGCTTTTTCTTTACGTTTTTTTGCAACCTCGACACTGATATCCAACAGATATTTTTGTAAATCGACCACTGGCGTGAATTTACTCACAATACGTTCTGTAAGTTGAGTTCCAGTCATTGAATAAGCTTCGTGGCGACGGCTTTCATCTAAAAGCTGCCCAACTAATGCAACACCTTCATCCAAAAACTCATGTTTTACTTGCTCATGCAGTTTTTCATATTCAGGGGTTTTCGCATATTGTGGCTGCAAGGTATCAATCAGGTTCCAAAGATATAATGCCTGATATTGGGTTTGCAGAGAACGAGCGCGATTATTATCGGGAATTGCTTCGTGAAAACTCACCGATGCAATCACATTAGACGCAACTCGTCCTGCCTGATCACGTAAATCTGATAATAATAAAATCATAGTGATATAGTCAGAAAGCTGACTATCAACACTATTTCTTTGAACCACAAACGCTCGCAAAATTTCACGATAACTATCCCAAGCTGCAAACATGGCCTGAACAGCATGGTCATATTGAACCGATGTACGTGAAATGTCAGGAAGAGCGGCATAATCATCGACCAGATCACGTGCTATTTTTAGATCTCGCATCATGTTTTGCTGTAACCGATCTGCAACCTGATACTGACCAAGCGTTCTCAGCAAAATCACATTTTCACGAATATCTTGATCCACACCTTCTCGATAAAGATCTAAGGCTTGCCGATGCGAAGCTTGATTTGCATAAGGACTCGACATCAATTTATTCGCAAAGGCTCTCTCTCTTGAAATTTGATTCGCGGTATGAACCAATAATTTTAAAGATTGAATCCCGATTAAATCTTGTTTTGCAGCCTGTAATGCCTGATAACTATTGATCATTAGAGGAAAACAAATACACAATAACGATAAAATAATCATCGTCATAAACATAAATAAACGCTGACGAATAGAGCTGAAACCTAACTTTGGCATGTTTAAGTAAGACTCCCCAAGACTACGTCTGGTTCTATAAATCAACTGTATTATTTTCGATCTAATTGATTATATTAGCTTAAAACCAAACCAATACCTAATTTCAGCCAAATGATAATAAATCATGCTTTAATTTATTGATTTTTAGATTATAAAATAAATATTTAGACGATTGATCTCAAGACAAGAAAGCTTACAGTATTTTTTATCTTGTAGTCGATCTAACCTCAACAATCTAATCAAACTTAGAAGCTTGGCAAGTTCTAAAGAAAAATGGGAGATCAAATAATTGATCTCCCATTTTTAGCTCTAAGCTTGAGAGGAAAGGACGCTTTTCCACCTCTAAGATATGTTCAATGAATCGGTTTTTATCAATAAAATCTTTATATACAACAGTATATAATCAGATTCATTTCTAGCCATAGCCAGATGATTAAGCATGGCTGAGAGGTGTTGGCTGTAAGATTTCAATCCAGTAATCATCTGGATCTTTGATAAAGGCGACATAATTCATACGACCTTCACTGAGACGTTTTTGAAAATTCACACCCAATTGCTCAAAACGCTCACATTCCTTAACCACGTCAGGGACAGAAACACATAAGTGCCCAAAACCACGTGGTTCACTGTTGCCATTGTGATAATGAAACTCTGGATCATTTTCAGTACCATGATTTAAGGTCAATTCCAGTACCCCTGATTGACTTAATACCCACTGTTTACGCTCAATATCGTCTACAGGAATTTCATTTAAATGACGACGTACCAGATAAACAATGGTAAATGCAGCTTCATCAAATACCTGCTCATACACAGGCACAAAACCCAAAACTTTGGCATACCATTGAATCGACTCTTGCAGATTTTTCACCCGAATCATAGTGTGATTAAATACATAATCTTTGGTTTCAGGATTTTCAGAGACAGGAAGATCAAATTTGCTTAATAAATCGTGTAATGCCATGAGGGCTTACTCCAGCCAGATTTCGGAAGAGGAATCATATTAGATAGCGAAACTTTAACGCATCAACAAGCTCAAATCCAATCTGGAGCAAATCATGGTTGCATAAATATACATTTTTCTCCAAACCTATCTTCAAGATTATTTTTACAAGTGAGATGTTCAATCTTCAAACAAATACGCATTTGAGACTTGTTTTTTTCGTGGGCTTCGGTAAAATTCACGCCACGTTGCCGGCATAGCTCAGTTGGTAGAGCAACTGACTTGTAATCAGTAGGTCCACAGTTCGAATCCGTGTGCCGGCACCATTTCCCCTTCTATTGATCCTAAAATTTTCTTTTTATTTTTTTATTGCACTGATTTGCATATAACGAATCATGCCTTCTCTGTTCAAGTAATCACACAATTTTGCGGTTGCCTGTATTTTAAATTGCGCCAAATCCTTTTTTGTATTGGAATTTGAAGCTATAAACCGTGCAAAACCACCCAATACCGACTCGGTGATATCGACACTTTTAACTTGGTAAAACCCGTGTTGTTCAAGTTGAAGCCGAGTCATGCCAAGCGTGGCGATGTGACTCAGATTTACATCCGCAGCTTTAAGCAAATAAGAATATTTTTGTTGCTGAAATCGGGAAAGTTGCCGCCATTTCTCCGTCAAAACCAAATAATGAAAACCCAAACGTCCCTGTGTTTTTAGCACGGGTTTAACTGCATTTAAAAAGCGTCGTAAGTCACTATGGTAGGCGGCATCTATACACAAGATGACATTAAAAGCTTCTGGCAAATAAAGCTGATTTAAATCTAAAAATGAACCCTGCTGAATGTGCGCTAACTGCGGTAAATGTTGATGAAGCTGCTGAATAAGTGCTGGCTGTAACTCGAGCGCGCTAAGCTGTTGCACCTGATAGTGCTCAATCCAATGTTGCAAACTTGCACCTTGACCACAGCCCAAATCCAGTAAACGATCTTGTGCTGTTAACTGAACTGCGTTTGCCAGTTGATCTGCTAACTGGCAACATGCGGTTTTATAATCTGTTGTATTGTCCCAATATCCAAGATTACTCCATGCGAGTGTCCGTTCATCCCCCAATCGTGCAACATCAATTGCATATTTATGAGGAAGTTTAGCCGTTAACGCATGAAGTAATTTCATCGATTTAGTAGCCGAGTTGGGGAGCAACCTCCACTTTAGGTGTTAACCCTACAAACGGCAATGGTGCGTTAAAAATTTCAGCAATATGCATGGCTGAAGTCACCGCAGATTCTAAAATAGGTAAACCATCGCAAGACCATGAACCACAGAAAAAGACCTTACGATTTGGCATTTTGTGACGTTGTTGCAATTCCTTGTTTAACGCGACTGTTTTGGAGTCCACGACTGCACGGGTCAATTTCACAGTAGAAATGATTTTCTTTGGATCAATTTCTGTAACAGGTCGCCAAGTCTGGAACACAGGATTTTTACCCACCAATGTTGGTTCAACCGCATTCATCCACACAGTAAATTGTTGACGGGTAAATTTACGATCCATCATATAGCTTAGGACTGACCAGTCTTTGCGACGTGGCGGCATCACCGATGTATCGGTATGGATCACCAGATCGCCATCTTCAAAACGAAATTGTTTTAAGATCGCAATATCATCTGCAAATTGTTCAGCATTTAAAAATTCTTCAACTTTGGAAGTGGGCGTCGCCACAATCACGCGATCATATAACCCTTGTTCGCCTTGAGTATTGACCACTTTTACTTTTTCGCCCTGTTGCTCGACCTGAGTAATCGCCGAACCACTACGAATATCCACCCCGTCAATCAAACGATCAACAAATGCCGGGGTTCCACCTTGCATACGCAATAAAGCATCACCATCGGTCAGTTGACGCAAAAAAGTCAATAAAGGTTTTGCAGGCCATTCACCAATGGTTTTAGGATTACAGGTACAAATGGTATATAGCACAGGCATCACCGCACCATGCCAAAACACTTCTTCAATATGATTCTGATTAATAAATTCGGCTAAGGTAATATCCTGTTGTTTAGACTTAAAAAACTGATTAATCGCAGTTTTTAGCTGTAACATTCCTTTCACCAGACGCCAACCATATTGTTGAATCCCTTTTTTATTATTGATAATCGGGAAGTTTCCAATGCGGCTGCGGTTCGTGGTTAACCAGGTTTCTGTACGGTCTTCAAATAACCAGCTACACGCCATATAGGTACGTACTGGAAACATTTTCATACCCAAATGCGTTGCCAGACTTAAAGTATTCTTCCATAAATAAGGATTCATCACACGCAAAGGAGCATCGATCACTCCGTCCTCGAACTCAATACTATGGCTATCCATTCCTCGACCTGAGAGGGCTTCAAATATCGTCACCGTATGTCCTGCATCTTTTAAAATTCTTGCGGTAGCAAGACCAGCCATTCCGCTACCGATAATTGCGATATCCAAAATTATGATCCATCAGTTGAGAATTTTTTTGATTATGACTGATCGTCATGAAAAACACCGTATTAAAATCTACCAGTTTTTCTTAAAATTTTTAGCGATTTGAATAAAAAATAATCAAATAAAAATGTGATTTACATCACACTATAATTATCAAACAAATAATTGAAATTATTGTAGTTTTAATTTTATATTTTTCAAAAAACTGATTAAAAAAAACAAGATAAATTAACCATTCGATCAATAAAGATTTTACAGTCATCTTCAATTGCGATAGGATGAACCCATAAAAATGCAAACTAAATCACAAAAAGTTTTTATAAAAACCTTAAAATGATAATCATCACATTACAGCGAAAAAGCCCTTTATCAAGGTTGATAAAGGGCTTTCTTATTTGAAAAAATAATCACGGTTTAGTGGTTGAGTTGAGCCTCTGTACTAATCCGACCAAATTTTCCGTTATTGAAGTCATGAATGGCTTCAATAATTTCTTTTTTACTGTTCATGACAAATGGCCCATAACCTTCAATTGGCTCATTCAAAGGTTCACCAGTCAACACCAGAAATTTGGCATCGCTATTGGCTGTCAATTCAAAATCGACATCAGCCTGATCAAAAATGACCACTGAACGCTCACCCACTTCATGTGTTGCATTGATCGAGACATCACCACTCATCACCACCAACAGTGAATTGTGTCCTACAGGAACGCTAAATTTATGGGTTTTACCCGCAGTGATAAAGCCATCCCAGACATTCACAGGACTAAAGGTGGTGGCAGCCCCTTGTGCAGTTTGATACTCACCAGCAACGACGCGGATATAACTTCCTGCATCATCCAATGAAATTAATGGAATTTGATCCGATTCAATCGCCTGATATTTGGCAGGCGTCATTTTTGAATGCGCAGGTAAATTCACCCAAAGCTGTGCCATTTCAAACAAACCACCGTGCTCTGCAAACTCAGGTGAATGAAATTCTTCGTGCAGAATACCACCACCTGCCGTCATCCATTGCACATCGCCTGTTTTGATGGTTCCACCACCACCTGCTGAATCTTTATGCGTCACTTCGCCTTTATAAGCAATCGTCACTGTTTCAAAACCACGGTGCGGATGTGAGCCGACACCCCGTTGTGAATGCGTCGGTTTAAACTCATAGGGTGCGGCATAGTCCAATAACAAAAATGGACTAATGGCTTGTCCAAAACGATCATAAGAAAATAGATTGTTGACTGGAAAGCCATCACCGACCCAATGCATATGTTTGTTTTGATAAATACCTTGAATATTCTTCATTGCCATCACTCCTCTATCAGGGCTAGCATTTGTACAAATTTTACGCCGATCCTGATAGAAGTGATACCGTCTGCATAAAACTCAGTGTCTCATATTTAAGACAATTCAAGACTTAAAAACTAGATATTTGAAAATATTTACCGAAATTACAGAAAAATATCCTATTTTTATGATTGTTTATCTCAATAAATTTTCTTAAATGCCCATCTTCGCTCATCTAACATGGAAAACTTGGCTAGCCTATTTTTTTTAAAGGCTGGCAACCGCTCAAGAGAGGAGATAAATCATGAGCAAACCTTATGTGCGTTTAGATAAAAATGATGCTGCGGTATTATTGGTTGATCACCAAACTGGTCTACTTTCATTGGTTCGTGATATCGATCCAGATAAATTTAAAAATAATGTGTTGGCTGTAGCTGACATCGCTCAATATTTTAATCTACCTACCATTTTAACGACCAGTTTTGAAGATGGACCTAATGGCCCGCTCGTTCCTGAATTAAAAGAATTGTTCCCAGATGCGCCATATATTGCCCGTCCAGGACAAATCAATGCATGGGACAATGAAGATTTTGTCAAAGCCGTGAAAGCCACGGGTAAAAAGCAATTGATTATTGCTGGCGTAGTCACCGAAGTATGTGTTGCATTTCCAACCCTGTCTGCACTGGCAGAAGGCTTTGAAGTCTTCGTGATTACCGATGCATCTGGTACATTTAATCATCTTACTCGCGATGCAGCGTGGGATCGTATGTCTCAGGCTGGCGCACAATTAATGACATGGTTCGGTGCAGCAGGTGAATTACACCGCGATTGGCGCAATGACATTGAAGGTCTAGGTCAGTTATTTTCAAACCATATTCCTGATTATCGTAATCTGATGACCAGTTTTGCCTTAACACATTCTGATCATAAATAAGTTGCAACCCAACGATCCGAATAAAAATAAGAGTGAGCCAATCACTCTTATTTTATTTTAGTATGTAATAAAACAAAGACGACCTGTTTGATTGAGGCCGAAACATGCATTCATTTGATGATTATTATTATTTTTATTTGGTGGTCAAACATGGTGGATTTAGTGCTGCCAGTGAAGCTGAAAATATAACCAAATCCAAGCTCAGCCGCCGCATTTTAGAGCTTGAGGATAAATTCAATGTGAATTTAATCCAGCGAACGACGCGACATTTTAAAGTCACTGCGTTAGGACAAGAGTTCTATGAAGAATGCGCCAAAGTGATTGCACAGGTGGAGTGCGCCAAAAATGTATTGTTACAACAACGTACTGAACCGCAAGGTCTGGTCAAAATTAGCTGTCCGTTATTGATGATGCGTTTTCAGATTCGAGAATTGATCAATCATTTTCTAAAAGCTTATCCCAAAGTTGAAATCGAACTAGAGCTGACCAGTCGCCGAGTCGATGTTTTGTATGATGATATTGATATTGCGATTCGTACCAATTTTGAGATGACTGAAGATTCGAGTCTGATTGTTCGAGATGTGATTAAGACCACGCATTGTCTGGTGGCAGCCCCTGAAGTCTTACAAGGCAAACACATCGAAAACTATCAACAACTCACAGACTTTCCGTGTATCGGTTTAGGCAATCAGAAACAGGATTATGTCTGGATTTTAAGGCATCATGAAAATAGCCAACACGTTGAAGTTCGTTTTAATCCACGTATGCGTTGCAATGATCTGGCGGGAGTGTACTATGCTGCCTGTGATGGTTTGGGAATCGCAGATTTACCCTATCTAACCGTTGAAGAAGACATTAAACAGGGAAAATTAATTCATATTTTGCCCGAGTGGGAGTCCAATGAAGGGATGGTACAACTGGTATATGCTTCACGCAAAGGCCAGCGTCTCGTGGTTGAAAAGTTAATCGAAACACTGGTCGGTGGCATGCGCTCGCTAGGCAATATGAAAAAAGGCTATCGTCTCATTTAAAATCTTATGCATTCTTACAACTTTGATTTGCTGTATTGGCTTCCAGATTAACAATCGCTGACATACCAATCGCAATTTTATCGAGACCTTTTTGCTGCGGATCAAAGCTGATTTTGACAGGGAAACGTCGCACAATTTTTGTAAAATTTCCTGTGGCATTATCAGGCGGTAACAATGCCAGTTCTGCACCACTACTACGTGAAATACTATCAATTTTTCCACAGAACTTTTGATGAGGAATCGCGTCCAGACTAAATTCCACCCGATCTCCAGCTGCGAGTTTAGCAAGTTGCGTTTCTTTTAAATTCGCTTCAATCCAAAGCTGATGGATGGGAGCAACCACGATCAGATTTTTACCGACACTCACAAACTCACCCTCACGAACTTTACGCGAGACCACAGTTCCCTCACGTGGAGCCATCAGCTTAGTGGCAGCCAAATTATTTTCCGCCTGCGCTAAATTGGCTTGGGCGGCGACCAGCGATGCTTTTAATGAATCATTTTGTGCTTTTAACACCTGAATATTCTGTTGCGATTCTTTGATTTTAATATTAGAAACATTGACTAAAGAAGTTTGGCTCACCGTGTCTTCAACCGCTTTGTCATATTCACTTTTACTCATGCCCCCTATTGCAGCAAGTTCTTTGGTACGTTTGAGATGATTATCCGCACGAAGCTGAGCAGCTTTGGATGCCGCAATTTCTGCTCTGGATATCTCAACCTGATCTTGAGCCAGCTTAATTTTTTCCTCTAGCTCATGTTGACTGGCCTGAATTTCCAAAATCCGTGCCTGCGCTTGATCTACCGCAGACTGATAGTCTGTTGCATCAATTTCGACCAGTAACTGACCTGCTTTGACATGCTGATTATCCGAGACATTGACTTTGGTCACATATCCGCCGACTTTATTGGCAATATAAGTCAGATCGCCTTTGACATAAGCATTGTCAGAAGACTGTGAATTTTTACTGACACTCCAGTAAAAATACAGAAAATATACCACCGCAAAAAGCGCACACATGATCACCAAAGCAATCACAACACGCACCCAAGGACGAAACGGTCTTTTAGCTTGAATAGTTTCTGTGGTCATGAATTTATCTCGGCAAAGTTAATGCATGGCTTTACTGTATGGGAAAACCCAGACACAAGCAGATGCGATAAATAAAATAAAAAATACCAGCAAGAATGCATCGTTATAGGACATCGCAAAAGCTTGAATCCGAATATGTTGATTCAACTGTGCATAGCTCACAGCATTTAATGCTGACGGATCACTTAATGCGGTATTCAAGCTGTGACGGATGCTTTCCAGCATTGATAAGGTTTGCTCATTTTGTAACTGAACACCCTCGCCGATCATGGCAGAATGCAATTTTTCACGTTCATTAATAAAGTGATTTAAGATGCCAATACCACCCACCAAACCAATTACCCGTGCATAGTTAAAACCAATACCACAAGTGGGACCTTCCGTTGGAATAATGTCATATAGCACCAGATGCAAGGTCGCCAAAGAAAATACGCCCTGCCCTAAACCTGCCACAAAAATAGGCCATAGAAAATCATGGATCGCCCACTGTGAAGTCGAAAAACTACAATACAGTGAACTAACAGCCAAAATGCACAAGGCCAGTGACATCATGATGCGCTGATCAATACGTGGGCTCAGATAATAAGCCGTCATCACGCCTATGAAAGTACCCACAGAAAAAGGCCAAAGCACTTCCGCAATTTGTTCAATCCGAAAGCCTGAAAGCTGAATTAGGAACTGAGGAATCACCCAAATAATAAACAGTGAGCCAAAACGGAAAATCACCTGAAAAATAAGTGCATAACTAAACGGTTTATAAAACAGGGTTAATTTGAACAATGCCGCATCATGTCGAATAAAATGCATAATCGCAAAGCCCATCAACAAAAAACCTGCCAAAAAACTGGCGCTAATCCACCATGCTTCAAACCAGAAATGTCGCTCACCTTCTGACAAAGCCATCACGATTAAACTGAGACCCGCCGAAATCAGTAAATAACCCACCCAGTCAAACAACTTAAATGCTTCAAGTCGAATCGGATCTTCCTTAAACAAAAAATTGGCAAGAATGACATAAGCAACAATCCCTAGCGCGGGAATAATGAACAGCAAATGCCAGTTTTCGCTATACAGAAAAAGGCTGCCTAACCATGCAGATACGCCAATTCCAATCGCAGTGGCAAGTGCAAAATAAGTTAAGCCACGCGTCCGAATCAGACCCGCAGGATGGGTAGAAAACAGGATAATAAACATTAAAATCGGTAACATGCCTGCAAAAAAACCATGCAGGATCCGTAAAAACAACATCACGGCAAAAGAATGAGTCATTACGATCAACAAAGAACTCAGAATAAAACCCAGTCCTGCAATCATCATGGCACGTCGACGACCAAAGGCTCCTGAAAGTAAAAAGGCAATCGGTAAACCCAGTATTTGTCCAACATTGTATAGGGTCACCACCCAACCCACTTCCTGCGAGGTCACTGCAAAAGCACCTGCAATATCTTGCTGCGCAAAAATAATCGACAAAGGAAATGTACTACTCACAATCGCGCCAAAAGCCGCGATGGTCATTGCCATTATTCGTTGCATTTTTACTGCATCTGGCATGTCATTTCCTTGGTTTTAATGGGTCAGGATATTGATCGTGAAGCTATAAAACTATCTTTACAATGATAAACATCGGCTAGATCAAGATATTAAGCTCACATATCAGCGATTCATCAGTTTCCAGCTCATTTGATTTTAAATGTTTTTTGATCAGCAAATGAGATGTCCATCGAAAAAGATCGTTTTATTATTAGGATAATCAGTTTTATCATCAGAACAGATTAAACTCACCAAGCTTTTTTTTTAAAGCTTAGCGTTGAAATATGCTTGATTCTGACGATTCAGTACAGTTAAAAATAAAGTGGATCGAAAAATACAGCTTCGATGCTTAGCCTCTAAATGCCAAAAGCCCTCATCATGTGATAAAGGCTTTTGCTCTGGATAGATCAATAGTGCTCAATACAGTTCATTTATCAATGTGTTAGATAAACCAACTCAATGGATATCTCGATTTAAATCTACAATGACCGCATTGTGATTCAAATTACCAATCTTTTTCCAATCTCATATTCCAATCCAGTTGAAAAGGGCTATGAGCTTGCTTCTCAAGTTTTTCAATGATTTTAATTGTATTCTGATCGGCTGTTAATTTCAGCTCGGTCTCTGTGGAATACAACCAAAATCGAAAACCATAAAGATAGCTACGATTAAAATCATGCCATGAGTTAAATAACTGCTGAATTTTCTGACAAATCGCCATTGAGCGTTGGAGTGCATCTTCCTTAGTGATCATGCCTGCAAGATAAAAATCAGATAAAAGATATACCGCACGACCAAAATCCCATGCCAATATTGCTTGGTCTGCAAATTCCTGTGTTGCATCAAAACTTACACGATCTAATAGTTGATGTTTTATATTCGATGTAATTTTTTGATTATGTCTTTCAAAATCCTGTCGGCTGAGTCCCAAGAGTTGCATTTCATCTACATATTTTAAAAGCAGCGCATTATGTAATCCCCGTTCACTGGTCAATTCAGCAATCATGGCATTGCCTTCTTCTAAATCATGTATCCCCCAATGTTTGATCAGGTTCTGTTTAGCCAGTTCAGTGGTTTGCTTTTTTTTGGCTACGCCGCCAAATACATAATTCAAATTACGTTGATTCAGCGTTAAAAGTACAGCGTATGTTCCGTTCATCCACAAGATCGCTGGTGAGGCCTTGTTTCCCTCTGGTTTAGGTTTTTGAAAAAAAGACCATGCTACTGCAATCAACACCAGTCCAATTACTAGATAAGTAATATATTCCATACAACATTTCCCCAAATCATCAATAAAAATAAAAATGCTTTCTAATTTTTTTAAATGCACAACCCATTTTCGAATGCTAATGTATTTTTACTTGAATCGCCTGAACCATTCGAATCGAAGAAGTCAGAGATAATAATGACTTCACCTGATTTTAATGTGACTTTGACATTTCGGCCATCTTTTTCAATTCGGTTCACATCCTTAATATCAACCTGCAATAGAACCACAGAAGGTTCTAAAAGCGTTAAACTATCTTTTTGACCCTCCAAAAGAATTTCATGAGTTTTTTTTGATACAATCTTTACATTAGCCATTTAAAGTATCTCGCAAGAGTTGGCCCAATACAAATAAACTCATTCATATTTATAAAATCCGAAACAATGTAATCTTCAGAATAAATACAAATAAAATTCAATTATTTGACCAATAAAATAAAACTAGACTTTCATACTTTAAAATATACAAATCGGCCTATTTATTTTCTTATCATTTTGCGATTGCTTTTTTGTCATCAAAAACAATGTAAAAAAAACACTATAGAAATAATGAGATAGAACAAAAAGAAGACACCTAAAATTGACTATTTATTTAGAATTTCGACCCATTAAAACCAACCATTTTAATATGATTAATCAAAATTAAACTCATTATAGTTAAGATTCTTAAATTTCACCTATAACAACATCATCTAAGATAAATTTTCAAATTACCTAATAGCTAAAATAGTTTATTATATTTAATACAAGAAAATCATTTAACAATCAATACAAATCTAAAACCAACAACTTATTCTAGTGATTTAACTCAAGATAAATCATTTATTAAACAATATAAATATAATTTTATTTTTGTTTTTAAATTAGAACTTTTCTGTATTTCATTATAAAATTTTACTGATTTCCTTTTTATGATCATTATGGCTTAACAATGGCTCAACTCAAATTACGTCTTAGGTTGATGGTTGATCAAGAGATTGCTTTTGGTCCTGGAAAAGCGGACTTACTCGAAGCCATTCAAGCGACAGGTTCCATTTCTCAAGCAGCTAAAAAAATGAACATGAGCTATCGTCGCGCATGGCAACTGGTAGAAACCATGAATCAACTTTATGCTTCGGCTTTGGTTGAAACCTATAAAGGTGGCGAATCAGGTGGTGGGGCGATCGTCACCGCTTTTGGCTTTGATATTTTAAAGCAGTTTAGATATATGGAGCAAAAAGCCCTAGCTGCAATTGAAGCAGACTTCCAACAGCTTTCAGGTTATTTAAAACCCTAAGCTGTTCACGTCAATTGAAGCTAAACTAAATCGTCATCGAAAAAATCTGGTTATTCGGTATTTTACGTTTCATTCGCAAGTCAAATGCCATACAGATATTACGAACAAACGCCTTGCCTTGCTCTGTAACCTGCATACTTTTTTCACCGATTTTCAGTAATTGATCTTGCTGCATTTCTTCAAGCTGCTGTAACACTCGCGGCAACTCTTCAAAGCTTTGCGTTGGGTCTTGCCATGAGGTTTCAAACTGACACATGAGATTTAAAATATGCTGGCGAATCATCAGGTCTTCTGACGTCAAAACATGTCCACGAAACACTGGAATTTCATTGTTTTCCAGTCGAGCATAATAGTCTTCCAATACCTTTTCATTTTGAGCAAAGCTGTACCAGCTATCACTAATCGCAGACACACCCAAACCAATCATGACTTGGGTTTTAGATGCGGTATACCCCATAAAGTTACGATGTAACTGACCCTGTAAAAAGGACTGATACATCGGATCAGTTTTCAAGGCAAAATGATCCATCCCAATTTCGACATAACCATGATCCAGCAATTTTTGTTTGCCGGCTTCATAAAGTTTTCGTTTCACTTCATCTTTGGGCACATCATGATCTTTAAAACCACGCTGACCATTGCCTTTAATCCACGGCACATGCGCATAACTATAAAAAGCCAAACGGTCGGGCAATAATCGATTAGTTTGGTCTATGGTATACAGCACATCGTCCAATTCCTGAAAAGGCAAGCCAAACACCAAATCATGGGAAATCGAGTCATAACCAATTTCTCTCGCCCATTGCGTCACATTGGCGACATTTTCAAACGGTTGAATGCGATGAATCGCTTTTTGAACCTTTAGACTATAATCCTGAACCCCAAAACTTACGCGACGGAACCCGAGATCATACAACGCCTGTAAATGTGCTTTGCTGGTGTTGTTCGGATGCCCCTCAAAACTAAACTCATGATGTTCAGCAATCTCAGCCTGATCCAAAATACCATGAATGAGTTGTTGTAGATGTTCGACTGAAAAAAAGGTCGGCGTACCACCACCCAAGTGGATTTCACGAATAATCGGTTTTTCTTCCAATAATTCACAATACAATGACCATTCTTTGAGTACCGCCGCAATATACGGCGCTTCAACTTCATGGCGTTTGGTGACTTTTTTATGGCAACCGCAAAAAGTACATAAGCTTTCACAAAAAGGTAAATGAATGTACAGGCTGATGCCTTCACTTGCATTTGATTCAATAAAAGATTGGCGCAAGGTTTGCTGCCAAGCCTCTAGTGAGAATGTATCTTCCTGCCAATAAGGAACAGTCGGATAACTGGTATAACGAGGTCCTGGAACATTATATTTTTGAATCAAAACATTTGACATTTCAATATACCCAAATACCTTTATCTTTTTATTATAATCCATTTAACCCTATACAAAAACCTCAAAAATAAATTAATTAAAATTAAATAACTAATAAAAACAATATTTTAATTTTAAAAAATAATTATTCTCATCCATTTCTGTTTTTAAAATTAGATATTATAAAACCTATGATTTTGGTTGGGATTAAAATAATTTATCAAATTAATTAAAATAAAAAAGGCATATTTATTTAAATAGATATGCCCTCAAAAAAGCGCGATTTAATTAAGAACTTTTTAGCTGTTTGAGTCGCTTGATACGTGGTTTATACAGCAACTGATACGTTACCGCCAAAATCAACAACCATAGCGGACTCACATATAAGGCTTTTAATGTATCGGGTTCCAGTGCCAAAATCACCAAGGTGAACAGCAAGAATGCCAATACCACGTAGCTCATCCAGATTCCACCCGGCATTTTAAAGGTCGACTGGGCATGTAATTCAGGTCTGAGTTTACGATAACGCAGATAGCACACCATGATCAGCCCCCAAACGCTAATAAATAAAATCACGCAAAGAGAACTGGCTAAGGTAAAGGCTTCAATGGTATTGGGTACAAAATACTGTAATGCCGCACCCGCCATAATAAACAGACAGGAAAACACCAAACCATTAGCTGGAACAGCGCGTTTGGATAACCGCGCCAATGCTTGCGGTGCCTGCCCCCCACGGGATAAACCAAATAGCATCCGACTGGTCGAAAACACACCACTGTTCATGGAGGAGGTTACTGAAGAAAGTACCACCAGATTCATAATAATCGCTGAAGTTGGAATCCCTGCATGTAAAAATAATTCAACAAATGGGCTTTTATTAGCACTGATCATATTCCACGGTGTGACTGACATCACCACCAATAATGCCAACACATAAAACAAAATGATCCGAATCGGGATTGCATTAATCGCTTTGGGTAAATTCTTTTTCGGATCTTTGGTTTCGGCTGCTGTGGTGCCAATCAGCTCCACTCCGACAAAAGCAAACACCGCAATCTGAAAACCTGCTAAAAAACCCTCGGTACCTTTAGGAAACATGCCACCCGAAGACCAGAGATTACTTAAAGAAGCAACGGTACCCGTTGGTGCCTGAAAATGGCTAAACACCATAAAACCACCAATTGCAATCAATCCAAGAATCGCCAAAATCTTGATCAAAGCAAACCAGAATTCGACTTCACCAAATAAACGCACGGTGAGCAAATTCAGCGCCAATACAAACAATACACAGCCCGCACTGATCAGTGCTTGTCCCATCGGTGTAAAACTTACGCCATCAGGCAACCAAAAACCCAGATAATTAATAATCGCCGCCAGATCGGCTATACCCACCAATACCCAGCCGAGCCAATAGGTCCAACCCATATAATAGCCTGCACTCGGGCCGATCAAATCATGTGCCATATCAACAAACGATTTGTAATGCAGATTCGCCAACAATAGCTCGCCCAACGCGCGCATCAGGAAGAAGAACATGACCCCAATGATCATGTAAATAAATAAAATTGAAGGTCCTGCCAATGAAATGGTTTTACCAGAACCCATAAATAGCCCAGTGCCAATCGCACCGCCAATCGCAATTAGTTGCAAGTGTCGATTGGAGAGTTTACGTTGAAGATCATGCGACGAATGTTCGTCTTCAGAATGACGTACTGTTGTCATGATTAAATATCCTTTTTAAATGTCCCTTTTTTTGATCAATTCTGTGTGACTGCCAACCAAAATAACAAGGCAGAAACCGCAGAATTGATGCCGAGTAGCATCAAAATAAAAACCAGAAGGCATCCTTTTCCGTGGCAATTCTGGTTTTAAAATTAAACATTAGATGAATGAAAATAGATCAATCGGTTTATTGCTGTGCTGCAATCACGGCGATTTCAATCAACCACGCGGGATTGACTAAATCTGCCTGAATCGTAGCGCGGGCAGGCGTTGCCAATCCATCTAACCACTCAATCCAGATCGCATTGACTTGAGCAAAGTCATCTAGGTTTTTAATAAAAAGCTGCGCTGAAAGCAGACGCGACTTATCACTTTTCGCCTGCGCTAAAAGTTGATCGATGGTCGCCAAGATTTCGCGGGTCTGACCTTCAATATCAAGCTCCGTGTTTTTGGGTACTTGTCCCGACAAATACACCACTTGATTAAAAATGGTAGCCGAACTCATCACCTGATTGCTGTTAATTCTTTCAATATTAGAGACTGACATCACTCTATCCTTATGCTTCAATAAAAAATGGAACACGTGCGGTTACACCACACATCAATTCATAACCCACGGTGTCTGAGGTCGCTGCGACTTCATCAATTGGCAAAATCGTACCCGAACGAGATTTGCCCCAAAGCACCACTTCACTGCCAATTACCGCATCTGCAATCTCGGTCACATCGACCGCCAACATATCCATACTGACCCGACCAATCGTGCGAGTGCGGATGCCATTGACCAACACAGGCGTACCCGTAGCAGAAATACGCTGATAACCATCGGCATAACAACAGGCCACAATCCCGATTTTCATGGCTTGCTCGACCTGAAAGGTTGAGCCATAACCGACCGTTTGCATGGGTTGTAAATCTTGAATGGCAATGATTTCACTGCGTAGACTCATACTGGGTTGTAAATCCCAGTCCTGAATCGAGTGTTGGGGAAAATCAGGCGAGCTGCCATAAAGTAAAATGCCCGCACGGACAGTTTTAGAAGTCAGTTGCGAACCATGCCGCAGGATCGCAGCGCTGTTACAAATCGAGCGTTCACCTGGTAAATCCTGCACTGTGTCTTCAAAGATTTTGAGCTGTACCTCAATCCCAGATTGCCCCAGACGCTCACCATCGGCATCGGAAAAATGCATCATATGCGTGAGGCTATTTACTGTGTTGCAAGATCGAAGTGACTGCCATATTTCGCGGTAATACTGTGGCTGAAAACCTAGACGATTCATACCGCTGTTCATTTTCAGAAAAATATCAAACTGAGCAGGCTCAGGATGCTGTCGCACCCATTTCGCCTGTATTTCACTATGGAGACTAAAACTGAGTTGGTAAGCTGTACAATCAAACAAATCCTGAGACGAAAAAATGCCTTCGAGCAATAAAATCGGTCCTGTCCAGCCCAGTGCACGCAGGCGTTTGGCTTCATCGATATCTAGTAAGGCAAAACCATCGGCGGTTTTGAGGGCAGGATAGACCCGTTCAATGCCATGCCCATACGCATTGGCTTTGACCACGGCAAAGACCTCATGCTGTGAGGCATGCTTTCGGGCAATCTGAAGATTATGTGCCAAAGCATTTTGATGAATGATGGCACGGATTGGACGTGGCATGGTTCTTCCCTGAACTTGAGTATTTGATCTTAAGCTGCGTGTGAATAACGCAGGATCGATAAGCCTTCGGTACTAATTTCAGGCTGATGATTAAGCACAAGGTCACTGATCAACTTGCCTGAACCACAAGCCATGGTCCAACCCAAAGTACCGTGCCCTGTATTTAAGAATAGATTACTAAACCGAGTCGCACCGATGATTGGGGTACTGTCTGGCGTCATTGGACGTAAACCAGTCCAGAACGATGCTTGTGCCATATCTCCGCCTGGGAACAAATCGTTCGTCACCATTTCCAATGTGGCACGACGATCCTGATTTAACCCCAGATTGAAACCACTGAGTTCCGCCATTCCACCGACACGAATCCGCTGATCAAATCGAGTAATGGCTATTTTATAGGTTTCATCAAGCACAGTAGATTGCGGTGCAAATTCAGGCTGAACGATCGGAATCGTCAGTGAATAACCTTTAACAGGATAAACAGGTAAATTTAAGTCTAAGGGTTTTAAAAAATCACGCGAATAACTTCCAAATGCCAACACATAACGATCCGCAGTTAAAACCTGACCGTTGACGCGAACGCCTTTGATTTCATCACCTTCGACCAGCAATGCTTCAACATCTTGGTTAAATTGAAATTCAACCCCCAACGCTTTGGCTTTTTCTGCTAGAGCATTGGTAAATAAATAACAATCGCCTGTTTCATCATTGGGTAAATGTAAACCACCGACCAGCTTGTCTTTGGCATATTGCAGTGCGGGTTCAACCTTGGCTAAATCGTTTTGATCAAGCAGTTCATAGCTGACACCGCATTCTTTGAGGACTTCGATATCCCGATGAACCGCCTCAAGTTGGGCTTCGTTACGAAACACCTGCAAGGTGCCTTTGGCACGGTTTTCATAACTGATCCCCGTGGTTTCACGTAGTTCTTTTAAACAATCGCGGCTATATTCAGCTACACGCATCATCCGTTCTTTATTTTTGGTATAGCTTTCTGGATTGCAGTTTTTCAGCATTTGTGCCATCCATTGTAGTTGCCACATGCTGCCATCAATATTAATCGCAAGCGGTGCATGATGCTGAAACATCCATTTCACTGCTTTAAACGGAATCCCTGGTGCTGCCCAAGGCGTTGAATAACCTGGGGAAACTTGCCCTGCATTACCAAAACTGGTTTCTTCGGCAGGCCCAGCTTGACGATCCAGTACCGTGACTTGTGCTCCCTGTTGCGCAAGATAGTACGCACTTGCGACACCAATCACACCACTCCCTAAAACGATCACGCGCATTTTTCTTCCCTCACGCAGTCCAGTGAATTTAACTAGTATATTTTTGCTTCAATAGTTTATTTCACTGTTTTAGGCACTATAATCTAGGAAAATTGGCAGTTTTGTCGTGTAGAAATTCTAAAAAAAGGAAAAAAATAATGCGACCACTGGATCGAACTGATCGGCAGATTCTGGATATCCTGCAACGTGAAGGACGTATTGCGATCAGTGAATTGGCGTCTAGAGTCAACTTATCGACCACGCCCTGTTCCGAACGGGTGAAACGTCTGGAACGTGAGGGCATCATCATGGGTTACTATGCGCGGCTCAATCCTGCACATGTCGATCGAAATTTACTGGTATTTCTGGAAATTAAACTCTCGGCCAAATCGGGCGATGTATTTGATCAAGTCGCGCGTGATCTGATTGAAGTACCAGAAGTGCTGGAATGTCATTTAATTTCAGGGGAATTTGATTATCTGGTCAAAGCCAGATTGAAAGAGATGAGTGCTTACCGAAAACTGCTGGGCAATATTTTAAAAAAACTGCCTGCATCGGCTTCATCGCATAGCTATGTGGTGATGGAAGAAATTAAGGAAACCTTGTATCTAGATTTATCTCAATAAAGAATTTTATTCAGATATATTCTCGTCAAAAGAGAATTTACATACTGTTTCAGCAAATTAAGCTTCCTTTAAGTCTCAAGTTTTAAATTGAAGTCCTCAGAGCTTAAAACTTTTGCCACACTCCCCTGTGTGGTTTTTTTTGGCTAAAATTTAGAAAATTGCACTTTTTTAATGCATTTCTATCCTAAAAAAACGCATCGAAGTATAAAAAAGTTTTAACATTCACTTCACTAATCTTTGCAAACCAAGATTAAGAATTTTTCAGTTCTAAGACTAGAAGAGCATGGCACGATACAGGTCTTACTGCTACATTAGTCAGGTTTGATGTTTGCTTAAATCTCATGCACTCGCACCAACTCCGCGCAGTTTTGGTTCAAACTGCGAAATGAAAGGATTTTTTTGATGTTTCAACATATCCCCCCATATGCAGGCGATCCGATTTTATCGCTTATGGAACAATTCAATGCCGACCCACGTCAAGGCAAAGTCAATTTAAGTATTGGTCTTTATTATAATGAAGACAGTATTGTGCCTCAGCTTGATACCATTATTGAAGCGCAAAAACGCATTGAACCCCTGCAAAGCAAAACCAAGCTATATTTGCCGATGGAAGGCTTCAAACCTTATCGTGAAGCGATTCAAGCGTTATTGTTTGGAACAAATAGCCCTGCTGTAAAAAGTGGTCGCGCTGTCACCATTCAGACTTTAGGTGGTTCAGGTGCGCTTAAGGTTGGCGCGGATTTTCTTAAAAATTATTTTCCAAATTCTGAAGTCTGGGTCAGTCAGCCGACTTGGGATAACCATGTAGCCATTTTTAATGGAGCAGGCTTTAAAACCCATTTTTATCCATATTTTGACGCCCAAACGGGTGGTGTGAATTTTGAGGGAATGCTCTCTGCCCTGAAACAACTGCCTGAACAAAGTATTGTGTTATTGCACCCATGCTGCCATAACCCAACGGGCGCAGATTTAAATCCTGCACAGTGGGATCAAGTGATTGAAGTACTGAAAGCGGGCAATCTGATTCCATTTTTAGATATTGCCTATCAAGGCTTTGGCGATGGTATGGAGCAGGATGCGTATGCTATCCGTGCGATGGATCAGGCTGGTCTGAATTTTATCGTCAGCAATTCATTCTCAAAAATTTTCTCACTTTATGGCGAACGTGTCGGTGGTCTGACTTTTGTTTGTGATGATGTTGAAGCTGCCCAAGCCACTTTTGGCCAGTTAAAAGCCACTGTACGTCGTATCTATTCGAGCCCACCTACCACAGGTGCTTGGTTGGTGGATCAGGTTCTTAACGATGCTGAGTTAAATCAACAATGGCAGGGCGAAGTTCAGCACATGCGTGAACGTATTATTAAAATGCGTCAAATCTTGCGTGACGAATTAAGCAAAGCCTTGCCAGATCGCGACTTTAACTATCTGGTCGAACAAAAAGGCATGTTTAGCTATACAGGTCTTACTGGCGAGCAAGTCGACACCTTACGTGAAGACTATGCCATTTATCTGGTACGCAGTGGTCGTATCTGTGTCGCGGGTCTGAACATGAATAATATCTATGTGGTCGCAAAAGCTGTCGCAGAAGTCTTAGCAAAAGCGCCTACACCAGCTTAAGCATTGATCCACGACGAAGCATTAAACAAAGCCCGAGATAAATATCTCGGGCTTTGTTACTTTACGTTTAAATTAACGACCATACCCTGGATCAGGGTTAGTTGGTCGGTTAAAACCTGGATCAATCTGATTTGACTGGTTGTTTTCTCCCGGACGTAAACCACCATTGTTTGAGCCTGAAGGATAGTTATAACCAGGATCGGGATGATCATGGGTGGTTTCCCCAGGTCGCAATCCACCATGATCATGTGCAGGTGGACGGCTAAAACCAGGGTCTGCTTGACGACCTGTTTGATTGATATGATCATCAGGCGTCACGATACAACCAGTCATTAATGTTGCAACTGCCAATGCAGCCAATATGGTCTTGATGTGCATCAATCTTCTGCTCCTTAAAATAGTTGTTATCAGGTGCTTAAAGTTAGCGTGAGTTGTATGATTTAGACTTTTAAATTATGACGAATTCTAGCAAGGATAAAGTTGCAACTATGTAACCCACTAGGATGAAATCTTGCTTTTACCCCAATATTTAAGCTTAGACGTATGTCCAATTCCGACATTAAAGCTGTTGGTCGGATCGAGCTTTTGATAAAAATTGGCTAACGCTGGTTTAGCGATATATAAATGTCCAACATTATGTTCTGCTGGATATTCTGCTCGACGTGCATCGAGTAATGTCCACATCTGATGTTCCATTGCTAAAGGATCAACGCCTTTTTTGACAATATAATCCTGATGAAACACATGGCAGAAAAAATGCCCATAATACAGTTTATGTAAAATTTTCTGTTCCATATCAGCAGGAAGTTGCTCGACCCAGTCTCGATCGTTACGGCGCAGGGCAATATCCAGTGCCACAATATCTTCTACTTCGCTACGATGGGTATCGCGATAACGTATCGCAGCCCCCGCGATGGCAAAGCGATGTAAAAAGGCTTTTCGACCTTCTTCCTCATCACATAAAAAATAAGCCCCAGTCGCATGTACAGCAAAAAATTCTTTTAGAAATTGCTCAGTCTGATCTTTACTATTGCTTTCCACCCTTAAAATCAAATGATGCTCATATTGATCGCGAAATTCTGTCATGCGTTTAGGTAAATGATTCGGCAAAAAGAGAGTCAACGCTTGTAATAAATGATCTGTGAGTCCTTTAATTTTAAATTTTTCCAGAAAACCATCGACTTTATCTTTTAAGGCAAAGGCTTTCGGGACATTGGCGGTACCAAATTTTTCAATAAACAAGAACGTGTCTTTGCCATACTTCTCCCCAATCCGATATGCATCACGATGAATATATTCCCCTGCAATCGGTAAACTGGGTAACGACGTTAGTAGATAACGACGAATTGCCGTCAGGTCATTGGCATCGTTACTGCCAATATAGAACACATCGCTTGCCACTTTTTCATACGTATCCAAACGTACTGCAAATACACAAACTTTTCCCGCTGAACCCGACGCCTCAAACAAACGTGAAGGATCGGCGTTAAATCGTGCTGGACTATCTGCGTCCACCTGCGTCACATCATGCGCATAACGCTGATCGGATGCCTGACGCGTTGCATCATCCTGTATATCGCTGACCTGATATTGCTGCTGCTCTAATCGACTTAAAATTTCCTCTGGAGTTTGCCCCAGATCAATACCTAAATGATTGATCAGACCTAACTGTCCCTGATCATCCACCTGCGCATACAGTGCCAGTTCAGTATAGGCTGGCCCACGTCGTACCAATGCCCCGCCCGAATTATTACACACGCCACCTAACACCGATGCGCCAATACAGGATGAACCAATCACCGAATGTGGTTCACGCTGATAAGGCTTTAAAATCTGTTCAAGATTATCCAGCGTCGCACCCGGTAAACACACCACCTGTTTACCTTCATGAATCACCTGAATGCCTTTTAAACGACGTGTACTCATGATAATCACAGGACGGTCATAGTCTTCGCCATAAGGTGTCGAGCCGCCGGTCAGCCCCGTATTGGCCGCTTGCATAATCACAATACAATTTGCTGCAATACTGACTTGCAATACCTGCCATTGCTCTAGCAAAGTTCCTGGACAGACCACGGTCAACACTTTGCCTTCACCAAAACGTCGACCCTGACGGTATTGCCGAGTGTGTTGATCATCAGTGAGCACATAGGCTTTGCCGACTAACTTTTGTAGTTGTGATAATACATTCGGATCAACATGGGACAGCATGAACATCTCCTTGCAGCAACTTAAGCTTGAATCAATTTATTGACGCGTACCAAACAATCCGCATTAATATCAGCAATACTTTTTGCGCCTGTTAAGGTCATGGCAACACGCATTTCTTTATCAATGAGATCCAGCAGATGACTCACGCCCTGTCCACCTGCCGCAGCAAGTGCATAAATAAAGGCTCGACCCAACATCACACTATCTGCGCCCAAAGCTAACATGCGCACCACATCCAGACCATTGCGAATACCCGAATCGGCCAGAATGGTCAAATCACCTTTAACTGCATCGGCAATGGCAGGTAATGCACGAGCTGAGGACATCACCCCATCGAGCTGACGCCCACCATGATTAGACACCACAATACCATCTGCACCAAAGCGTACCGCATCTTTGGCATCTTCAGGGTCTAAAATGCCTTTGATCACCATTGGTCCATCCCAAAATTCACGGATCCATTCCAGATCTTTCCAAGAAATTGAAGGATCAAAATTGGTACCTAACCAACCAATATAATCTTCTAGTCCTGTCGGCTTACCTAAATATTTGGAAATATTGCCCAGATCATGTGGACGTCCTAACAAACCGACATCCCACGCCCACTGCGGATGCGTCACAGCTTGCAAATAACGGCGCATGGCAGCATTTGGGCCACTCATACCTGAATGTGCATCGCGATAGCGTGCGCCCGGTACAGGCATGTCTACAGTAAAGATTAATGTTGAACAACCCGCTGCTTTGGCGCGTTCTAATGCATTGCGCATAAAACCTCGGTCACGCAAGACATAGAGCTGAAACCACATTGGACGACCAATTGCAGGGGTGACTTCTTCAATCGGACAAACAGAAACGGTCGAAAGAGTAAAGGGGATGCCCTTTTTATCGGCTGCAACCGCAGCCTGTACTTCACCACGACGCGCATACATTCCCGTTAAACCGACTGGTGACAAGGCCACAGGCATCGACAGCGTTTCATTAAACAGTTTGGTTTCCAGACTTAAACTGGACATATCGTTCAACACACGTTGTCTTAATGCAATTTGAGATAAATCTTCAACATTACGTTTCAATGTGTATTCTGCGTAAGCCCCGCCATCGATGTAATGAAATAAAAAAGGAGGCAAACGACGACGTGCCGCCTCAAGATAATCATTTGAAGAAGAAATAATCATGTTGGATCAATCCTGTTTAAACGTGTTGCACGTTTCTGGCGAGCTTCGTCTTCATCCAGAGAACGTACATGATCGATGACAAATTCTATATGGCCACACACTGCATCTCGTGCTGCCTGAGCGTCTCTACGGTCAATTGCATCCATCACCTGAAAATGCTGATCACTCAGTAAATCGGCACTAATTGGATGTTCATAGACTTTTTTACGCCCTAAAAAGACGTTGTATTGCAATAAATCAAATAAACTGCGCATCATTTGAATCAGCACCACGTTGTGAGATGCTTCGGCAATCGCCAAGTGAAAATTGGCATCGGCAACTGCCGCTGCTACCGAATCACCATGTGCCTGATGCCGTGCTATTTCATCAAAATACTGATGGATCTTGGCGCGATCAGCGTCGGTTGAACGCAAAGCAGCATACCAAGCTGTCCCGCCTTCAAGTACCAAACGCGATTCCTGTACATCAAAACGATAATGTGGATCGTCCTGCATCAAATGGCTAATCGGTTCAACAATCAACTGCTGCGACCATGTTTCAGGTAGCTGTTGAATATAAGTACCATCCCCACGACGACTGGATAAAACTCCCAGACTAATCAATTGCTGAATCGCTTCACGTAGCGATGGACGCGAGATCCCCAAACTGGTCGCGAGTTGACGCTCGGCAGGCAAACGATCTCCTTGTTTGAGATTACGCTGCTCAATCAGCGCCTGTAACTTTTGTACCACCTGATCAGAGACTCGCATTATTTTTCCTTCAATTTCGCTAAGGAATCATCCAAGGTACAATATAAGCCTGTACCGTCACGATGATCCCCACAAAGATGGTAAATATGATGCTATGTTTTACGGTAAAACGGAACAAATCTGATTCTTTTCCAACTAATCCCACTGCTGCACAAGCAATAGCAATCGATTGCGGTGAAATCATTTTTCCTGTGACCCCACCACTGGTATTTGCCGCAACCAGTAATACCTCTGGAATCCCAATTTGTTGTGCCGTCGTCGCCTGCAATGCTGAAAATAGCGCATTGGATGACGTATCTGATCCCGTCAGGAACACGCCCAACCACCCCAAAAATGGTGAGAAGAAGGTAAAGGCATGACCCGTATGCGACAATGCTAAAGCCAAAGTTGCAGATAGACCTGAATAGTTGGCGATAAAGGCAAAAGCCAACACCATCCCAATCGAATAAATCGGAACTTTCAGCTCATTTAAGGTTTCGCCAAAAGTCACCACGGCCTGCTTCGCATTCATTTTTAAGAAAATGACGCTCATCACTGCCGCAATAAAAATCGCAGTCCCCGTGGCTGAAAACCAGTCAAATTTATAAATCGCATCATAAGGCGTATGTTCAGCCACAATCGGTGGCATTTTTTCCACCAGACGATGCAAATCTGGAACTTCTATTTTAAAGATCCAATGTTCGAGTGCACCACCTTTGGCAAATAGATCCTTAAACGGTTTAATGCTCCACAACGTCACCATCGCCGTCAAAATCGCAAACGGAGACCATGCTTTGGCAATTTGTGCAAACGAATATTGGGTGACCGATGCCGTTTGTTGATCTAGCTTTTCTGCTTCGGCGAAACGGAAAATATGCTTTGGCTGCCAGACTTTAAACAATAAAGTTAAGCTGACCAATGAGGCAATTGCTGCTGTAATATCAGGCAATTCTGGCCCAATAAAGTTTGAAGTTAAATATTGAGCAATGGCAAAAGAACCACCACCGACCAACACCGCAGGCCAAGTTTCTTTGACACCACGCCAGCCATCCATAATTGCCATGATCCAAAACAATACGATGATGACTAAAAAAGGTAACTGACGACCTACCATCTGACTGATTTCCATGGTATCCACCCCAGAAACCTGCCCAGCCACAATAATCGGAATCCCCATCGCACCAAAGGCAACAGGCGCCGTATTCACAATCAGACATAGACCCGCAGCATATAGAGGTTTAAAACCAAGCCCCATCAGTAAAGCAGCGGTAATCGCCACTGGCGCGCCAAAACCCGCAGCCCCTTCCAGAAAAGTACCAAATGCAAAGCCTACCAAAAGCATTTGTAGACGTTGATCTTCAGTAATGGACAAAATACTGGAACGAATAATGTCAAACTGACCTGTTTTCACCGAAATTTTATATAGGAATACCGCGCCTAGAATAATCCATGCAATCGGCCATAAGCCGTAAAAAAAACCGTAAATGAGCGAAGCAAAGGCCATTGCCGCAGGCATTTGATAAAAGAACAACGCAATAGCCAATGCAATCATCACGGTTAAAGTCGCCGCGATACTGCCCTTTAAACGAAATACGGCCAACGCTAAAAAGAAAAAGATAATTGGAATTAAGGCAATCAGACTAGAAAGCCAGATATTCGCCAGTGGATCATAAACTTGCTGCCAAACATTGAGCATTGTCATCTCCTTGAAATGCTGCCAGATATTTGTTTGATGAATCATCACGATTCAGTATTTATGTTAAAATTGGTATTACCAATTTAAATTAAAAAACAAAATACAGAAGGAATTTATAAACAAATGCATCATAAATAGTCTATATCAGCATTTCAAGGGCAACTTTAAAACATTATTGGTATGACCAATAATAAAACATGATAAAATCTGGTGTTTAGCGGGCATTGTATGATTGACCTATACGACTAAAGTTTCAGCACAAGAATCCACCTTGATCATTCTCGGATTTCAAAAAATAGTGTTTGGCATAAAACGCTGTTTTAATTTTGAGTCAAATTTCGTATAAACCAGACTTTCATTAGCGTCAGTTCTGCTTTTAGATCAGTCCATCTATACAAGGATTGACGAATCATTAAGATCGGTAGATTCTTGACAGAAGATGTCAATTCATCTGTTTGGGAAAAAGGAAAAAATAGGTGTTCGATTTAGACAGCCGTTTACTGAATATTTTTTATCATATTTATAAATCCAAAAGTGTTTCGATGGCAGCAGATGCCATTGGCGTAAGTCAGCCCACGATTAGTAATGGCTTGGTTAAAATTCGCCAACATTTTGATGACCCGCTATTTTTACGGGTCGGAAATGAAATGATTCCAACTGAACTGGCCAAACAGATTTTTCCACTGGTCAGTGAAGTGATCAATAAAGTCGAGAGCATTAATAATTTTAGTCTGCATTTTGAACCGTCTAAATCTGACATGGTACTTACACTTGCCATGACCGATGTATCACATCTGGTACTTTTACCCAAAATTTCCAATTTTTTGGCACAAAGTGCGCCGCAAATTCGCATCAATGTCCGCCCGATCAGTCTGGAAACCAGTTACCAGATGGCCAATGGTGAGATTGATATGGCAATTGGGTTTTTACCACAACTTGAAGATGGCTTTTATCAACAAAAACTATTTTCACAGCGCTATGTGGTGATTTCACGTAAAGATCATCCACGTATTAACGCGCAGAACTTTACCCTTGAAGATTATATGCGCGAACTGCATATCGATATTGATACAGGTGTGGGACATTACCAGATTGAAAATGCGTTACAAAACAGTGGTGTGAAGCGTGATATTTTGATTCGCCTACCGAGCTATCTTGGCGTCGGCTTGATGGTACAGGAAACCGATGCGATTGCGACGGTACCTTATTATTTAAGTAAAGTACTGTTATCACGTGATAATTTACAAATTCTGGATGCGCCTGTCGATTTTCCAACGTATAGCATCAAACAACACTGGCATATGTGTTGTCATCATAAAACCAGCCATCAATGGTTTCGTAAATCCTGCTATGAAATTTTTAAAAATATGTCCTGATATCCCTGTTTTAAATCAACTTTTTTCATCATTGTTTAAATCCTCTTTATTTTTCTCCCTTAGGAAGAAATAAAATGGGTTGATAAAAAAAGTCTAATTGAAAAGAGGTTCAATTCAATACTGTTGAATCATGTAAGCATTCTGATTTGCAACTCGGATTTTAACCAAACTTCTGTATAATCATTTCACAAATTTTTAACGCTAACTATTCTAGAAATGACGACACTAACTTGCTTTAAAGCCTATGATATCCGAGGCAAACTCGGAACTGAACTGAATGAAGATATTGCTTATAAGATTGGCCGCGCATATGGGCAAATCTATCAACCTAAAACGATTGTGATTGGTTGCGACATTCGTTTAAGCAGTGAAGGCTTAAAACAAGCCACTATTCGCGGTTTAAATGATGTAGGCGTGAATGTACTGGATTTAGGAATGACGGGTACCGAAGAAGTTTACTTTGCTGCCTTCCATCTGGATGTACAAGGCGGTATTGAGGTTACGGCGAGCCATAACCCGATGGACTATAATGGCATGAAACTGGTACGTGAAAATGCGCGCCCGATTAGTGCTGATACAGGTTTAAAAGAGATTCAAGCTTTGGCAGAATCTGGTCAATTTACAGAGGTCGCGGTTACAGGAACCACAAGTCACTACAATATTCTGCCTGAGTTTGTAGATCACCTGATGGGCTATATTGATCCAGCCAAAATCAAACCATTAAAACTGGTGGTCAATGCAGGCAACGGTGCAGCGGGTCACGTGATTGATGCGATTGAAGAGAAATTTAAAACGCTTAATGTACCTGTTGAATTTATTAAAATTCATCACGAAGCAGATGGCACTTTCCCCAATGGCATCCCTAATCCTATTTTAATTGAGAATCGTGATAGCACTCGCGATGCCGTAATTGAACATCATGCAGATATGGGAATTGCCTGGGATGGCGATTTCGACCGTTGTTTTCTATTCGATGAAAAAGGTCAATTTATTGAAGGCTATTATATCGTCGGTCTGTTAGCTCAAGCCTTTTTGATCAAACAATCGGGTGAAAAAATCGTACATGATCCACGCTTGGTCTGGAACACTTTAGATATTGTGGAAAAATATCAGGGTGAAACCGTACAATCCAAATCTGGACATGCCTTTATCAAGCAAGTCATGCGCGAACACAATGCCGTCTATGGCGGTGAAATGAGTGCACACCATTATTTCCGTGACTTTGCTTATTGTGATAGTGGCATGATTCCGTGGTTACTGACCATCGCGCTACTGTCTGAAACAGGTCAATCGCTTTCAACTTTGGTTGAGAATATGATTGCCAATTTTCCATGTAGTGGTGAAATTAACTTCAAAGTGGCAGATACGCAAATCACCATTCAGAAACTATTTGATCATTATGCAGCGCAACATCCACAAATCGACCGTACGGATGGTGTCAGTTTAGATTTTGGTATTTGGCGTTTTAATGTGCGTGCTTCCAATACCGAACCTTTACTGCGTTTGAATATCGAGAGTCGCGGTGATCAGGATCGTCCAATGCAAGATTATGTCGATGAGTTAACAGCACTCATTCAGGCTTAAATAATCAAATTAAAATGCGGCTGAGATTACTCAATCTCAGCCGTTTTGTCTGGCGTTAGACTTAAACCATAAAGATAATTTTCACCCGATAAACTATCCTGATTGATATTTTTATACTGCTCTAAAAGTTGTTTAGCATCATGCTTACACTCAGAAGCTGGCATCAAAAATTTAGGGTGGATCACCGCATAACAACCCGATAAGCGCCGCATAAAATGATAATATGGAGAAAGCGGCAATCCTGCGACCTGTAGCAATTTGGGGGCCACGAAACTGCTTGGAACAGACTCCTGCTGTAACACTTTTTTCTGAATTGGAAAATTACTCCAGATCGCCAAAGGCGTTTGATAGTTCTTTAATGCCGTGCGTTCTGGATCATTTTTAAAATAATCATATTCATCATAAACGCCCTGCAAATTTGGCAAATGATCACCAAAAACCAGCACAATGGTGGGTTGTTTTAAGGTTTTTAAATACGCCGTCAATTCTGATAATTTCTGGTCTGCTCGCGCAACGCCAGCCGTATACGTACTAAGTTTTCGTTGGTTGAGCTCTGAAAGCGTTTTGCTGAACTTAAATTGTTGTTTGCCATAACGATCATCATTGTACATTGGATGATTTTCAACCGTAATCGCATAGATAAACTTGGGCTGATCCCCTTGCTGTAACACTTTCTTAATATTTTCGTAAATCAGTACATCGGTCGCCCACCCGCCTGCGTTAAATATCTGAGGTCGTTTTTCCTGCGAAACCATATTCTCTAGAGAAATAAATTGTTGAAAGCCTAAAGCAGGATAGACCTTATTACGGTTATAGTAGTAGCCATAATTATTGTGCATGGCAATGGTTTGATACCCCAAACCATCCAGATAAAAAGGTAACGCATAAATCGGACGTTTCACTTTAGACACATACAATAATTCATTGGGAAAAAATGCCGTGTTTAAACTGGTCAATACCTCAAATTCAACATTGGCTGTCCCACCGCCAAATGAAGGAGAAATCAATTGCGAGATTTGATTTTTCTGAAAAAAAGGCAATAAATTACGCCCTAAAGCCTGATCCAGATGTCGCGGATCCCAAAAGGATTCTTGCATAATAATCACGATATTGGGTTTTATTGCATCATCAGCCAAAGTACCCTTAACTTCTGGATTTTGATGCAAAATATCTTGTATCACCTGCTCGGACACTTGCGCACGGGGCAATAACCGATCTGTCACCTGATCAAGTATTTTAGAAATATAAAATGTACTAAAACCATAGTTTTGAATTTTACGGTAATCTCCAACCCAATCATTTCGAGTATTGGGAAAATCGGCGAGTTTATTACAAATAGCAGGACGATCTTCGCGCTGGCAAGCCCCTGTTGGATTCATAATAAAATTAAGATAAATCAATCCACTACTGATCATTATAAAAATAATGATATTCGGAATATAGCTATGTATGGTCGCCTTTTCCTCTTTTCGAATCGCAATGACCAATACCATAAGGAACAATGCAATTAAAACAAAGAAAATCAGTTGTAATGACCACGGCGAAGCTTTCATGGCTTCAGGCAATAAAAAAACATCTTCTGGACTAAGATTACTGAATAAATATTGTTGCTTTTTCTGATTAATAAAATTGAGAAATATCACCAGCAATTGACTTAAAACCAATGCGGTATATTTACGCCCTGTGGCGATAAAAAAAAGCTGAATAATCGCGTAATTAAATAAAACCGCGAACAGAACTTTATTATAACCAATGTATAGATAGAACTTTTTCAGTGTAAATGCATCTCCCCAGCCAATATAAACACCGATACAGGCAGACAAAAAAGCAACGCCAATAAACAGCAATTGCTGGCGTAAAAAGGACATAGGCAAATCTGGGAGAAAGACAACAATCTTTTATTTTAACATAGATTCTAGATACGCTCCTAGAACGGCATCCTTTATCAGCGCTTTGAGCAATTCATTCCGCAAGAATACGCTACATCTGGCTTATAGAAAAATTTTACGTTTTTAACTGCTTTTTTTAGCCGTTAATATGAATGCTACGTAAATGTTACGTTTAAAGATTGCAAACTTTTGATAAAAAACTTAAGGTGTGACAAAGAAATAATCTCGAGAAAGACAAACGAATGTTTTCTAGAAAAACACTTTTATTAACACTCCTCACGACAAGTTGTTCTTCCTTATTTGCACAAGGGCTTGTCCTGAATGATCAAAATTTAAGAACTGATCTGAACTGGTTAAATCAACAAGGTGTTATTCAAATTAGCACTTCGACTTGGCCTTTAAGTGGTGATGAAATTGAGCGGGCGCTTTCTCAAGCCAATATTTCCAATACCACACAAGAAAAAAGTGGTTAACTCAGTTCGAGCAGCATTAAAAGCAGATAATCACCCTGTTAAAGTTGGTTTATTTGCAGAAACTGATCAAAAAAATATTCCTCAGGCATTTGGCGATAAGCAAAAATCACAATATCAAGGCGCACTCGAGTTTAATGCAGGCGGTGAAAACTGGGATGCTAAAATCCGTGTCAATGCTGAAAAAGATCCACTGATTGACAATGGTCACGATGTCAATGTTGAAGGTTCTTATCTTGCTGGAAAACTCTGGAATCAGTGGGTAATCGCAGGTCAGATTCCAACGTGGTGGGGACCAGGGCATGATGGCAGCCTAATTCGTGGAGATGCGAGCCGTCCCGTGTACGGTGTCACCATGCAACGTGCTGAACAAAATGCTTTTGAAACAAAATGGCTATCCTGGATTGGTCCGTGGCAATATCAATTATTTGCAGGACAATTAGATGACTATAAGGCTATTCCTGATGCAAAATTATTAGGCTTACGTGTTACAGCACAACCACTACCTTATTTGGAACTAGGTGCATCTCGAACCCTACAATGGGGCGGTAAAGGACGTTCTGAAAGTTGGGATTCATTGTGGAACGCGATTAAAGGCAATGATAACGTCTATGATGGAGATGATGATCGCTCCAATCAAATTGCAGGATTTGATGGTCGTTTAAATTTACAACCGCTGCTAAATGTTCCCGTTGGTATTTATGGTCAATATGTCGGTGAAGATGAAGCTGGGAAATTGCCCTCCAAAAAAATGTATTTAGCGGGCGTCGATTACTCTTCTATTTATAAAAATATGCCTTATCAACTTTATGCAGAATGGGCAGATACGCGTACCAATGGAGATGTAAAAGGTATCTCTTATAATCATTATATTTATACGGATGGCTATTATCAGCATGGTTATCCATTAGCGCATGCGATGGGCGGTGATGGACAAATGGTGTCCGTCGGTGGTGATATCCGTGTAGATATTATGAATCGTATCAGTGGGCGTGTTTTATTTGCAAAAGTGAATCAATCAAATCTAGACATTAATCAGGCATTCCCTGAAAAAGATGAAATTAAAGCACTGGATTTAACATGGTCGCATTATATCAAACCAGATATTCCGTTAAAGATCAATGGTTGGGTCAGTGATTCAGATATTCATGGTAATGATGCAGGTGCATCCATTGGCATTGAATTTCCACTCGATTTTAAAGCTTTTGGTTTCTAAGATTAGCTTTTTTTGGGTATAAAACCAATATAAAAAAAGTAGCTCGAGAGCTACTTTTTTTATTCATGGCAGATTGCAGCATTAATCTTGGCGATAACCATTCGGATTTTGCTTTTGCCAATGCCAACTATCTTTAAGCATATCTTCTAGCGTATATTTTGCTGTCCAGCCTAATTCATCCATCGCGCGTTGGTTATTGGCAAAAGAAGTGGCGACATCTCCTTCACGACGTGGCGCAAACTCAAAAGCCACTGGAACGCCATTGACCTGTTCAAAAGTATTTTTGACTTGTAAGACTGATGAACCATTGCCTGTTCCGATATTCCAGGCACGACAGCCAATATTCTGCAAACGATTATTTAAAGCACATAAATGAGCATTGGCCAGATCCACAACATGAATATAATCACGCACGCCCGTTCCATCGATGGTGTCGTAGTCGTTACCAAAAATTGCTAATTTTTCACGACGACCGACTGCAACCTGTGTGACATAAGGCATTAAATTATTTGGAATTCCTTGTGGATCTTCTCCAATACGACCGCTTTGATGTGCACCAACGGGATTAAAATAACGCAATAACGCAATTGACCAACGCTCATCTGCAATAGCAAGTTTTTGTAGCATCTGCTCCACAATCAGTTTGGTATAACCATAATTATTGGATGGCATTCCCGTTGGCATATCTTCGTTCAACGGCGAGGTATTGGCTTCATCATAAACGGTTGCTGAGGAACTAAACACCAGTTTAAACACGCCTGCACGCTGCATGGCATTGACAAGGCTAATACTACCCGCAATATTATTATCAAAATAAATCAGTGGAAGTTGCTGACTTTCACCCACCGCTTTTAAACCTGCAAAATGAATCACCGCGTCAATTTGATGCTGTGCAAATACCCGATCAAGCTGGCGAGCATTACGAATATCACCTTCAACAAAAGTTACAGACTTTCCTGTCAACTCCTGCACCCGATTGAGTGATTCGACTGAACTATTGGATAAATTATCAAATACCACCACCTCATGGTTCGCATTGAGTAATTCAACACAGGTATGTGAGCCGATATATCCAGCGCCCCCTGTCACTAAAATATTTGCCATGTTTGTTCTAACCCTTTTTATTTCCAAGCAGCAATTCAATCAATCCTCGCGTTGAAGCGTCCAGATGTGCTGTCTGTTGTTGTTGACCACTTAAGATCGGTAAAATTTGATTGGCGATTTCCTTGCCTTTTTCCACCCCCCATTGATCGAATGGGTTAATATTCCATAAAACGGATTGTACAAAAACTTTATGTTCGTATAGCGCAATTAACATGCCTAAAGTTTTTGGATTCAATTCTTGAATTAAAAAAGTTGAACTCGGTTGATTGCCCGTATATTGTTTATAAACTGGTAAATTTTCTAGCTCTTTTTGGTCTAAAGCTTGATTACCAAAGGCCAAAAGCCGAGACTGCGCTAAACAGTTGGATAAGGCCAAATGATGTTGCTCAATCAATGCTTCAGCATTTTCAACATAGGTAAAATGATTGGCATTGTAACGCTGTATAGGTGCGATAAAATCACAGCTCACCGCATGCGTACCTTGATGCAACAATTGATAAAACGCATGTTGTGCATTCGGTCCTACTTCTCCCCAAACGATCGGGCATGTACTCAATTCTACTTTTTCATTATTACGTTGAATCGACTTACCATTCGACTCCATTTCGAGTTGCTGAAGATAAGATGCAAAATATTTTAAGCGACCATCATAAGGCAGGACTGCATGAGTTTGCATATTTAAATAATTGGTATTCCATGCACCCAATAAGCCCATCATTACAGGCACATTTTCATGAAATGGAGCTTGGCGGAAATGTTGATCAACCGAATATGCACCAGCCAATAGTTCCTGAAAACCCTGCACCCCGATTTTAAGTGCAATCGGTAAACCGATACATGACCATAAGGAATATCGACCACCCACCCAATCCCATAATAACAATTGATTGTCAGCATGAATGCCCCACTCTGTCATTTTTTCAGGTTTGGTCGAAACGCCAATAAAATGACTTTTTAAGACACATTCACGCTGTCCCAAGGTTTTTTCTAACCATAAGCGGACTGTTTCGGCATTCGATAATGTATCAATCGTGCCAAATGACTTGGATGAAATAATAAATAGTGTGGTTTCTGGGCGTAATTGATGCAGCAAATCAGAAAGCTGACTGCCATCCATAGTCGATACAAAGTGAACGTTCAGAGGCTTTGTTGTTTTAACTTTAAAATCAGACAAAGCATGATTGACCATAAGTGGGCCTAAATCAGAACCACCCACCCCGATATTCACGACATCCTGAATCACTTCGCCAGTTACACCACGGTATTGTCCTGCATGAATTTTCTCAACCAATTGGAACATACGATCCAGTTGCGTATGGACTTGTCTAGAAAGCTCTGGGAACTGCACGGTATTTTGAGGCAAACGCAATGCCCAATGCATCGCTGCACGTTGTTCAGTATAATTAATCAGCTCTTGTGAAAATAATTGCTTAATCCATTCCTTCAAATCTTTAGCTTCAGCCCATGCCACTAAAGACTGTATTATGTCCTGATTGACTCGATGCTTACTAAAATCGAAAGTCAAATCATCGCAACCCAATGAAAACTGCTCAAATCGATCATTTTGTTGTTCAAATAATTGATTCAGATGCATGTCTTGCATCTTCTCAGCAAGAGATTGAAGTTGTATTACTGCTGATTGTTTATTTTGCTTTGGAAATTTTTCAATATTTTCATTCATAGCCGACCAACACCTTCATAGGCGAAACCCTGAGCTTTTACAAAATCGGGATCATAAAGATTACGTCCATCCAGAATAAGGGGATGATGCATTGTTTGCTGTAGTTTTTTATAATCAGGACTGTAATATTGTTTCCATGCGGTAATCACACAAAGTGCATCTGCATTTTGCACTACGTCATAAGCGTCCAGACTCAAAATCAAGTCATCTCGCTCACCATACATTTTATAAATTTCTTGTAAAGCCTGTGGATCATGCAGTTGCACCTTAGCACCTTGTGCCCACAATGCGGCTAACATTGCATGAATCGGAGAATTATGAATACTTGATGTATTTTCTTTAAATGCTGCACCCCAGATGGCAATGGTTTTGCCTTTTAAATCTGAATGGTAATAATTCCAGAGCTTACGAAATAGAATTTCTTTTTGTTGCTCATTAATTTCCCAAACCTGCTCTAACAAACGGCTTTTCGCACCACTTTTAGAGACTTCGCTAGATAGGGTCAAAATATCATGCGAGAAATTCTCCCCCCCAAAACCTGCACCCGCTGATAAATAGGCTGAACCAATACGGGTATCCGCGCCCATTCCTTGCCTTACATTGGCAATATCAATGCCTAGCTTTTCAGCCACGAGAGCCAAATCATTCATATAGCTAATTCGCGTCGCCAACATGCCTGAAATACTCAATTTAGTAAATTCAGCATCTAAAATCGGCATAAACAGATATTGAGTTTGATAGGGGAAAAATGGACGCAATAGTTCTTCCATCAGCAAATTAGCAGCCGCTGACTCAACCCCAATCATGATATGTTTGGCACTTATAATACTATTCATCGCATTACCTTCTTGAATCACATCAGGAAAGTAAACCCAATCATCATTCGGTAAAATCGCCTTGAGCTGATCTGTTCCATGTAAGCCAAACGTAGAACCATTGACCATCAAACGCGGATGAATGATCGGTCGCAATGCAAGCTGTTTAAGTGTATTCAGTGCAAGTTCAAATTCTGCTGGACTATAGCAAAATAAATAAGCATCAATATCAAGCGGAATATCTGCAAAATGGGTTTGAGATAAAGTCTTATTTTCCAATTGTTTCGCTAAACGACGATTCACCTCTTCGTCTTGATAGTGAATCGTTGTCGATTTTGCTGAAAGATGAGAATGTTGATAGCACCAATACACTTGATTGCCATATTCGGCTAACAACGCTGCCAATACACCAGCCTGCAATGTGCTGCCCAATATTGCAATTTTCATTTTTTATACCTATTTTTTTTAAAGCTCAAGCTCACGAATCAATGCTTTAAAATCTTCACCCAATTTTGGATGTTCGATCCCATAATGCAGCACCGCTTTTAAATAGCCTAATTTACTACCACAGTCAAAAGTTTGCCCTTGCATACGATAGGCTTCAACATGATCCGTTTGTTGCAACATAGCAATCGCATCAGTCAGTTGAATTTCATTCCCTGCACCTTTAGGTGTTTGCTCTAATAATTGCATAATCTTGGCAGGTAACACATAACGACCAACCACCGAAAGATTGGATGGCGCAGTACCTACTGTAGGCTTTTCTACAATGCCCTGCATAATTTGACTTTGACCCTCTTCTGGAGTGGTCGCAACATCGACAATGCCATACTGATCCACTAAATCATCAGGCACAGCTTCAACCATAATTTGCGCCGCTGCAACTTGGTTATAACGCTGAATCATACGTGCCAAATCATGTTGCTCAGATTTTGCTTTCACCAATACATCGGGCAATAACACAGCAAAGTCATCTGTTCCAACGATACTTTTTGCACACAGTACTGCATGACCCAGACCTAAAGGTTGTGGCTGACGCACACTCACTACACTGACATTGGGAGGAACAATTGCGGTAATTTCTTTGAGCAGATCAAATTTCTTCTTTTGTTCTAACGTCGTTTCAAGTTCAAAGTTACGATCAAAATAGTTTTCAATAGAAGCTTTAGAAGAATGCGTGACTAGAATAATTTGTTCTATCCCAGCAGCAACCGCTTCTCGCACCACATATTCAATGGCAGGACGATCTACCACGGTCACCATTTCTTTAGGAATAGATTTGCTGGCTGGGAGGAAACGAGTGCCTAATCCTGCGACAGGTAAAATTGCTTTTTTGATCATTTGAAAATATTACTATTTTGATAAAACTTTAAGATTTGACTTCATCTTGCTCTTGGACATTGTTGCCTTTAAATAAAGAAGGTCCAACGTGACCAGGTGCATTAATTCCCTCACGTTTGGTCATGACTTCAACCGTTTTAAACATAAGTTTAAAGTCAACCCAAACATTATGATTGTCTACATACCAGACATCACATTTAAAACGCTCTTCATAGTCCAACTCATTACGACCACTGACTTGAGCAAGTCCCGTCATACCTGGACGCACTTCTAAACGTCTCGCTTGTTCTGGTGAATATAGCTCAACAAATTCTTTTAGCATAGGCCGAGGACCAACCACACTCATATCACCCTTAAGAACATTGATGAGTTGAGGCATTTCATCGAGCGAAGTCGAACGTAACTTTTGCCCAAAAGGCGTAATTCTTTTTTCGTCTGGCAATGCATTACCTTCTTGATCAAAAGCGTCTTTCATCGAGCGAAACTTGATCATTTTAAAAAGTTTACCATTTTTGCCTGGTCGTTCTTGATAAAAGAAAATCGGGGAGCCGAGATTTTTTCGGACTTTGTACATTACCATCAAGAAGATTGGAGATAAAATTATTAATGCTATCAATGAGATAAATATATCTATCAGTCTTTTCATTACATGCTAACTCTATTATTTAGCCCTTTTACGAAGGAACATATTATAAATTTTACCTAACATACTTGCAGGTAATAATCTAAATAAAGATCTTGCTAGGAACAGCATATTAGCATGAATGGAAGATTGTAGCTTTAGTTGTTTTTTTAAATCTCGTAACTGTTTTTCACTTTTAATATATTGGTAACCTTTGCGGCGCGCGTGCATGCCATTACCTACACGAGCATAAAGAAGAACATCAGGATGATTTCCAACTTTATAACCCGCTCCAATGACACGTAGCCACAGGTTATAATCTTCCATATATAAATGATGTTGATAACCGCCTAATTTTTCGATAATTGATTTTCTATAGACGGTTGTCATATGGTTGAGTGGACAGCGTTTTTGCGCAAATTTTTTAATTTCTTCAAAACTAACTGGAACTGCCTTAAGGACATTCGCATCAGAAATCTCTTGATCAAACTCCATCACTTGACTACTAAATAGAACCACATCAGGATTTTTTTCTATAAATGCAATCTGTTTCTCAAAACGATCAGGTGTACAGATATCGTCTGTATCCATACGAAAAACCCAATCATTACAACAGTGTTTTAATCCTTCATTTAACGCTTTTCCTAATCCAACATTCTGGCTTAATGAAATGATTTTTAAAGATTCACCTATGACCTTTTTCCATTTTTCCACACATTGATTAAGTTCTTCACCAATTGGGCCATCTAAAACAAGAATAATTTCTGAGGGTTGAATAGTTTGATCATTCCAAATACTTTTAAAGCATTGATCTAGAAATAGAGGATTTTCTTTATAATATAGAGAAAGTAATACGCTAAATTTCATTTAGTAAAAACCAGTTTTTCCCATTGTTCTAAAATAAATTCAACTGAATATTTTTTTGCATTATATACAGACTGAATAGACATTTCTGATCTTCTATCAGGATTTTGAATTAAATATAACATTGCTTCAGCAAGTTTATGATAATTTTGATTTTCAACAAGAAAACCTGTTATATCCTCTTTGATTACTTCTGCTGGTCCATGTGGACAATCATAGGAGATGATAGGAAGTCCAAACGTCTGCGCTTCGATTAAGACCATTGGCAAGCCTTCATATCTTGAGGACATGACATAAAAAGCAGCGTTACAATATACTTGTTCTACATTGTCAGTTTGCCCTTTTAAAGTAACATTTCTTATTTTTCGCTCTTCAATAAGTTTTTTTAAATTATGTAATTCTTCTCCAGTTCCATAAATGTGCAATGACCAATCACTAATTTCATTATTAATTAATGACCAAGCTAAGAGAAGATCCTCGAAGTTTTTTTGATACGTTAATCTACCAATGGATACAACTATTTTGGAGTCTTGGCGATAACTGAGTTTCTCTAAACTCAATATAAACGGTGAAATATTGTTTATAACAGTTACATTCTTATGAAATGAGCTATAAACTTGAGCATCATTTTGAGTAAGAGTAACGATTTGATTAATTTTTTTTGCTCTAACCTTATAGAGAAATTGGACCCATTTAGGGCGACTTAAAAATGCAACATGTTCTAGAGAAATCAATTTTGATTTAAATGGAATCTTTAAAAAACTTAGTAATAGAGAAAGTTTACCCATGTTGTGCAAAACAATATGATCTGGCATGCTAGATTGAATATGTTTTTCAACACTTTGATAGAACTTAAAATAGTTACCTGAATAAGTATATACTTTAACTCCAGTTTCTAAAGGATATGCAACATTATTTTTTTTTGTATCTCGATTGACAATTTCAACTGAATATCCAGACTTATATAAAGCATTTGCCAGAACACAAGCCACACGCTCTATACCAGACCTATACTTCAATGAACTTATAATAAAACAAACTTTCATCGTTAAAGCACTTTTAAGAAATAAATTTAAAAATAAATCTACGCATTAAATATTGAAATTGAAATTTCGATTTAAAGGACGCAGCTACTAAACAAAACAACATTTTTATATATCTTCTATTTGATTTATATAAAATTGCTTGTTTTAGGTAAATATTTGATTTCTCAAAACTCTTTTCATATCTAGAGTATTTTTTAAGGTAAAAAGCAACATTATCACTACTAAAACTATCTTTTCCAGATAATACTCTCTCTTTGTATAACTCAACTGTATAATTTGACATCAACCTTTGAGAAAAACCAATGGTAGATGTTGTATTACCATCTCTTATACGAACAGCATATTCAAAACTATCTAAATTTGTAAAACGAAAATTATTCGTATGCATGCGCAGAAGAAAGTCATAATCTTCAGCACCAGGTACCTCTCTATAACCTTTTAATTTTTTATAAACAGATGTACGAGCTAACCAAATATGTAAAACTGGAGAAGATAAAAAAATATTTGTATCTATACTTTTTTTACTTATTGGCAGCTTAAGGCTACCTATTTTCCTACCATTTTCATCAATTGTATCAACATGACAACCAACAAGGTCGTATTGTGGATTTTCCAGTAGAAATTCCAGTTGATGTTTTATACGGTCTGGATAACTAATATCATCTCCATCCATTCTGGCAATAAATTCTCCTTTTGCTTGTTCTAATGCAAAATTTAAGGTTTTTACTATTTTTAAATTTTTATCATTTCTAAATAACTTAATACGACTATCATTAGTAGCTATAGATTTTACAATCTCATATGTGTTATCAGACGAATAATCATCTACAATGATAATCTCTAGATTTTTATAAGTTTGATTACATATTGATAGAAGAGCATCTTCCACAAATTTTTCTACATTGTAAACGGGAATTAAAACTGAAACTAGAAAATTGACCATATTAGTTATCTCTTGAACCTCTTGTTTCAATGTACATACAAGCTAGTATAATAAAAAAGAAAGGCATGTATGCAGAAAAAAGTGAAAAACCTGATATAAAAAATGGAATTATTACATAAAAAATATCTTTTCCTATTTTTTTATAGCTATAAAATAATAAAAGCACAAAGCATAGAATCCCAAAAAAACCAAACTCATAAAAAAAAGTAATTAAGATGTTATGAGCAAATATACCATTAGAATAATATGAAAAATTAGCCAAACCAATACCAAATATTTTATTAACTACAGGTAAATTATAGTAATTATCCAATGCAACTGAGATAAGATAAAACTTACTATTAAAACTACCATCAATATTTACAAAAGAATTACCTGACAAATAATTCAAAACCAGATCATAAAATAAATAAATTGCCAAAATCGAAAAAATTAATGAAATTATAAATATATATTTTCTACCAAACCTATATAAAAAATATGATAACACAAAAGCAAAAATAGAAGCTCTAGAAAAAGTACTCAACAATAGAAAACAAATTATATAAAATCTAATATACCCTATATTATAAATACCCTTTACTTTTAGAAAAATTGAAAACATTAAAAATATTAAAATAATTAAGGCTGAAAAATTAGAATCAAAATAAAAAATACCCCATTTATAATCATAAAACGAACCTGTATTTTTAGAAACAACTAATCTTATTATCAAATCTAAAGACATGTAAAAAATGAGAAAATTATAAATTGACTCATACACTCTAACTCTACTTTCAACAGTTAGGTTAATACCTACTTGTAAAGTTTGGGCACCTAAAATAATGCAATACAAATACAAAAATGAAGACAAATATACAACATCAGAATCAATCCTATTAAAAAAAACAATTCCAATTAAAAAACCAAGCAAAGAAATAAAAAAATAAAAGTACAAAAACAATTGAAATTTATCAAATTTCTTTATTTTAATAGCAAAAAAAGAAGTTAATATTACAAAAAACCCTAAAATATAAACGGGGTTAACCAAAAACTTATTTATACTAAAAAAAGAACAAAAAAGAAATAAGTAAAATAAATAAATAGGTTTTAAGCCGTTATTTTCAGTTTTTATTTTACGCATATATAGTCATCCATGTATTAACCATTTCATCTTGACTAAATTTTTTTACCATTTCGCAATAACACTCATCTTTTAAAATTTCTGTGACGGATTGGTCTAGCAATAAAATCGCCTGTATTTTTTTTAAAAGATCATAAGAGTTATTTACCTTAGCTAAATAAGGATATCCTTTAAGAAATATTTCTCGAACTCCTCCACAATCCGTAGAAACCACAATACATTTTGTAGCTATAGCCTCTAAAATGACTGTAGGGAGTCCTTCTGTATTACTCGAAAGTACAAGAACATCGAAAACTGAATAGTAAGGTCTTGGATCTTTAACTTCGCCTAAAAACAAGATTTTTTCTGCCATTTTTAGTTTATCAACTTCTTTTTTAAGACGATCCTCCTCATCACCTGTACCTATTATCAAAAGCTTAAATGAACCCTCTAATAGAGTTGCTGATTTTATCAAATTGTCTAAATTTTTTTCCTTAGATAACCTTCCCACAAAACCAATAACTTTTTCTTTAGGCATAATATTCAAACTTTTTCTATAAGAAATGCGATCAACTTCACAAAATTGGTAATGATTTAAATTAATACCATTATATACAGTTCTGATTTTTGTTTCGGGCACAATTCCTTTTTCAACATAGCTATTACAACTTGCTTGACTCACATTCGTAATCAGATCTGCTTGAGTGTTTAAAAGTCTAAATAAATTCATTCGTTTATAAAATTTTAATTCGCCCATGTATGTACCATGCTCACTACATATTAATTTATAAGCTTTAAAAAAATAGGCACCTATACATGTTAAAAAATGGCTATACATAGTATGTGAATGCACAATATTAGGCTTAATATCTTTTATTATTTTTAGATAATTATATAATCCAAACAACCAAGATATAAGGTTATAATTAACATTTAACGAAATAATTTTCACATTTTTATCTAAATCTAAATCTTTTTTATTAAATAAAGTAATTACAGTAACTTCATAACCATAATTAGCTATTCCTTCAGAAATATTTTTTACAATACTAGTCACCCCCCCAACTTTTAAGTCTGGAACAACAAAAATTATTTTAAAAGGCATTGATCTATTTCCTTAAAAAAAATCCAATTCTAGCCCCAATTCTTTTAGAGGTGAGAATAGAGATTAATAAAGTTATTAGGCTTATAGAAAAAATTTGAAAAAAAACTACTAGACGATCATCACTAAAATCAATATTTCTACAAACTAATATAACAAATAAAGCTGAAGGAAGTATCTTAAAGACTGTTCGAAACCAAGGCTTATTGATATCAGAATATATTTTTTTATGCACCCAAGGTACCCATAATAAAAAAACTAAAATCTGAACAACCAACCATGTGCATGCTGCACCAATGGCACCATAGTTTTTAGATACAAAAATAATAGAAGGAATCAAAAAAACCAGCTGAAGGATAGAACCAATCGCATGATACTTTAAATTACCTAAAGCATACTGGATATAAAATGGAAACATATTTAATATAAAAAAAGCATTACCAACAACATATAAGCTTAGAATAATACTAGCCTTATTTGCCAGAGATTGATCTCCAGACCATAAAAACAGGAATGGATTCGATACACTTGCTAATACAATAGCAGCAGTAAAAACAAAAACCATAAAGAATTCAGTCATACTTTGGTATACGGCCTTCATTTCAACTACTTCCCCCTTTGCAAATAAATTAGCCATTCTCGGCATTATTACTGCACTAATGGGCGCACTTATTTGAATAATACCACCAGCAACCAATGTGGCCAGTGAGAAATATCCATAATCGTTTAGTGGAATTATGCCAGATAAAACCAATTTATCTAATTGTGTCAGCAGAACCCATATTAAAGAAGAAAAAGCAAGCATTAATGAAAGATTCATGACATTTTTTAATGGCTTAAATGAAAATCCGATTTTTTCAGAAAGATTCTTAGGTAAACAATTATTCGCCTTAAGAAAAAAGGTTAAATATTCAACAAATGAAACCATCAACTGAAATGAGAAAAAATTAGTTAATGTATAACCATTAAAATGCATATAAAAAAGGACACCTAAAAACCTAAAAGTTGCAAAACACGAATTTGCACAGCTCAACCAGATTATTTTCTCAAAACCAACTAAAACCCCTCTGTATATACTTGAAACCCATTTAAAGTATATACAGAATATCATTACATACATGGAAAAAGAAACTTCAACTAAATCTAAACCATTAATTTTTAACCATTTTTTTATTAAAAAATCATGCGAAATTAATAAAAAAATACCCCCTAAAAAGCCTAAAAAATAAAAAACCAGACTCAATGATCGATTTATTCTTCTATAGTCTAAAGAAGTTATCGCACCTGCATTATAGTTTGCTGTCTGATGACTAAGAGTTTGGCTTAACCCTAAATCTAATAACACAAATAACCCTTGTAACATCCCAAAAAAACCGATTAAACCATAAGCCTCACTACCCAACTTAGTTATATAGATCGGTAATACAATTATGCTAATAATAATTAAATATATCTGACTAATATAATTAGATAATAAATTATAATTTATTCTAATCAAACTCATAATATTAAATATCTAGATAGAGTAAAATTTACAAACGAATATCACTATGCGCTTTATCGAGAACATATTTTAAATCATACAAAACATGTTTTTCTTTGCCTAATTGTTTAAATTGATCAATCGTCATATTTTTAAACTGATCATGTGCAACCGCAAGCACGATGGCATCATACTGCCCTTGATGTAATTCTTTAATAGGTGCTAGACCATATTCATGTTGGACTTCTGTTTCATCAACCCACGGATCATAAATATCTAAATCTAGATCATATTCTTTTAAAGCTTTGACCATATCTACAATTTTAGTATTACGAATATCAGGACAGTTTTCTTTAAAACTAAGTCCCATAATCAGGATTTTTGAACCCACCACTTGGATACGCTGTTTGACCATTTCTTTAATCAATTGGGTCGCAACATATTCGCCCATCCGATCATTCAAACGACGCGCCGCCAGTATAATTTCAGGATGCAAGCCAATCGATTGTGCTTTATGGGTTAGATAGTAAGGATCCACACCAATACAATGCCCACCCACTAATCCTGGGCGAAACGGCAAAAAGTTCCATTTAGTACCCGCGGCTTTCAGCACTTCTTCAGTATCAATGTCAAGTTTATTAAAAATCAGAGCCAATTCATTAATCAGGGCAATATTGACATCACGTTGCGTATTTTCAATGACTTTCGCTGCTTCTGCGACTTTAATACTGGGTGCTTTATAAGTACCTGCTTCTATAATCAACTGATAGACTTGATCGATATAATCAGCAACTTCAGGGGTAGAGCCTGAGGTTATTTTTAAAATATTGGTCACGCGACGCTGTTTGTCACCCGGATTAATACGTTCAGGGCTATAACCAACAAAAAAATCCTGATTAAAGGTTAAGCCCGATATTTTTTCTAAAACAGGGATGCACACTTCTTCAGTCGCGCCAGGATAAACAGTGGATTCATATACCACGATGTCACCCTTTTTGAGCACTTCCCCAATGGTTTCAGAAGACTTAATTAATGGCGTTAAATCAGGCTGTTTAAAGTCATCAATTGGGGTTGGAACAGTGACAATAAAGAAATTCGATTTTTTTAATGCAGCAGAATCATGGGTATAACTCAAATTTACTGCTTGTTTTAATTCTTCTGCTGAGGTTTCAAGCGTGTGGTCATGACCGATGAGCAGTTCAGCAATACGCTGCTGATGGATATCAAAACCAAGCGTTGGTTTTTGCTTTCCAAATTCAACGGCAAGCGGCAGCCCAACATAACCTAGTCCAACAATTGCAATATTGAGCTGTTCAAGCTGAAACATAAGAAACCTGATAGTGACGAAGCAATCTGCGAAGTGTATTACGAAAGTATGTCTTTACATTATACGAAATATAGCAGATCTTACATGACGGATGTTTGAATTATACAATTTAACATTTAAAAACCTACATCTTATTTTCATTATGGTCTACAATTCAGACAGAATTTTGATTCAAAGTTACAACGAATTACAAACATAGGGTTTTGCTGTGAAGTTGAAAAGCACCTCATTTTTATTATCTATCTGTATTTTAAGCCTTTCAGGATGTGCTGTTACTTCAGGGCTTCAGACCTATGATTTACCAGAGCAGGGTCATTATCGAACTGATCAAGGGGCAGATGTGTCTGTCGTTCAGTTGACTCAGGCCAATCTTCCTGCATTACAGCTCGCAGAAAATGCGACACCATCAGATTTAGCGTCTTTATTTCATTCACAACATACTTTATATCGCTTAAGTGCAGGCGATGTGCTTTCAATTCAGCTTTGGGCTTACCCAGAAATAACACCGCCGCTTCAACAAGATTCTGCCAATATCAAAGCTTCAGGCTATCCAATTGATAGCGATGGCAATATCTATTTACCATTGGTGGGTAAAATTCATGCTGCGGGCAAAACCGTGTCTGAGCTGAATCGAAATCTTCGATCTCAATTTGCGCATTATTTGAAAACACCCGATGTTTTAGTTCGCGTATTGTCTTATGAAGGTAATCGTTATTTTGTCAATGGTCAGGTCATGAAAAGTGGACAATACACCTTAAATGATCAACCGATTAGTATTTATACCGCACTGGGTATGGCAGGTGGTGTCAATACTGAAACAGGTGATAACACGTCAATCCAATTGATTCGAAATGGCAAGACCTTTGATTTAAATGCGGTTAATCTGGAAAAACAGGGCTATTCTCTGCATAAATTACTGATTCAGCCGAATGACACGATTTATGTCAATACCAAACAGAATCAGAAATTGTATGTGATGGGTGAATCCAGTAAAAGTCAGGCGCTCTCTTTACGTGATCAAGGCATGACCTTAAGCGATGTCCTCGGTGAAAGTGAAGGGATTAATCCGTATTCTGCGAGTGCGGCGCGAATTTTTGTGATGCGTACTAATCTACAAGATCGTACCTCAACCATTTATCATTTAAACCTCAGCAGTATCGGCAATCTGGCGCTTGCCAACCAGTTCCAAATGCAAAAAAATGATATCGTCTATATTGATGCGACTGGATTAACTCGCTGGCAGCGTATTATGAACCAGATCGTACCATTCTCTAGCGCATTGTATACCTTTGACCAATTGGGCAAAAACTAGGCGAACTCACGAATGCAAATACAAAATATCTTAGTGGTTTGTGTTGGAAATATTTGCCGTAGCCCAATGGCAGAGTATTTTTTAAAACAAAGCCATCCTCATCTTAACATCGAGTCAGCTGGAATTTCTGGCTTGATTGGCGAAGGCGCTGATGCTAAAGCGATTCAATGCATGGATGTACTCAATATTGATATGCGTCCACATGTCGCACGTAAGCTGAATAGTGATTTAATCAAAAAAGCCGATTTAATTTTAGTGATGAGCTTAAATCAACAAAAGCATTTAGAGCAGACTTGGCCTTTTGCAAAAGGAAAAGTGTTTCGACTTGGACATTGGCAACATAAAAATGTGCCTGATCCTTATCAACACGATCAGGCATTTTTTGATGAAACCTGCCGTAATATTCAGGCTTACGTGTCTGACTGGAAATCACATATTTAATTTTTAAGTAGTTGCATACCCATGAGTCAAAATTCAACAACAACTGAAGACACCATCGATTTAAAAGAGTTGTTTTTCTCTTTAATTGCGCAATGGAAAATTATCGCGCTGTGCATTATTTTAAGTTTAATCTGTGCATTGCTTTATCTTCGAGTGACCCCTGAGGTTTATTCAGTCGATGCCTTAGTACAAGTTGAAGATAGCAAAAGTGCTGCTTCAGCAGCGTTATTGGGTGAGTTAAGTAGTGTGGCAGGTGCAGTCGGTGGTCAAAAATCACCTGCTGATGCTGAACGTGAAATTCTGAATTCAAGATTGGTTCTGGGTCAGGTCATTCAAAATTTAAATCTGGATATTCAGATTAAAGACACTCAAGATACGCTATTTAATCGTCTTGTATCAGAATCGAAACGTAAACTGGATTATTCTCCATCAGGGGTTTTATTTAAAGAAAAGGGACAGTCCTTTTTTGTTGAAAAATTTGAGGTTCCTTTTTACTTCTTGGATAAACCATTAACCCTACAATTTAAACAAAATCAATTTAGCTTAAGTTATAAAGACAATATTGTTGCCGAAGGTCGTTTAAATCAGGATAACCTTTTAAGCACCAATCAAGGTCAATGGAAAATTCGGATCAATAGCTCCACACCATTTAAGCAAGAATTTAAAATCACCAAATTTGCTTTGCCAACCGCCGTTAAAAATTTAACGGATAATTATAATGTCGCGGAAAAAGGCAAGATGACTGGTGTACTGGGACTAACCTATCAAGGACAGGATCAGGAACATATTACTGAAGTTTTAAATAATATTTTAGCCGTTTATCATGCTCAAAATATTTCTCGTAAATCGTTAGAATCTAAACAAACCTTAAGCTTTTTAGATAAAAAACTGCCTGAATTACGCAAGCAACTGGAAGATTCTGAACGAAAATTTAACCAGTTCCGTGAACAGCATAATACCGTTGATGTGACCCAAGAGTCTGAGCTCCTGCTAAAACAAAATATCCAGCTGGAAACCATGCGGATCGAGTTGCAACAGAAACAGGCCGAGCTTTCAGCAAAATACACGCCAGATCATCCTTTGATGGCTGAAATCAATGCGCAAGTTGCAACCGTCAATAAAAAATTGGCAGACCTCAATGGAACGCTCAAACGCTTACCAGAACTTCAGCGTTTATACCTGCAACTGTATCGTGATGTACAAGTTCAAACTCAGCTTTATACTGAGCTCATGAAAAGCTACCAACAATTACAAGTTTCTCAAGCAGGTGAAATTGGTAATGTGCGTATCATTGATAACGCAGTAGAACCGATTAAACCGATCAAACCGAAAAAGCTGATCGTTCTGATTCTGTCTCTTTTTGTGGGTGGCTTTATCGGGGTGTTGATTGCCTTAACCCGTAACATGTTACGCACGGGCATTAAAGATTCTGCTCAAATTGAAAATGAGCTTGAACTTCCAGTATATGCCACGGTGCCGCGTTCTCCTGTACAGGAAAATCGCATGGCGATCTTGAAGAAGAAAAAGAATATTCCTATTCTTGCCGTTAAACATAGTGATGATATTGCGATTGAAAGCTTGCGTAGTATTCGTACCGCGATTCATTTCGCGCTTTCAGGAGCCAAAAATAATATCATTATGATCAGTGGTCCTGCACCAGAAGTTGGTAAGTCCTTTATCTCGACCAACTTGGCGACAATTTTTGCTCAAGGTGACAAAAAAGTCTTACTGATTGATGCCGATTTACGTCGTGGTTATTTGCATAAATATTTTAATCTGGAGAGTCAACCTGGTCTTACCGAATTATTAACCGATCAAGCTTCTTTGACGCAAATAATGCATTCAACTGAAGTGCCAAATTTAAGCTTTATCAGTCGTGGTAAGAGTCCGTCGAATCCCTCTGAGCTACTCAGTTCTCAAAAGTTCCAAACTTTATTGCAAGAACTTTCTCAACACTATGATCATATTATTCTGGATACACCGCCAGTACTTGCAGTGACCGATGGTATTATTATTTCACAATATACTGGTGTAAATCTGATTGTGGCGCGTCATGCCAAAACGCAAATGAAAGAGCTTGAATTGACGCTTAATCGTTTCGAGCAAGCTGGAACCAAAGTGAATGGCTTTATTCTTAATGATATTCAGCGTTCTGCTAGCGGTAGTTATGGCTATAACTATGCTTATGCCTATAAAGCGGCCAAAGATGATTAATTATTCTTAAGCTCTGTATCTTTAAAAAATCGAATCTACGGATTCGATTTTTTTATGCAGAATTCAGGATTGGTGTGAAATTAGATAAAAATCCTGTTATTTTTTTTATTAAACAGGATATGCTTAAGGTAGCCATGCTAAGATTGCATGCGATTGATATTTGGTTAAATAAACAACATTTGGAACACTCATGAGTAAAGCCTTACCCATTGCTGTCGCTGTAATTTTAGGCGGTGCTGCACTTATTCCCGTTTACTATGCATCTCAACATCCAGTGGCAGAGGTTGGTTCAAAGGCAGACAAGAATGCCTCGCCTGTTAAAAAAATCAGCTATGCACTGGGATATGAAGTTGCCCACCAAACGCCACCAGAACTTGATGTTAATGCCTTTGTTAGTGGGATTCGTGATGGTCATGACAAGAAACCTGCGGCTTATACTGAACAGGAACTTCAAGCTGCCTATGTAGAGTTTCAACAGCAAATGCAACAAAAACAATTGGAAGATGCGAAAAAAACCGAATCTTCTAATGCGAACTTCTTAACTGAAAATGCTCACAAAGACGGCGTTAAAACTACGGCTTCAGGTTTGCAATATAAAATTATTAAAGAAGGTACGGGTAAACAACCGACAGCGACCTCTGTCGTCAAAGTCCATTACAAAGGTCAACTGACCGATGGTAAAGTGTTTGACAGTTCTTATGATCGTGGTGAACCTGTCGAGTTTCCACTGAATAAAGTCATTCCTGGCTGGACAGAAGGTTTACAACTCCTAAAAGAAGGTGGAAAGGCAACTTTCTATATTCCTGCGCAACTGGCCTATGGTGAACAAGGTGTGCCGGGTATGATTCCACCAAATAGCACTTTAATTTTTGATGTAGAACTGTTAGAAGTTAAATAATTCGTGAGGAAGGAGAGCAGGGTCTGTTGACATTTCACAGATGCGTGCGACAGAGGATATTTTTTAGACGGTACAAGGCATGACTTATGAAATTTAGTCATTCTAAATGAATAAGGCATAACGCAGTAACGGCAAAAAAAGTCCCCGTCCCGAAGGGTTATAGCTAAAACTGCCTCAAAATTCGTTATGAAACTTGACAAGGGAGATGCCATTGCCTGCGTTTCACGCCTCGTTTGAGTTGTTTTAGCGAATAACGCAAGGCATGGCTGAAGTGTCAACAGACCCTGAATACTCTCCTCTTTTATTTTAGGAAGCACAATGAAAAAAACCAGTTTAGCACTCTTATTACTTAGCATGACGGTGACCAGTTTTGCTGCTCCTGTCACATCAAAAAGCCCACAAAAAGACCAATTGGGTTATAGCTATGGTTATGTCATGGGACGTACCAATGCAGATACGCTAAAAGATTTAAATTTAGAAACGTTTATTCAAGGTTTAAAAGAAGGTTCTACAGGCAAAGCCTCTTCTTTAAGCGATGAGGATATGGCTAAAGCCCTAAGTCAATATAAAAAACAGGTTGAATCCAAACAACTGATCGAATTTCAAAAATTAGCACAAGACAATCAAAAACAAGGCCAGACTTTTTTAACTGAAAATGCTAAAAAATCAGGGGTCATCACCACTAAATCAGGTTTACAATATCAAGTACTTCAAGCGGGTACTGGCAAATCGCCAAAAGCAAATTCAAAAGTTAAAGTGAATTATGAAGGTCGCTTACTGGACGGTACCGTATTTGATAGCTCGATCGCACGTAATCATCCTGTTGAATTTCAGCTCAGTCAAGTCATTCAAGGCTGGACAGAAGGCGTACAAACTATGAAAGAAGGCGGAAAAACGCGCTTCTTTATTCCAGCGAATCTAGCCTATGGTGATGTCGGTTCGGGCGATGCGATTGGTCCCAACAGCGTTTTAATTTTTGATATTGAACTGCTACAAGTTTTACCCTAATTTATGATCTATGCGATCTCAAAAAGCATACAATCCTTTTTTACTTAAAGCACAGTCAGATTTGGGCTGTGCTTTTTTATTCTCTATTAAAGATTTCATGACAGCAAAAACATCAAGTTCAATTTAGTAGACCTTATCACTCATGGCGTAAGTCGCGTGGTCGAAATCCTGTGGCTAACAGTGCAACACCATAAGCAATCACGCCCAATACACATAAAGCAGCCACTTCAATAATCCGTATCCACTGTGACGACTGACCATCATACCAGTGCAAACCAAGCCATAATGCAGCAATCATCGCAATATTGGCAATGGCATATTGAACTGCCAGTTTTTTCCAATGCCCACCAAATCGAAAAATATTGCGTTTATGCAGATAAAAATAGAGTAATCCTGCATTCACCAATGCCGAACCAGATGAAGCCAATGCCAATGCCATATGCTCGGCATGCCAATTGATTAATTTAAAAAAGCCAATCAACACCACGTTTATAATCGCATTGGCAGCCACGGCCATCAACCCAACACGCACGGGTGTCTTGGTATCCTGCTGCGCATAAAAACCTGGGGCAAAGACTTTAATCAACATAAACGCAATCACACCACCGCTCATACACTGCAATGCCAGAGCGGTCATCTGGGTATCCCGTAGATCAAATTCGCCACGCTGGAACAATGCCTGAATAATCGGGGTAGATAACATGAAGAGCGCAATACTGGCAGGTAATCCCACCAAGACAATGACACGTGCCGCCCAATCTAGCATGCCGCGAAATTTAGCCTGATCCTGTTCTGCATGTCGTGTTGAAAGTGAAGGTAAAATTACCGTACCAATCGCCACACCAATGAGACCGAGCGGTAATTCGGTCATCCGTTCCGCACTATACAGCCATGACACTGAACCATCCTGCATAAAGGATGCCCAGATGGTATTGAGTAATAAATTGATCTGAGTGACCGATACACCAAACAAGGCAGGCAACATCAATTTCATGATGCGTTCTACCCCTTCATGTTTAAAGTCAATTTTGGGTGGAATAAGCAGTTTTTTACGCCACAGTTCAGGAATCTGCACCGCAAGCTGTAAAATACCCGCGCCCAATACAGCCCAACCCAGAGCCATAATCGGTTGTTGCATATACGGCGTCAACCACCACGCTCCCGCGATCATGGCGAGATTGAGTAACACAGGAGAAAATGCAGGTGAGGCAAACGAGCCATAGCTATTTAAAATACTACTGGCAAAAGCGGTCAACGACATAAACATCAGATATGGAATGGTCAGACGAAACAGACTCACTGCCTGATCAAATTTTTCAGGATCATGATGAAAACCGGGCGCATAAGCATAAATGATGACAGGTGCGATAATCATCGCCACTAAGGTCAATAAACTCATGACCAAAAGTAAGCAACCAAAGACTCGACTAATCAAAATCTGAACTTCGGCATGCGCCCGTCCAGTTTTATATTCAGTTAAGACTGGAATAAAGGCCTGTGAAAATGCCCCTTCAGCAAACAGTCGCCGAAAAAAATTGGGAATACGAAAGGCAACCACAAAAGTATCGAAATCCTTCCCTGCGCCAAACACATTGAGCAAGACCATATCCCGAACCAGTCCCAGTACACGAGACAACATCGTCATAGCACTGACAATAAAGGTTGATCGCCATAATGCCATCGCATCCACCCACGGCTAAATACAAAGCCGATATTGTAATGAAAGTAAAAATTTATTTCGTTGTGAAATGATGTCTAGCCTACATTTTTTTTGCATTCAACAGTCGCCGGAAATAAGGCCACTGAAAAAATAAGCCGGGATCAGTCTTACGACCACGTGCAATGTCTGAATGTCCTGCAATATGCTGCTGAATTTTGGGATAAGTTTGCTGCAAAACGGCGGTAATTTCCGCTAATGCTTGATATTGTATCTCTTCAAAAGCGAGGTCATCACTGCCTTCAAGTTCTATTCCTATCGAATAATCATTGCATTCGACCTGTGCCAAATAGCTGGAACGTCCTGCATGCCAAGCCCGATCATGAAAGTTAACAAATTGAATCACCTCACCTGTTCTTAAAATCAACAAATGTGCTGAAACCTGCATGCCCTCAATGGTCTGAAAATAAGGATGAAGTGACCCATCCAATTGATTTTGAAAAAACTGTTCAATATAGCCTCCGCCAAACTGAGACGGTGGCAAACTGATGTTGTGCACTACAATCAGTTGAATTTCAGCAGATTCAGGACGCTGATTATAGTTTGGAGACGCAATCTGTCTGGCACCAATCAACTGCCCATTTTCAACTCGATATGTTGTGCTTAATGGCATGGTTAGGATGATCCCATCTGGTTTTGAATGCTTCTAGTTTAATCGACTCCTCAAAAATTAAAACGGTATTGATGGCATATTTATGACAATCGTTTGTGAATTTTGAGAGGGACAGTGCTAATATATCGCTCAATTTTCTGGGTTAATACTGGGTATCAAGTATGAGCATTCCTCAATCTTTGCTAGAACAATCGATTCAAATCAACGTACAACAAGCACTGGCTGAAGACATTGGGGATGGCGATATTACTGCGCTATTGACACCAGAAAATGAACAGGCGACTGCAACGATTATTAGCCGTGAAAATATGGTGTTGGCAGGTCGTCCGTGGGTCGATGCACTGATTTCACAATATGACCCAACTGTGCAAATTGTATGGTTAAAAGAAGACGGTGAATCGGTTAATGCAGGTGAGGCTTTTTTAAAACTGGCGGGTTCAGCACGTAGCCTATTAACCGTTGAACGCCCTGCGCTAAACTTTATTCAGACTTTATCTGCGGTTGCTACAAAAGCTGCTTTTTATGTAAAACAACTCGAAGGGACTCAGACCAAGTTATTAGACACGCGTAAAACCTTACCCGGTCTACGTATTGCCCAAAAATATGCGGTTGCCATTGGTGGCGGTCAAAACCATCGTTTAGGTTTATTTGATGCGTTTCTCATTAAAGAAAACCATATCATGGCCGCAGGCGGAATTGCCCAAGCCATTGCTCAGGCGCATCGAATTGCACCGAATAAACCCGTTGAAGTTGAAGTTGAAACTTGGGATGAACTCAATCAGGCACTTGAAGCGGGCGCAGATATTGTCATGTTGGATAATTTTAGCCAACAACAAATGATCGATGCGGTTAAATACGTGGCAGGTCGTTGTAAATTAGAAGCTTCTGGTAATATTACCTTAGACAACCTACGTGAAGTCGCAAGTACTGGTGTAGATTATATTTCGATGGGTGTACTCACCAAAGATGTTACCGCAGTTGATCTTTCGATGCGGTTTAATGCTTAAGTCTGCTCGGTTTCAATATTTGTTTTTGTGGTTTGATTTTCGATCTTGGTCGCATGCTTAGGCTGGGTCAAAGCTTCTGAAGTTTTGGCTTGAGCCTGCCATGCGGATGGATTGCGTGATGTCTCATTTGGGCGTGGATCACAGGCCATAATGGTAAATGTAATAATGGCAAACAGTACAATAAAACCTTGTAGCATATAGATTTCCCCAATTTCATAGAACGATAAAAATTATTCGCTACTTTAAAATTTAATCATGACCAACTTGAGCAGGCTTTGTTTTTAAGCTGAATCTAAAAAGTTATCGTTTGTGAAATAGTTGAGGTTTGTGTAAAAAGGATGCCTGATCGCATCCTTTTTCTTCATTCATTTCCAATTCAATTAGTTTTCAATATAGCCCATATAGGGATCAGAAATTGAATCTTTCTGGGTTTCAATACGCCCTGCAAATCGGCGACTATAGCTCGGATCAACTTCCAGATAGACTGTAAAATCGTACCATCCTCCAAATTCAGTCATATCCCAAACCAATTCTTTTTCTGAGTTCGTGGTTTCAATTGACCATTGCTGATTGGGTAAATAAGCATTGGCTTTTACCTTGAGTTTACTACTCGATTGACCATCATGACGAACTTTTAAAAACAACTTGGCTTCACAGTCTTCCACACACACCCGAATCTCAGGTAAAGCTTGCTGCTGTAAACTTTGATTCAGATTGCCTGTAAATGCACGATGAAAACCATTTGGACCTAAGACCCATAAATCATAGAGACCTTGTTGCGTACTCCATTCATCCTGTAATTGCTTGCCTGCTTCGACCATATAACGGCGAGGAATCGCATCCAGATTTAAACGATCATAGACATGAAAAACTGCTGCTTGTTTACCTGTATTGGCAAATAAAAGCTGTACGCTTTGTCCCGATGGATTGACCTTGGCGCTGGTATGCAAGATATACGGTAATGCTCTGGATGGACGAATCCCCATCTCTTGCTGTGGAAAGACTTGTTGGCTCGGAACAGCAACTTGTGGCAATAGCGACTGTGCCAAGCGAATTGCATCTGCTTCAGTTTTGGCTTTTTTACCTTCAAGTTCGGGAAGCTGTGTGCTATTTGGGGTTTTAAAATCAAACGCAGTGGTTAAATCACCACAAATTGCACGACGATAAGCACTGATATTCGGCTCTTTCACACCAAAACGCTGTTCAAGAAATTGAATAATCGAGGTGTGGTCAAATACCTGTGAATTGACCCAACCACCCCGACTCCACGGTGAAATCACATACATCGGCACACGAATCCCCGGCCCGTAGACTCGACCATCTGGCTTGGGTTGAGATTTGGCTGTCGCCACCGCAGGATGGCTAAAATACTCTTGTGATAGAGATTCAGCAGGCAATGTGGTTTTACCATATATCTTGCCTGTATCATCTTTAGATGGCGCACTTGGTGATGGTACGTGATCAAAGAAACCATCATTTTCATCAAAATTGATCAGTAACACGGTTTGTGACCAAATCTCAGGGTTTGCGGTAAGGGCATTGAGCACTTCCTGAATATACCACGCGCCTTGTACTGGACTAGAAGGTCCCGGATGCTCACTATAAGTGGCTGGTGCTACAAGCCAACTGACCTGCGGTAATTTCCCTGTGGCAAGATCTTGCTTAAATGTCCCTAAAAAACCACCATCTGGCATGGTATTGGCAATCCCTTTGTATAAAGGTTGAGTGCTATCAATTTTTTCATCGTAGGCAGGACTAATCAGATCATCATGACTGACAGGTTGACCTGACAACTCATTGGCACGACGATATTGCTTAAAACCCGCCAATGGATTATCCGTAAAATTATCGGGCATATTTTGATAAACTTTCCAACTAACCCCTGCTTGTTGTAAACGCTCAGGATAAGTCGTCCATTCATAACCGCTTGAAGATGCACCCAGACCATCAAATTCATTCACCACCGCAGCGACACCCGCCGCTGGGCCATTGGTACCTGTCCAGATAAACATGCGATTGGGATTGGTTCCTGCATGCATGGCACAGTGATAAGCATCACACAGCGTAAAGGCATTGGCTAAAGCAAACTGAAATTCAACCTCCTGTTTTTTATAATATCCCATGGATTGCGGTTTTTTAAATTTCACCCAGTCTCCCATGCGCCCATGATTCCAAGCATCCTGACCATCTGACCATGAATGCGGTGTACCTGAAACACGCTGAGCATTGCCTAAACGACTATCTAAATGATAAGGCAGGATTTTATTTTGCTTGGCATCATACTGTTCCCAGACTTTACGCTTTTGACTCAATGGAATGCTAAAACGATCACCAAAACCACGGACGCCTTTTAAGGTGCCAAAATAGTTATCAAAAGATCGGTTTTCCTGAGTCAAAATCACCACATGTTTAACATCCTGAATGCTACCTGTTTCTACTTTGGCATCAATGGCGAGTGCTTTCTGGATACTCAAAGGAAAACTGGATAATGCAGCAGTGCCAAATAAAGTCTTAGCAGTATTCAGTACAAAATCACGACGGTTCATTATTTAATCCTTATTTATGATTTTTATTATGGCGCACAGTGCATCGTGCAATTATTTTTAGGCGATTGTGTCGGCTGGGTCGATGATTCATCGTCCTTGCAAGCACTGAGCATGACAGTGCTAATCATGAGAAAAAAACAAAAGAATTTAGACATGGGTCTCTCCATTGAAGAATGGAGACTAGTAAAAAGCTTGAAAATTACAACAATATGATGATTTGATGTCGATTAGATGAAGACATAAAAAAACGCATCCGAAGATGCGTTTTCACTTAAAATATTTCCACTCAAGAAAAGATTACCAGCCCAATGCTTCCTGTTGTTTTTGAATCAGGGTTTGAATGCCTTTTTCAGCCACTTCCAACATGTCATTGGCTTGAGTACGAGTAAATGGTTTTTCTTCAGCCGTGCCCTGAATCTCGATAAATTCGCCCGCTTGGGTCATCACTACATTCATATCGGTTTGGCAATTTGAATCTTCTTCATAGCACAAATCCAGTAAAACTTGGTCTTGATAAATCCCGACCGAGATCGCTGCAACCAAACCTTTAAGAGGATCTTGTTTGATTTTCTTCTTTTCTAATAACACATTCATGGCATCAATCAAGGCCACTGCCGCACCTGTAATCGCTGCGGTACGTGTCCCCCCATCGGCCTGAATGACATCACAGTCGATGGTAATGGTATTTTCACCCAATTTTTTCAAATCGACCATCGCACGTAAACTACGACCAATCAAACGTTGAATCTCTTGGGTACGGCCACTTTGTTTGCCACGAGCCGCTTCACGGTCACTACGAGTATGCGTAGAACGCGGCAACATGCCATATTCTGCTGTCACCCAGCCTTGTCCCTGCCCTTTTAAAAAGCGTGGTACCGAGTGATCAACGCTTGCGGTACATAATACCTTGGTATGACCGAATTCGACCAAAACCGAACCTTCAGCATAACGGGTGTAATTTCGCGTAATTTTTACATCACGTAATTGATCAAGTGCTCGTTGGTCAAGACGCATCATCTATCCTTTCTTTGCCGCTAATAAGATTGCAACATAGTATAGCAAAAGCCCTCAATAAAATTGGGCCGAATTTGGCCCAATCTTGTCTTTTTACAAAAGCACTTATTTTGCAAATGAAAATAGATTTTTCACTTTTTGAATCGTATTGGATACTTGATCGCTATAGCCATTGGGTAATGAACATTTAGCTAAACGCACCCAAACACTCCAGAACTGTTTCATAAAGTTGGCTTCGTTATAGTTCACGCCATATTCTTCACACAATGCTCTGATTTTAGGGGCAACTTCCGAATAACGATTTGCGGGCATATCAGGAAATAAATGGTGTTCAATTTGGTGGCTCAAATTACCACTCAAGATATGTAAACCTTGAGTTCCACTAAAGTTACTTGAACCCCGAATTTGACGTAAATACCATTGCGCGCGGGTTTCAGTCTCAGTGTTATCTTCTTCAAAAGTCTCAGCATCTTCAGTAAAGTGACCGTTAAAAATCACCGCAGACGACCATAAACTACGAATGACATTTGCTACAGCATTACCCAAAAAGACAGGAATGGCATTTGGTCCAGCAATCAATGGAAAAAACACATAATCTTTACCGACCTGACGCACTACTTTTTTGCGCAATTTAGCCGAATCTTTCCAAACCTCTTTCCATGATTTGGTTTTGTACACTAACGCATCTTCTAAATGTAAATTCTGCGCCCCAACATACCATTCAAAAAACACCATTAGTTGCATTGCCATTGGAACATTCAATAAGAAGCGGGGTTCCCATTTTTGTTGTTCACTGACGCGCAATAGTCCATAACCGACATCATGATCTTTACCGACAATATTGGTATAGGTGTGATGGACATAGTTATGGGTATGTTTCCAGTCATCCCCTGTGGCAATGGTATCCCAGTCATAATTGGCACCGTTTAAGCTTGGGTCATTGAGCCAGTCAAACTGACCATGCATGACATTATGACCCAGCTCCATGTTCTCTACAATTTTGGAAATACCGAGTAAACCTGTACCGACTAACCATACGGGTGGAATCCAGCCGCCAAACATTAACATCCCGCGTGATGCGATTTCGCTATAACGGACAAAGTTACGAATTTTGTAGATGTATTTGGCATCGGCTTCGCCCAGATTATCCATGACTTCACGGCGAATCTCTTCGACACGGCGACCAAATTCCTCAACCTGTTCTGGGGTTAAGTAGTTAGATTTACTGTTTAATGGAAATTTTACGGACATATTCATTATTTTTCTCCGAATCTATTCAAATGGACTGACGATTGTTAAAGATTGATCGTGACAGGACTAATCGCCTGACTGACGCACAGTTTAATTTGGGTGTTATTGCCATGATCAATTTCACCCGTCAGAATATTTTTGGTGGAACCACTGATTTTGGTACAGGTACAGGTATTACAGATTCCCATACGGCAACCATGTGCTGGACGTAAACCCGCTTGTTCAGCACTTTCCAGTAAATTGGTATTGGCTTCAAATGCTTGCTGCGAGCGCAAAAAAGTGACGGGTTGCGCTTCAAGCGTTTCATCGACTACAGGCTGGAAATACTCCATATGCAAACGATCACTCAGATTTAACTCTGCAAAAATCGTTTTGGCTGCTTGCATCATGTTCGATGCACCACACAAATACGTGTGCTTTTGCTCTAAATCGCCAATTAGCTTATTTAACAAATCTACAGTTAAATGCTGTTTTTGCTGAGTGGTATCAATGTGGTGATAATGAATTGATGGATGATGATCAGCTAAACTTTGTAATTCTTGATGAAACGCCGCATCACGACTAAAGTAAATCACATCAATTTGCGGTAATTGTTGTTTAATCGCTTGCTGTAATAAGGAATAAATCGCGGTAATGCCACTGCCTGATGCAATCAGTAGCGCAGCGCTTTGATCCTGATGCAAACAAAACTCACCCTGAGTTTGAGAAATCTCAATCACATCACCCGCGTGTAATTGGCTCATAGCGCGTGAAACGACACCTTGAACTTTAACGCCCAAATACAGATTGCCCTGAGCATCGATCTGCATCACAGAATAACTACGCTGATAACGTACGCCTGCCACTACCACCGTTACCAGAACACTTTGACCTGTCTTAAAATTGTGTGCGGCAAAGTTGCTATTGGGTTGTAAACAAATTTGATAAAGTTCAGGCGTGATCGCGGTCACTGAAGTTACCTGAGCTTTGACTTTTTTCCAAGTCCACATTGGGTTAACTTTTTCCAATATGAAATCGACAAAATCTTCGCGAATCCATTGAGGCTGATAATTGGCTGCAATGTTCATACGTTCCTCGTTTGTATCTGGCTATTTATATGAGTGAACAAATGTTCTTTCAGTGAACATGTGTACACATTATTCTTTTTTTTTAATTCAGTCAACAGGTGTTCACTGATTTTTTATTGATTGATTTATTTTTTTGAAAGCAGGACAGTTTTTGGTAGACTCATGGCTGGTTTAACATAGGTCAGTTGCATGTCGATACGGGATGAACGTAAACAACAAAGTCGCCAAGCATTACTTGATGCAGCATTGCAACTGAGTACTGCTGGACGTTCATTTAGCAGTATTAGTTTGCGTGAAGTCGCGCGTGAGGTCGGTTTAGTTCCTACCGCGTTTTATCGACATTTTCAGGACATGGATGCGCTAGGTCAGGAATTGGTTGATCAAGTGGCGCTGCATATTAAAAATCTGATTCATCAACTCGGACAAAGTTATTTACATCAAGCCAAAGCCAACCCTTTAAGCAGCATCGAATTATTTGTGCAGGCAGTCAATCACAGTCCACTGGAATGGCAATTTATGATTGCTGAACGTTGGGGTGGATCTGCTACTGTTCGCTATGCGATTGCCCGTGAAATTGAAGATTTGACCGAAGCCTTGACCACAGACCTGCGTAAATTGCCGACCTTTGAGCATATTCAGGACAATCAGGATCTTAAAGTGCTTTCTACGATTTTGATTAATATGTCATTTACATGGGCCATGACGTGGCTCAGTCTACCGCGACAATACGAAGGCGAAGCGCTACACCAGCAGCAACAGGCTTTTATCGAAAATGCTTCTACACAAGTTCGTTTGATTTTCCGTGGTATTGCCAACTGGGAATAAGGCCAATGCCAAACACCATTTGATAGCAAAAATATCAGTAAATTCCTGCAATCAGCTTGGCGAATTTACCAATTTGGCTTAATGTCAGTACATGCGTGTATGTACTGCTGTAATAGGAAGGGTTATGAATCCAGATCGCCATCAACAATTTTTAATTCGCAAGGAACGTATCTTAAGCGTTGCAGAAAAACTATTGTTGGAAAACAATCAGGAAATCACGCTGGATGAACTCGTCGCTGAACTGGATATTGCCAAAGGGACGCTGTATAAACATTTTAAAAGTAAAAATGAGCTGTTACTGGAACTGGTCATTGAAAATGAGAAAAAACTCTTAGAAATCTCGCAAAAGCACAATAATAATTTTAAGGAATATGCCCCAATTTATATGCTGCATCACTTGCTTGCGCCAGCGCGAACTATTTTGCTGCATCAGCTCGAAGAAAATCTAACCATGAGCGAGTCCAAACTTAATCATTTATTTAAAGAACTGTATGACATTCGTCAGGAACGCATTTTGGCGATTAAAGACATTACTGAAGCCTATTTAAAATCAGTCAATTACGATATGTCGATTCGCGATTATCTGTCTTATATCTGGTCATTGACCTATGGCGCGGCGTTACTGCTCAATTCAAGTTATTATCAACGTTCGATTGGTTCACGGCAAAAATTGATTAATCTGTATGTCAATCAGGCACTTTCTCTACCAACGCAATCCATCAATCTGGATGCTTTTGAACTAGAAATTAAACTCGATGAACTCAACAAATAAAAAGATAAATAAAAATAAAGCCCCTTTATCTAAACAATAGAGGGGCTTTTATGACATTAAGGCTTATTTGCCTTTACGTTCTTTTTCAATTAGATAGTTAATAACTTGAGTCACTTTACCATCTTCACCCTGAACCACGTATTTACCATTCACCACCACCGCAGGAACGCCTGTGAGCTGATATTGCTGTGCCAATTTATTGGATTCTGCAATTTTTGCGGTAATTGGGAATGAGTTAAACATGCTATTAAATTTCTGCTCTGGAACGCCATAACCTGCGTAGAACTTCGCTAAAGATGCCTGATCAAAAATTTGCTGCCCTTGGTCATGAATCGCATGGAACAATGGCAAATGGGTCTTTTTACGCACGCCAAGCGCTTCAGAAACATAATACGCACGCGCGCCTTGTTCCCAAACCTTATTCATAGCAGCAGGTGTACGCAAAAAGTTTACATCTTTTGGAATCTGTTTTAACCAAGTTTGCATATAAGGTTCAAGCTTGAAGCAGTGCGGGCAACCGTACCAAAAAAACTCACGCACTTCGATTTTCCCGGGTACCGCTACCTTGCCAGGATTGGCAACAACCGTATAATCCTTTCCTGCTACAAAATCAGCCGCCATAGCTGTGCCAGAAATTGCCATCATCGCGGCACACAGACCACCAAATACAAACTTTTTCATTCGCTGTTTTTTCCTCTAAATCATTGTGTTGAGTTTATGCTCTAAATATAAAACAAATATGCTAAATTCGTTTTGCTTGTGTGAAGATTTTTAGCATATCTTTTAGCAAGCTGGTCGCTTTTTTCCGATTTCTGGTTACACTAACACTAGTAAACCAAACTTAACGATTGATGAAAACACTTATAAAAGAGGTGACACCATGTCGCAACTGAATGTTGATCCACAAGAAATCGCAAAATTTGAAGCACTCGCAGCCAAATGGTGGGATCAGCATTCCGAATTTCGTCCGCTACATCAGATTAATCCATTGCGTTTAAACTGGATAGATGAACACGCAGGCGGCATTGCGAGCAAAAAAGTGCTGGATGTCGGATGTGGCGGCGGTATTTTAGCCGAAAGCATGGCACGTCGCGGCGCAAATGTGTTGGGGATTGATATGGGTGAAGCGCCGCTGAGCGTCGCGCGTTTACACGCACAGCAGGACAATGTTAAGAATATCGAATATCGTCAGATTCCTGTTGAACAATTGGCTCTGGAGCAAGCTGGACAATACGATGTGGTGACGTGTATGGAAATGATGGAGCACGTGCCTGATCCAGCCTCTATCGTTAAGGCTTGTCAGACTTTGGTCAAACCCGGCGGTCACGTGTTTTTTTCAACCATTAACCGTAATCCAAAATCGTATTTGTTTGCCATTCTTGGAGCCGAATACCTTTTACGCTTATTGCCAAAAGGCACGCATGACTATCACAAATTTATCCGTCCATCAGAAATGGCACAGGATATCCGTGAAGCAGGTCTGACTTTAAAACAAATGACGGGATTACATTACAATCCATTGACCAAACATTATTGGCTTGCACCGAATGTGGATGTCAACTATATGGTACATACCGTCAAGGCTGCCGCAGTATGAATGCAGCCATGAAAGCCGTTCTGTTTGATCTGGATGGTACCTTAATCGATACCGCTGCTGATTTTATTCGGATTATTCAGGCCATGTGCCGTGAAGAACAACGCCCAGTCGTTGAGGCTGATCTGATTCGTACTCAGGTGTCTGAAGGCGCACGCGCGATGGTAAAATTGGTCTATCCAGAGTTAGAACTAGATGACCCTGTATTTTTACAGCATCGTCAGCGTTTTTTGGATATGTATGCTCAGCAAATTGTGGTGGATACCGATTTATTTTCAGGCATGTATCCATTACTTGAGGAACTAGAGGCACATCAAATTCCGTGGGGCATCGTCACCAATAAACCGCGTAGCTTAAGTGAGTTGTTACTGGCCGAGCTAAATTTAACTGAACGATGCAGTGTACTGGTGTGCCCTGAAGATGTCAGCAAGACCAAGCCTGACCCTGAGCCGATGTATCTGGCTGCCAGACAGTTAAATTTGCCTAGCGAACACATCATTTATGTGGGCGATCATCCACGTGATATCGATGCAGGTCGCGCCGCCAAGATGTATACGATTTTGGCCGCCTATGGGTATTTGCCACTGGAATATCAGGATAATCTCGAAGCTTGGCAAGCGAATGCCATCGTGCAGGATGTTACTGAATTACACTGCATGTTACGCCAATTACTACAGTTAAGTTCACAAAAACCCGTTAGCATGTGAGCAGTATCATTATAATTTGAATCAAATTTTAGGGAGGTTCACCATGAAATATTCAGAATATCAGCCTCGTACCGATTTATTAAAAGACCGTATTATTTTAATTACAGGTGCGGGTGATGGCATTGGTCGTGCTGCCGCCATGAGCTACGCGCTACATGGCGCAACTGTGGTATTACATGGTCGAACCCTGAATAAACTCGAAGTGATTTATGATGAAATTGAAAGTCTAGGTGCGCCACAACCTGCGATTTTACCGCTACAACTTTCCAGTGCGTCGGTACGTGATTATGAGTTGTTGGTGAATACCCTTGAGTCGCAATTTGGTCGTCTGGATGGGATTTTGCATAATGCGGGAATGTTAGGTGAACGTGTTCCTCTAGCCGATTATTCACCCCAAATCTGGGATGATGTCATGGCCGTCAATGTACGTGCGCCCTTTATGCTGACTCAGGCTTTATTACCACTTTTACAAAAGTCAGAACATGCTTCGGTGGTATTTACCAGTTCTGGAGTCGGACGTGAAGCACGAGCGCTCTGGGGAGCTTATTCTGTTTCCAAAGTCGCCATCGAAGCGGTCAGTAAAATTTTTGCCGCAGAGCATATCCATCCCAATATTCGTTTTAATTGTATTAATCCGGGTGCAACCCGCACCGCCATGCGTGCAAAAGCTTATCCAGATGAAGATCCATTAAGCTTGCCTACTCCAGAATCGATTATGCCTGCTTATTTATACCTGATGGGTGATGATAGTTTGCATCTGGATGGTCAAAGTATCGATGCGCAAGACTAAACCTACTCTTACAGAAAAAGATCAGCATTCTTCGGGATGCTTTTTTCTAACACAATAATCGTATTTTTAAATTAAAATAAGAAAATTATTCGTTTTTACAAATTATACAACCCCATTTAAACTGCCTTCATATTTTCGTTGATCCTTAAGGAGAACAGTCATGCGGGATTCCATTCATAAGAAACAAATCATTCAATCGATTCGTCATTTACAGCTTTCAGAAAGCCTTGTGATTGCACTAGATGATGCTCAACAGGCAACAGACATCATCGTTATGCTAGATTCCTTGCAGCGTTTTTCTGAACAATGGCATTAAGCTCTTTTCACTTCGATAAGGACGTAAAACGTATGGAAAATTTGCTTTGAAATAAATTACCCAAGCTCTGTTATTGCTATATCTGCTATTTATAGATGTATTAAGCTTCAAATCCCTCAGACTTAAGACTTATCCGACTGGACAAAACAAATTAAAACAGTGCAAAATGCCTAGGCAAAAAGATCAGTCTTATCTTCATATTTTTAATTGAATTATTGCGCAATCTTCACAGTTTCTCTGCATTTTTTTTGTACATTAAAACCATGAAAAAGAAGTACGTCACCGAGGAAGCATGATGAAAAAGATTTTGACAGTTCTGGCATTATCTTTGACTGCACTAATGAGTACGGTTGCAGTGGCTGGACCGTATTTTGATCGCGATAATAGCCATGATTTTCCTCAGGCACGTAAAGAGCGTGGTTATGATCGCAATCATAATGATGACAATGAACAGATGCGCTCAGAACAACGCCGTATGCGTGAAGAACGTGGCGTACAACGCTTAAAACAGCATCGCTGGCAAGCAGGCTATGTCATGCCTCAACACTATCGCAGCAATGGCTATAAAGTTGAATATCGGGATCATAATCTGCCGAAACCTGACCGAAATCAGCAATGGTATAAAATCAACAATGACTATATCTTAGTCAACTCAGATACCAATGATATTATTCGGATTGTAGGTTTCTAAACGATTTAATTTTATTAAAAATATTACTTTTTCTAGCCCAGATTCCAAATCTGGGCTTTTTTTAACCCTATGTTCACATGCTCTTCTTAATCCGTCCCGATCTTTCACAATTTGCTATGCACTCTTCACGTTTTCTCTCAAATTTGACGTTAAGTTAAAACCATCAAAGATAAGTTGAAACATGATAGAGGTACATTATGCAGATGAATAAATGGATCAGTACAATGGTTTTGAGCATGAGTGGATTACTGGCAACCAGCGCCATGGCCGCTCCACAAGATCCGCATTCAAAACATTATGTCCATCAAAATCAGGCAGAACTTCATCAACCCAAACATGAAATGGATAAAAAGCTGGATCCGAGCCGTGACTGGCGGATTGGTCATACCCTACCACGTCAGTATCAGTCATCGCGTTATCAGGTTGATTACCGTAGCCACAAACACTTGGCACAGCCCAAACGTGGTCAGCAATGGTATCAGTTGAATGGACACTATGTTCTCGTCTCTCAACATGATCATAAAATTCTAAAAATGCTTTGATCACGTCTAAGCTTTTTTAAAACACCCTGATGATGATTAGGGTGTTTTTTTGCATCAGGCATTCCCCTTTAACGAATTTTGTTTAAAATCAATCTATGTTTCTCTATTTTTGAGTCGATTATGCAATTACACGAGACTGAGTCTACTTCTAGCACCACGCAAGATTATGTGCGTTGGTTTCGTCACTCAGCACCGTATATCAATGCACATCGAAATAAAACTTTCATTTTAATGTTCGGCGGTGAAGCCGTTCAACACCCTAATTTTCAACATATTATTCATGATATTGCGTTATTGCATTCGTTGGGTATCCGACTAATTTTAGTCCATGGCGCACGTCCACAAATTAATCAAAATCTGCAAGAAAAACAGATTCAAACCCCGATTCACCTGCATCGTCGCGTCACCACGCGTGAATCATTAAGTTGTGTCATGAATGCTGTGGGTTCTATCCGACTGGAAATTGAAGCCCTGTTATCGATGGGACTGGCTAACTCACCCATGTTTGGTGCGCGTATTGATGCTGTTTCTGGCAACTTTGTCACCGCTAAACCTTATGGAATTCGTGATGGTGTGGATTTTCAGTTGACTGGAGAAGTTCGCAGTATCGATACCGACGCGATTCAACGGCACCTAGATAATCATAATATTGTGGTGCTGGGGCCAACAGGCTATTCCACCACAGGCGAAGTCTTTAACCTGTTGGCAGAAGAAGTTGCCACCAAAACTGCAATCGCCCTACAAGCGGACAAACTGATTTTTTTGGGCAATAAACAAGGCTTACTGGATGATCAGGGCAAAGTATTACGGGAACTCAATTCACATCAGTTAGACCATTATATTGAGCAATTTCAGAAAGATGATGATGAAATGGCCTTGCATTTACAGGGAGCGCAGCGCGCCTCACTGTCAGGCGTACATCGGGTGCATTTGATTTCTTATGCCTACGATGGTGCTTTAATTGAGGAGTTATTTACTCGTGATGGTATCGGCACCATGATTACCGATGCACATTATGAAGAAGTCCGTATGGCCACCATTCAGGATGTCGGTGGACTGATCAATCTACTACGTCCACTGGAACAAGATGGTATTTTGGTCTATCGCTCCCGCGAACGATTAGAAAGTGAAATTGGACAATTTGCCGTGATCGAACGCGATGGCATGATTCTAGCCTGTGCTGCGCTCTATCCAATTCCAACAGCAAAAAATGAAATCCGTTCTGCTGAAATCGCCTGTGTTGCAGTGGATCCTGCTTATCGCAAGTCGAACCGTGGCAGTCAAATCCTACATTTCTTAGAAGAAAAAGCCCGACAAAACGGCATCTTACAATTATTTGTACTCACCACGCGCACCGCGCACTGGTTCTTGGAACAAGGTTTTCAGACTGCCAGTGTCGACGATCTCCCCAATGCACGGCAAGAGTTGTATAACTACCAACGAAATTCATTGGTATTTAAAAAAATGTTGATGTAAATCCTGATGTTCTTTTTTTGAGCGGCCAGTCCATTGAGCATAATGGGCTGGCTTTAGCATAACGGTGTATATCTTTATTCTAACTAAGCTTAGTCATAAAACTTCTGTTGCGCTTTAACAAGATTATTAATTATTTTCATAAACTTATTCTTATTCAATAAAATATTTAAGATCAAATATTTAATAGATATGTTTTGATCTTTGCTATTTCTTTTAAATATTCCTTTTTGCATATCCTTAGCACTTTTTTATTTATCCATTTTTTTCATAACTAATGTCAAAAAACTTATTTTTTATGCAATAGAAATGGTTTTAAGGTGTGCCCTCAACGCTTACTTTTAGATTTAGGGCAATACACCTCATGACACGCATCCATTCTTCTTCGTGGTTCAAATTTTCAGTGATGACGGCGAGTATCGCAGGAATCATGATGCTCAGTGGCTGTGCCAAAAAAGAAGCTCAGGATCTCACCACCTTAAATATCGGTTTTCAAAAATATGGTTTATTGCCGATTGTCAAAGAGCGCGGTGTACTAGATAAAGCGTTGAAAGCACAAGGAATCAGCATCAAATGGGTTGAATTTCCTGCTGGACCACAGCTTTTAGAAGGCTTAAATGTCGGCAGTGTGGTGTTTGGCGAAGCAGGTGAAGCACCTCCTATTTTTGCTCAAGCAGCCAATTCCAACTTGGTCTATGTCGCCAATCAGCCTGCTGCCCCCAATGCTGAAGCGCTGATTGTGTCTAAAAATTCTACGATTCAATCCGTTCAGGACTTAAAAGGTAAACGCATCGCCTTAAATAAAGGTTCCAATGTGCATTATCTATTACTTAAAGTCCTAGAAAAGAACCAATTAAGCCTGAATGACATTCAAGTGGTGTATTTACCACCTGCTGATGCCCGTGCTGCCTTTGAAAAAGGTGCCGTCGATGCATGGGTGATCTGGGATCCATTCTTTGCTGCGGCAGAACAACAAATTGGTGCACGTGTCCTTGCCACTGGACAAAATCTGGTCAGTAACCATCAATTTTATCTGGCAGATCGTAAATTTGCCCAGAATCACCCTGATGTGTTGAAAACATTGGTCAATGAACTGAATCAAAGTACGGAATGGGTTAAGACTCATCAGGATGATGCTGCCAAACTCCTAGAAAAACCGACTGCACTGGATTTCAATATTCTAAAAACCTCAATTTCACGTATGGGCTTTGGCGTGACGCCATTGTCGCCACAAGTGATTAATGAACAGCAACAAGTGGCCGATGCTTTTTATCAACAAAAGTTAATTCCACAGCCGTTAAAAATTCAAGATGCCATCTTAACTGGCGACATTAAATAAATAAAACCAATAGGATAATAACTGATGATTAGCTTAAAACAGTGGAGTGCCATTGGCGCTATAAGCCTTGGATTGGGGCTCAGTGCTTGCCAGAAAACCGAATCACATGCGCAAGCACAAAAAGAAGCAGGCACAACCCAGACCGCGCCAGTGAAAACCTTAACCATCGGTTTTCAAAAATCTTCACTGAATTTTTTGATTGCCAAACAACAAAAAATATTTGAGCAGGAATTTCCAAATGCCAAAATTGAATGGCGTGAATTTCCAGCTGGCCCACAAATGCTTGAAGCGTTGGCTGTAGGTGCCGTGGATTTTGGTGCAGTTGGCAATACACCACCTATCTTTGCGCAAGCCGCTGATAAAGATCTGAGCTATGTCGGTTATGAGGTGGTTCCTGCCAATTCTCAGGCCCTGCTGATTCCAGCCAATAGCACGATCAAATCGATTCAAGACCTTAAAGGAAAACGTATCGCGGTACAAAAGGGTTCAAGTGCGCATGAATTGCTTGCCAAAGTGCTACAAAAAGCAGGTTTAAGCTGGCAGGACATTCAACCCGTCTGGCTCCCCCCTGCCGATGCCCGTGCCGCCTTTGACAAAGGAGCCGTGGATGCTTGGTCAATCTGGGAACCGTACTTAAGTACCACTGAGCTTAAAGGTCATGCTAAATCGCTGATCGACGGTACAGCTTTTCCAACTACCTATTCTTTCTATATTGGTAATCCAAAATTTATCCAACAGCATCCTGATGCTGCGCAAAAAGTATTAACTGGTTTAAACCAAGCAGATCAATGGTTTGTGAAACATCAAGATGAAGGTTTAAGTATTTATGCACAAAGCACTGGACTGGATACCCAAGTCGCCAAAGCAGTACTGGACAAGCGACTCAAGCCATCACCTGTACAACCTGTAACACCTGAAGTCACCCAAGCCCAACAGAATATTGCCGATCTATTTCTGCAAGTTCAACTGATTCCTAAAAGTATTCAGGTGAGTCAAACCATCTGGACAGCCAAATCACCCAAGGCTTCTTAATTTTTAAGTTAATGAATACTGAGTTTCTTAACACTCACGCAATTTGATGAAAACGCATTTAAAGGAAGGTTAATATGAATATTTTCTGGTTTATTCCCACTCACGGTGACAGTCGCTATTTAGGAACTAGCAAAGGTGCGCGTCAGGTGGATCATGCGTATATGAAACAAATTGCGGTGGCGGTGGATAATCTGGGTTATAGCGGTGTTTTGATTCCAACGGGGCGTTCATGTGAAGATCCTTGGATTACTGCGGCCAGCCTGATTGATGCAACCAAGCATTTGAAATTTCTGGTGGCGCTGCGTCCGGGGATTACCACCCCTGCACTGGCAGCTCGTATGGCAGCCACCTTTGATCGTTTATCTGGCGGTCGCGTATTGCTCAATCTGGTGACAGGCGGTGATGAACAAGAACTTAAAGGTGATGGCTTGTATGAAGACCATTCAACCCGTTATCAGACCGCCAGTGAATACGTTAAAATCTGGCGTGAAATCCTGACGCGCTCACATACAGGCGAAGCATTTACCTTTCATGGTGATCGTTTGAGCGTCGATGAAGCCAAACTGCTCTATCCACCGATTCAAAAACCTTATCCACCCTTATGGTTTGGTGGTTCATCCGATGCTGCTTCAGAACTGGCGGCTGAACAAGTCGATACCTATTTGACTTGGGGTGAACCTCCTGCGGCGGTTAAAGAGAAAGTTGAAGGTATAAAAGCAAAAGCTGCTGCCAAAGGACGCACTCTGAACTATGGGATCCGTTTGCATGTGATTGTGCGTGAAACCAATGAACAGGCTTGGGCAGCAGCCAACGAACTGATTCAATATTTGGATGATGACACCATTGCCGCAGCACAAAAGAAATTTGCCCAAATGGATTCGGTTGGTCAGCAACGCATGGCGGCTCTACACGGTGGTCAACGTGACAAACTTGAAGTTTCGCCAAACTTATGGGCAGGCATTGGACTGGTTCGTGGTGGAGCAGGAACCGCGCTAGTTGGGGATCCAGAAACGGTTGCTGCGCGTATTCAGGAATATGCCGACTTAGGGATCGACACCTTTATCTTCTCAGGCTACCCACATCTGGAAGAATCGATTCGTTTTGCCGAACTGGTGTTTCCACTACTTCCACTCAAAACCCGTGAGAAACTGGCGCAACCGAA
>Ga0099800_1001_pt1 | contig 113574 bp, 105 predicted proteins | sample Uncmet6_SortRC_1_FD_89868 | JGI IMG/M metagenome (GOLD analysis project Ga0099800, IMG submission 89868) | Marine eukaryotic communities from CALCOFI LINE 67, Pacific Ocean - CN11_C50_N6_SortRC_1 | ecosystem: Environmental > Aquatic > Marine > Oceanic | place: Pacific Ocean: Monterey Bay... | reverse complement strand
CACCAACTCCCAAAATGACACCAAATCCAATCACATGACCAAGACTCGTGGTTGCAAGTAAAGCCTCTAATCCCAAACCACCGAAATATTTCGGATTGGGAAGTTGAGTACCCTCCCCAGCCTGAAAGATTTTTGTACCAAGATAGATCGCAAAAATATTGCATAGCACCATCAATAGACCCACCTTTGGAGACCAACTGAAGGTTTCAGGAGAAGCAACCGCCAAAAGATGAGAAGTCATGGATAAAAGTAAAGCTGGCTCATCATCAGGCCAATTGCATCAGCTGAAACCATTTCGTAAAAAGGCTTCAAGTGGACGATATCCGAAGTGTGCAGCTAGTCGTCACCACTCGACATTCCACGACGTACGAGAAACTGAGTAAGGGCCAACAGACCGAGAAGAAAAGCGGCCGCAATCAGAAGCTTCAAATTCTAAACATTCAGAACATGCTCATCTTTGCAGGCAGCAGAAACAAACCTCGCCATGATGAGGAGAATCATCGAATACGATCATGCGCATAGCACAGATGCTGATGGTCACAACATCAGCTCTCATGCTTTCAGGATGCATGCAGCAAACGCAAACAACAAAAGTCTCATCACAAGAAGAGGGCTCGATCGAGATCAATCTCAATCAAGTCGTGCCACAGGAAAGCAAAGGGAAAACTCAGCGCGATGGCAAAAAAATGGTATTCGAGGTGGGCTATGGAAAAAACGGGGTTGGCTGCGTGGGCAGCACCTTTGAAGAGGGTGTGACACCACTCGGAACGTTCAAAGTCAATGCAATCATGAGTAAAGATAGATTCGAAATGGATGAGAACTTGATCCAAAAATCAGGCAAAACGCAGAGTTATCTTGCTAAAAATTTATTCAACAACATGAATTCTATAGACTTTAAAGGTGACGGAGAAGTAGGCGAGTATGGATCTGGCTATATCAGCCTAACCCCAGTTCCTTCAACACCCCAGCCATTTAGATTTAACGAATACGATGGAACCTACCGATGGTATAGCTTTGCGATTCATGGAACCAATGATGAAACACGCATCGGTCAACGCGTAACAGGTGGATGCATCAATATGAACAACAGAGATCTCAATCAACTCATAAAGACAATCAATCTTGGAGATGAAGTGCTCATTACATCAAATCAGCCATGCAATCGCTAGGAGCTCTCACTTTCAGAGATAACAAAGACACTGAGTGATAATACTCATCAGCATGTGAGCATCCTCCAATACGGAGATGCAAAATGATGCACAGCCCCTATAACTAGTTTTTAGAGCATCCACCCATGACCATTCGTATTGGTATCAATGGGTTTGGCCGCATTGGCCGCTTGGCTTTTCGCCAGGCTGTCTCGATGGACAATATTGAAGTAGTAGCAGTAAACGATTTAATCGATATTGATTACTTAGCCTATTTACTTCGATACGATTCAACGCACAGGCGATTTCAAGGTGATGTGCGAGTCGAGAATGACAATCTAATTGTTAATGGGAAATCGATCCGTATCACTGCTGAACGCGATCCCAAGAAGCTGAGGTGGGGAGACATCGGTGCTGATTACGTGCTGGAGAGCACAGGCTTTTTCCTGACAGACGACAAAGCAAGAGCGCATATCGATGCAGGAGCAAAACGAGTGGTGATGAGCGCACCCTCAAAGGATGAAACCCCCATGTTTGTGATGGGTGTGAACCATAAAAATTACCAAGGTCAAGACATCGTTTCGAATGCAAGCTGCACAACAAATTGCCTTGCTCCATTAGCAAAAGTAGTTAACGATAATTTTGGAATCGTAAGTGGATTAATGACAACGGTTCATGCAACAACAGCATCTCAAAAGCCAGTCGACAGTCCATCACTTCAGGATTGGAGAGGTGGACGAGGAGCAGGTCAAAGCATTATTCCCAGCTCAACAGGAGCGGCAAAAGCTGTTGGACGGGTCATTCCTGAATTAAATGGAAAACTCACAGGCATGGCATTCAGAGTTCCAACTCCAGACGTATCAGTTGTCGATCTCACAGTTAATCTGGAAAAGTCAACCAGTTACGAAGAAGTCAAAGCTGCTATGAAAGCGGCAGCAGAAGGGGAATTAAAAGGAATTCTCGGCTACACCAATGACCAAGTCGTCTCCAATGACCTGCTCGGCGATAGCGCAACGTCGGTCTTTGATGCGGGTGCTGGCATGGCACTGAATGATCGCTTCATGAAACTCGTTGCCTGGTACGACAATGAGTGGGCTTATAGCTGTAAATGTATTGATCTCATCAAGCATATGGAAACTTCAACATACTCGAAATAGCTTCTCATATGTCAAATAAATATTCAAATTAGTCTAATTATCGCCCAATACTTAATCTCAATGCTGCCATAATCAATTATCGTGCAATAACTTTATTATCAGTTGATCACACAGAGACGTAGAGCATTGATTCAATTCACCCCAAAGGGGGAAACGCGGGAATCATGAATAGAAATTTTGTTGAGCAATAAGGAGACTGAAGGGCGGAGCGGGACTCGATCAGCACACATCAACTAAAACCATGCAAAACTAGCTCCAGAGCACCAATGGATATGGACTACACACCATGACAACTACCCCCGATTTCAATTCGTCTACAGAAAAGAGAGCTCGGTTTGGCAAGGTCTTTTCCACAAGAGTAGAAAAACTCGTAGAAGATCTACAAGCAATGGCGAAGACTGCAAATTTAGAGATTTACGAGTTTGACGACGAATTGGTTAAAAAACTGTTCATAGAATTAGCTAAGCGATTTAGAACTACAGCACATCGTTTCGGAATTGAATTCGAAATTAGTATCGACGGAGAACCGATAGAATAGTCAATGATTCAGATAAAATGCAGACCATCTCTCAATTAGGGATTAATTATATTCACCGGGAGTTTCTTGCTTAGAAACGGTGACTCTTCCAACTTTTTTACCCGATTGGCGTAGCAACTCATCACCAGAAAATTCGAAACCTAAATTGGCAGCTATTTTCGCCACATCATCCGCCGTTGATGCCGCAAGAACGGTGGATTTCAGGGCCTCGTCGTCCTGCATCTTGACGAGGAATGCCCTGAGTTGATCAAGAGCCATAGGGGAAAACCTTAGTAACGACAGTCGAGCATGCCATGGCAGAAATGATGGATGGGCAAGTCAGCGATAGGGCGAAGGTCCCAAAACGCCAACCAAGCTCAATACTAAAGAAAAAATAAAGCCGAATAGATTTTCATGAAGCAATGGCGTCGAAGCCAAAATACTATCTTAATTTCAACACATTAAACGGCGCGATGGAAATGAATTCTCTCGAAAAAGCACCATCCTGTTTCATGCAATGGTGCGTACAGAAGGTTACATCGAGTCTTTATTCAGTTTCTGCAACGACCAATGGGGTGAATTACGACCACGTCGGTAACTTCCGGTCCGTGAGCGAGGCACATAGTGCAGGGCGCCGCTATGTAGCCACACAATCTCATCATCAACAAAAGTGGGCTTAAAGAACAGTTGTTGAAGCATGCAGCTGTAGAACAATGGGTGAACAGAGCTGAGTAATACAAATACTCAGATTCAGCTCGAAATCATTCGGCCCCATTCCTTCACCAATTATCGACAGGGAAAAAACCTTTGCCGATAAATTTATAAATAAGTCGAGCTGAGTCTATTTAATAAACGACTAACTTCGAGAACCAATAGATTGCGATCTGAATCAGAAAGCTTCTAAGCGATAACAACAAAGCAGCACGCTATGAAACCATCAACCATTTAGGACTGAAGTCACGCTAGTGCTTCAAGCGAGACTTCAGAAAAAAGATAAGGGTCAAATCAAGTTAGTCAACAAATAAGGAAAGATGACGATGATCAACCTCAATCATCTCCTCCTCATCTTGATGGAACCAGCATCCATACATCAGATTGATGATCCGACCCACTTCAAGATCACGGTCGGCCACCTCCTGCCAGAGTCGTCGGGACAACTCCCGATCATCCAGCTTGAACTGCGCTTGGACCAGACTCCTAGTGATTGAAAAATAGGTCTGACGATCATTTCGCGAACGACATTCAGAGCCAGCACCAACGGACATCGGTGAAGACTGAGTTTGGGAGCCGGAAATCGCAGCTTTGGTCATGATGATTCTCCAAATTTCGGAAACGCAAGTGATGCCAGTGACATCCCTGTTGATAGGGACATCAAGTCAGATTTCTTCTGCTGAAGACTCAGGTGGAGTGTCGTCTGTCAAAGCACCTCCGATCTCTCTCTCTATAGTTTGTGCCAATAGATACCGACTGACATCGGTGTAAAGGCGCATTGCCAAATCAGCGAAAGCATCCAAGGTTTAAGTGTGTGATACAGGAGGTACCGATGCCAACCGATCAACACCCCTCAGAAACCGCCGCAAAACATCCATGAAAGACAACGAGCAATTGCTAGAGGGGTTAAAAAAAGTACTGAAAATCGCAAAAGCCAATGGCAATAAACTTTTTATTGAAAACATCGAACGAGATATTAAAGCGCTTGAAGCAGGTGAAGAATCACCAATCATCAAGGAGTATCTGACACCTGAAGAGAGAATATCAAGCGGTTGCAAAGACTAAATAAAACATCGAAACCCACAAAACCTTATAAAGCGGACACGCAAATGATTAATGATTAAAATCTTAGTTTCTCGCTATAAATCAAGTGGTCAGCACAATTACTGTCTTGGCTTTTTGCTGATATCGCCAAAATCGTCGTCATTAGGTTGCAAAAACTGCCAGACAACAGGAACAGTAAAAACAATCACAAGGCCAATGGTCGCAAGAATAGCGACTGTGTAATCTCCCAAAATCAGATCAACCGTGGAGGCTCATCATAAAGCTTCTAAGGCTGCATCACATTGCTAATCAACAAAAACACAATGAGCCATGGCAGTCACCGGGAATTAAGGTCGATCTGGCTGCGACTGAAGGGAAGAAGGCTGATGGCGGTTACGCGGATCCTGGTCATTCCTCCAGGGAGTAAACATCACAAAATTTCCGAGTACAAGACCAGCCGTAATGATCAAGGCAGCAACCTGCTCAACCTTCTCAATCCGCATGCAACGCCCCTGATGCTCCAGCTGTCATAGACGACTTGGCGACGGACCTTCACTGAAATCGACCACGAGGTCACCATCTCCATCGCGTTCAATGACAAAGCGAAACCCATTCACGAAGCCAGACCATTCCCCCTCTTCAGGCTCTGCACTCTCTCCCGACTGCTCTGACACCTTGGTTTCAAACAACGTGAAGAACACGTGTGCTGCCACCTCAGCTGCCTGTACAGCATCCATGTCGTCAAGGTCATGGGCGGCGATCGAGCAGCCCTCAAGCAGCTCTTGATCAATCACGATCCCTTCTCCCAAATCAGAGATCAACGCTTTAAGAGCATCGTCCTGCATCGCTGCCGTCACAAAGTGTTCTATCAAACTCGTCAGCAGGACGTTGGTCAAGGCCGCAACGCCCCACACAGTGCACTTAAGATTTGCCTCTACCGGTGGAGAGAGAATGCGTTTCGTCTATTTCAGCCTGCTGTTTGCGACCGCGTATTGGTTTCTGGTTTCCCTCGTGCGCTTCATCATTGCCAAGCGCAACGTCAACGTGATCATTGAGACTCCCGAAAGAAATGCAAATGTGAATGCACTCGAGCGAGCGTGGACAGCCGAGACTCCTAAGGTCGAAGAAGAGGATTAAGACTAAATCTACTTCCTGAATTCAGTCAACTAGAGCTTTACCATATTCCATCAAGACGATCTAAAACTTAAATGTATCTTGCCTAATAAAAATTAATTTACCAATCCTAAACCTCATTTAAAAAATATTTAAAATACACGTTCAAGCATTAAAAATGCACCATAAAGTCAGTCAGGCATCTACCTCCTGCCTACAGAACTCCTCCAAGACAGCAAGGAATTCTGATTCCTCTGGAGGCTGCGTGAATCGGCTCGCAGATTGAACACAAAACCTAATCCAGGTCAACGAGCAGTCACTACCAGATTGCACAACCAAGGCGTAGGCGCGATCAAAATCAACACCTTCTTTCAGCATCGCTCCAATCGCGTGATAAAGATGCTTCATCCCATCAACCTGAGGATCTGCATAGACCGCCCGAATACTTTCTCTCGTTGCCATGAAAGCCTTAACCGTGAGCGCGCTATACCCTAAAAGTAGTCTTGCATTTTGAGCATCGACTCCTTTCCTAAGCGACAGAAACCAAGCAAATGAGAAGACACAAAGCTTACCAACACAAAGGATTTGCCATTATCTCAACGTCATGACTAAAAATCACCGATAGATCTTTTAAAAGCATTATCATCAGCCTCAAAGCACAAAAGAGTGCATCAAATAATATCTGTATACTATTGATGAAGCACCACGTTGAAATCAGCAAATGCCACTCATTACAATTAATATTGTAGAAGGAATGACTGAAGAAGCGATCGATCAGCTTCAAGAGACGATTCATGCTTGCTTCGTGAGAGTTTGGGGAATCCCTGAGAATGGTGGATTTTACGTCATCAATGAACACAAAAAATCACGAATGCGTATTAGTCGCACCATGTGGGGGATTAATCGATCTGGGCAACCACCCCTACTCCTTCAAATCACGTCTTCACCCAGAAGCAAAGAGTTAAAAGTTGAATTATTCTGCATTCTCGCTGAAGAACTTGAGAAACAAGGAATTCGCAAAGAAGACTTATTCATTAGCATCAGTCCCTCACAACGGGAAGACTGGTCGCTTGGGAATGGGGTAGCACAGCTACTACAAGCAAAAGAAGATTAAATCATTTCGAAAAGCTTTTAATTTAAACTGGAGGCATTCAATGATTAGCTTATGCTATGAATGTCAATACTTATTATTTTTTAGCCATCAGGCTGACAGTGATCAATGACATAGAGCCTTCAATCCAGGGAAAGCACAAAGCTCCACACCTGTTGTAATCTCACCATCTGCCAAATGCCCCCAAGGCACAATCCAATCACTGGGGTCAACAACATCAAGAACACCACGAGCCTCAGGATTTGGGATAAAAATAACTTTCCTTTTGCTTAGATTCAGCTGATCACGTAGCCATCTAGTATAAACAAGAGATTCGAGAAGTTTCTGATAAGAGCCATCAGATTTAATTTTTTTGAACCCAACTTTGATAGCATCAGCAAGCTTCTTATTTTCAGGGCTTACATAATAGAATCCAGCGAATGGATAAACCAACAAAAGGTAAGGGTCCATAACTACAGCCTTCGAAAAGTTATCCACCACGTCCTGATCCCACTGAATTTCTGCTACACCACGAGGCAAAAGATCCACCCGCTGTTGGTCAACCAAACGAAACAAGTCATCTGAGCCCGCTTCATATGTCCGCAATCCAGATGCATCAAAGATGTCGAGCTCACTCCAACCATGCCCTTGAAGAAGCGTGATCGAACGTAGATCATCAAGTACGCGAACTGGTTCCAGCCTTAATAGGCGCCGTTTATGCGTCCACCCCACACGAAGCCCCAAGACACCACCTGTTAACGGAATAGGGATCTCGCGAAGCTGAGCGCTAAGACTCCGTCCAGCGCCAAAGGCACCAACGGTGATCGCATGGGGATTCTTTTTCCCCACCAGTTGACCAGAAGCAAGGGCATCAACCTGGGCATCTTGGGAAACATCTTCTGCGGTCAGCCCAAAAACATAAGGAACCCCACTTCGCTCCATGATCAATTTCAAAAGTTGCGTCTCAAATTCACTCTCTGTGTCACCCAGGTCACGCCCAAGAACAACCGGAAGGCTTCCCTCGGGAATCGCCTGAACTTCTGTAGGAGTCAAAATATGCATATCGTCAATGCGTAGCCTTCCCTCTAGAAACCTTGGACGGATCGCCAAAAATGCAAGCAAAAGAACCAACAAGCTCAATAGTGCGGAGGCAAGTGTTTGAGTGCCAAATCGAGATCCATTCATCATGAGAAAGGAATAATCAAATAAATGCCAAACAAGGTAAATGCCAAATAACTCGGCAATAGGCAACGCCTGAGCAAACCTGAAACATACTCTGAGTATTGGGAGAGATGATTGTCGATCAGCTCATCTGCGCCAATGACATAAAGGATACCAAGAAAGATAATAATTTGAAGATTTCCAATAAATCCACCCATTGCCGTAACTGGCAGTTTACCCGCAATAAACACATAATTACCTCCCGCAGATACAACTGCAGCAAGAATGAGATCATCACGGCTACGACTGATTAATAGCGCCATACAACACAAGCCAACCGCAAGGATATAACCAAGAAAATCTGGTGTAAACCAAAGCAAACTAATTCGATCAAGGTGCATCAGAAACACCACGGTCCGCTGCCGAATCAATGACTTTCCACGACCGAGTTGAGCACCAAGATCACTCATCAGGGAGACTTGAGATGGATAAGCTTGAGTATCATGAATCATCCAGCCAGGAAGAATAAGCCCCGGGCTGAGTGAAAAACCATTCGAAGAAACTACTTCAAGCCTAGTATCTTTGAAAGGATCATCAAAACCAATTTCAAGTTTTAGGAATTGACTATCAAAGGGATAGCGACTTAACTTCCATCTTTGAACAACCTGAGTACGGATTCGGTAAAGGTTCCAAACCGTTCCATCCGTATGAGTTTGCATGCGCACACGTTCAAATCGCTGAATATCTCCGTCATAGATCCCATTTAAGATTGCAAGCGAATCACTAGGATTGAGCTCTGGTGGACCAGACCAGATTGACCACAAGAAAAACTCAATCGAATAACGATTTTCAAGAAGGTCTAGATCACTCAGATTGGTGACATAGCCTCCAACTTGTAACAGGCCGTCGGAATCAGACACCCTTTCAGAGGGATCGACTAAAGCCTCCGACAGCTTCTCCCAGTTCAGGGTGGGAAGCGGTGATGACGTGTCTCCTGTCACGGGAGCTGAATTCGGAATGAGAGGCTTGATCGCAAGGCTGATGACGAGCGAGACCAATACCAGGCCGATCAACCAGCGAATGCGTCGAGATGAGACGTGCACGTCTGGCTTGAGAAACTACCTTCACCATGACAATTTCGAGAGAAAATCACCAGAAGAGAAGGATCTGCTGTGATGCCCCTTCAAAATCGCTAGACATGTTCAGCGCAGCCTTGCCGTGTTGGGTGACTGCCAAACCGCATAAGTGCCGCAGCTGATCTGTGAAGCTATTCATTGCTCGAATGATTTCGCCATGCAGGAATGGACTTATGCGTTCATCACCAATGCCCAGCAGGAGCTGGTCGGCATGGTTAAAGACTGGAAATACGACTATGGCGCTGATGACAAGGCCTGCTCAGCAATGCTTTTGTGGATGGTTTTGAAGCTCAATCCGGAGGCAGACATTGATGCAACGCTGCTTCAGCCCTTTGATCAATCAGCATCAACGAAAGACTCTGGTCAGGCCCATAGAAGCTGCTTGAATTAGGTCCCCTGCCCTGACCCTGCCGTCAACGCATGCAGCGCTGAATAATCAGCTGCATCCAAGGGAGTGCCTTCCGCCTGAGTCAGGAGCTCCACTAATCCCGCGAGAGCCTCAGCATTCAGGCCTGCCAGTCCTGCCTCACGTACAAACAGCTGCAAATCTTTTCGCATCAGCGCCGTACTGAAGTTGGGATTGGTGAAGTCGTGCGTCAGCATCCGCTCGAGCTTCTTGTCGACGGTGGGCGCATAAAGAGCAGAAGGGCGAAGCACCTCCATAAAACGCTCAACCTCTAAACCTGAGGCCTGAACCAATCGCAACGCCAGGGAATAACCATGCGTGAGGCTTGCAATGAGCTGATTAAGAGCCAGCTTGCTGGCGGCTGCACTTCCGGTAGGCCCCATCCACTTCGGATCAACAGACAGAAGACGAAGCAGCGGCAACAGCTGTTCAAACACTTCAGGATCACCTCCTGCCATCACCAACAACGTGCCTTTCAGCGCCTCTGGTTTGCTGCCCAAGACTGGAGCTTCCAGGTAAACACCCCTCTGCGCCTGTACCTGCAGCTCAAGCTGCCGCGATTCGCTGATTCCCATCGTGCCCATCGGTAGGCAGCAGACGGCATCGAGGTCACCCAGCTCAGCAATGACCTCTGCACTCACGGGCCCGTCGCGCAGCACAGTGATCACCGCCTGACAGCCCTGCGCTGCCCCAGCGAGGTTTTTAATCTGCACAGCCCCCTGCTGTAAGAGCGGCTCACATTTATCTGCGCTGCGATTCCAGACCTTCAAGGTCACCCCCCTTTCCAGCAAGCGGCGACCGATCGCCTCACCGAGCAAACCGGTGCCGAGCAACGCAATAGTGGTCATCGAATTGAAAACCGTTGAATTCGCTGATCATCACCCAGCTAGAGCTGGTGCTTTGAGTGATCGATTGGCTCAATCCATAAGATTTGGCCTCAACAAATCGATTACTGGTTAAGGATGGTTGCTATTTATTCAAATACTTGGCGGAAAAAGCAATTTTCTTTAATTTTTTTGCACAAAATATTCACACAAGGACCTCTCAACTCTGAGAACCAACTACCATTTTATATCAATTCTCATCGCAACAGATATAGCTAACCATCAACACTAATCCCTGAAAATCCACCAACGATCCATTCCTCTTCCAGCTCATAGAAAGACAGGAACCATTCCTTTTTCCACTCGTCTGGAAGGGCGAGGCTCCAGAACTTAGGGACGACAAGACAAGTCACAAGGTGACCTGTATGCCGGGTGACCTGGCCCGTCTCTTCCATGTTTGGTTGATCTGCTGATTCAGGAAGCAAATGGCGACATTGAGGCAGCACAACGAATTGAAAAAGGCGTTCCCTATCTCCTCCACTCTTAATATCAGCGGAAGCAGCAACCGAGAAATCTTTCCAAAACTGGGTGTTGATGTACTCAAGAACGATTTCTCTACTCCATCGAGCTGCGCTATTGAAGTGATCAAGGTAATCACCACTGTCTTCTAAGTATCCGCAAACAATGCTGAACAGCTCAACCTTTTGTTGATCGGTGAGAGCCTCAACAAATTCTCGCTGCAGGTGGAAGGTCATTCAGGGGTTAAGACATCCAAGTCATTGTCGTCAATCATCCAATCGGGATGGAGTGCTGCTGATCAATTCTTTTGCCAGATCTCAGAACTGGGGTCCCAAACAGGTTTGGCGTACGGCCCCCTTAACTGGTTCTGTGGACGAATGATCCCAAGTTGTTCGTGGCACTGCTTTGCGACCAAAATGGATTGTTGATGGAACACCCTCCAGGGCACCAGCTTGCTGCCATCCCAAATGGGTGGAAGACCCGTGTCTCGGAAAATCTGGTCAAACTCCTCAAAATGTCTAGGGAGTGATTCTGGTGTGACCGCTGCCTCCGTCTTGGCTTCGCTCAAAGGTTGCTTAAAAGGAGCAGATTCCATGCAAGCCTCAAAGTTTTTGGTCAGTGACGTCTGATGGCTCCATGCTCTCTGTCCAAGCAATCCACAAACCAAAGCGAGAGCCAACGCTAAAGAGATGGCAGCAATGATTGGTAAGTGACCCAATGACGCGTTGGGATGATCCATGAGTTCGTCTTTTATCCCTGTAGTTTGGATTGTGGGTGGCGTACGTCTGATCGGATTGAGGACTCACTGACTCACTCATATGCGTTAACCGCTGCCAGTCAGTAACGTCGTTTTCTGCCGCGAGAATAGACAGAACAGCAACGAAGTGATCAGCGACAACAACGCGCCTCGCTTCTCCCTCAAGGCTGTTGCATACCTTTCATCCCTTGCATTGACGATCATCTTCACCAATGAAATATGTTTCCGCCCTCTTCACTCTGCTGCTTGCCGGATCTCCTTGTTTAGCCGATGACTTTCTTTATATAAAATGTGAAACCTCAACAAGGGCTGTTTTCACTGAAATAAAAACCAAAAAATTTATCAAGGAGAAGACTAGAGACGAGAGCTTAATATTGAAGATTGACCTGGCCAATAATCAGTTTACCAGCCACAAAGACAACACATGGGACGACATGGAAATCAAGGAACGCAAACTAAAAGCCACTATCAACAAGGATCAGAATGGTTTACTAGTGAACGGAATCCTCGAAATAGAAATTGATCCGGTAGGTACATTACAGTCAAAAATAAACTTTGTTGCATGGGCAATAGCAACCGAAGTTGAGATGAGTGGTGACTGCCATTCAGTAGACGAGCGAATCTTTAATAACGCAAAGCAAAAAACCAAATAATTTTTTCTTTGTCCTTCTTGCGGCAAACGACTTAGGGCAGTCGTCAATCTGAGGAGAGTTTCAACCCAGACACTCGACCGACACCAACTTGACCTTGTAACGCCGCGTCCACCAACCTCGTCAGCTCTTTGTCGTTCAAGGTTTTGCTTCCTTGCACCTTGAGAGTTGACCAGTCGAACCTCGGAATATCTGGAGCTGTGTTTCTAGCCTTCTCCAGCAGAGCCTTGGCGACCGTCCTCACGTCTTCAGACTCTTTGTCACTCAGGAACACCACCTGAGCGAGCGTCGGTGCATCCTTTTCGCCATAGGCGAGGGTGACTAAGTAAGCAAAAAATTGTGCTGTTTCAGCACGACTAGTGGATTCGCTCAAAGGTTGATGACCTGGAGGTTTCAGTTTACGTATCGGGTTTTTATTCTCAGACACAACTGCAGTCAGGAGTTCTCAGCAACTGCCTCTCGCCTGGATTCTGGAGATCATTTTCAACCCACACAAATCCTGCAACAAATGACCAGAACGCTGTTAGTGATCATGGTCGTGACTGTGGTCATGACCGCTGTGATCGTCATCAGGCCCTTCGTTGTCCTCTTCACAAGGCATCCACACCCCCTGCCATTCATAGGCACCCACACAACCAAGTTCTGTGGCTTTCTCTAGTGCCTCTGCTTTGGTCTTTGATCCAAGGTCGTTAGAGACAACCGGAATGGGAAACATCACTCCCATCATTGTAAGAAAAGAGGCAATTGAAAGGCAGATATGGGCTTGTCTCACAAGTGATTTCGCTTCAACTAGACGAAATACTACTCTTCAATTCCTTTCAGCTGATTGTCGCGGACTCGGTCATGAATCAACTCTGTCTGATCGGTAACAGTCACTACTTTGAGGCACTGGTATAAGTAAGATTTGACTGAGCTCAATGCAGCACTACTTAATCATCTGGAATTTCCCAACAGTTGAAGGGTCTTGGGAAGCCTGCACGCCATTTGCTGAATACATCAACGCTGGAGGGCCTGGAGATTGCTTCGATGGATTTGAACTCAAATATCGAGTCTGTGAGCCCATCGGTGGAACAGGAATGGCGATTGCTGTCGCAAGCGACATCGGCAAGGTGTGGGCCCATCTTGCTCCTTGGATCAAGGGCTTTGGCATCGAGTTCGAAGTAACGCCTGTTGTTTCTGACGCTGAGTTCGCGGCCATGTGGCCTGGAGTACAAGCAGCTGCCTCCACAGACTGAGCAGTCTGACAAGGTCTTGATTGCGTTTTGACTCATTCCACCTGCCGTTGCTCAGGAAATCCTCTTCTGAATCAGCAAAGGCAGGTGGATGCCCACGGGATGAACCCATGGATTCAATTCCTTGGGGTTTGTGAACTGGAACCCGGCACAGATCCCAGGTGGGGAAGGCAGAAGCATCAGTGATTTTGTTGGGTCAATACCTACCTATCAAAATGACCAACTCACATTTCTGAATTGCGTTGATGGCCTTCAGCTTGCAAGCACCATATGCAGGACTTGGATACCACACAGGACGCCATATCTAGCGTTTGCCGATCAGCTCTTCCCAGGTGATTAATTCTGGTTGCTTTTTGGTTGTCGATGACACGTTTCGACTCGAAGCTACGGTGCTCCGCTCTGTAGGCAGTGTTTTTCGGTTCATTGAAAAAAAGGTTATCTTTTCTCGCTCAGTGGGCTCTTTATCGGGCACTTTGGCGTGATCCATTGATAGCACAATCGCTAGATCAAACGTCGATCAATTGAACACGACGTCCCAATGGGACTGTGACATCACTTCGCACCAATCCCATCGCCAGGTGGTTCACGAAGCCTTTGCTGAAAGTGAGTGAGAGCAGTGGTCTGATCTTGGTGATCTAGCAGTGTTGGGCCGTAACCGACCTGAAAATGCTTCTTGTCATTGCCGGGCTCGCCACCGATGGGCATGCCTATCCCTTAGGGCAGCGCCACAATCATCGACGTTTGGGATCTAAAGAGGGCCTTTCCTCAACCTGAGGTGACTTCCCCTCAAACTCCCTCAAGGCTTTGAAAACAGCATTGAAGTAGGGGAAAATCCATAGAACGATTCCAAAGATCGAAACCCAGGCGATCCACGTCCCGATGATGGCGATCAAACCATTTCCGGCGTTGCCCTCATAAAAATGATTAAGGGCCAAGGGCCAACCAAATGCCAGCAAAGCAATCTTCACCAGTGCGCTTTTCTCTGATTTCTCCACCGAGACCAACCGTCTTCTTTAACTGATAGCAACAGAAAAAGAAAAGTCACGCTGTCTACTGATTGATCTCATCTCCGCAGCCCCTTAGGCTCGACCCGAACTGGGCCCGCTACATCCGCTACAACGGGATCAACTGAGTGAAATCCATTCTTTGGAAACGGAAGCATGGATATGGTCAATTTTGTTGTATATACAGTCCATGACTGAAGAGGTCTATTTTTTACACCTCTAGATCAGATCGACCAATCACTAGGTTTACTGATTCATGCAGTACAAACCCATTGGCTCTTCTGACAGAAATATTGCGCAGGACTATATTGAAAAGTCAGGATCTAGACGCCATGAAACTCATTACCCTCCTTGGCGCTCTCTTGCTCAGCCCTACTCCTGCCTTTGCTGATGATCTAGTTTATTTAAACTGCCAAGGCAAATTTACGTCAAAAGTTGTCAAATTAAACTCTTCAGGTGTTATTCAAGAAAACAAAGGAAGACATAGCAAAACTTATATCATTGACATTCAGAGAAGAATGGTCATGTCAAGAGGAGGTCAATGGTTTAATGCAGAAATTATCAACGGAATCCTTTCTAGCTCATGGATGCTTGGGCAGGGGAAGACAACAAATAAGGAAACAATTTCAATGCACTTTAATCCAGCGGGTTCTTACTCATCCAAGAAAAACATCAGACAGGGAAACATTTCAATGGACGTGGAAACCATTGGTAGCTGCGACAAGATTGATGCTGCTGACTTTGGAGCTGAAGCAAACCAATAAACGTCCCACGAACATAAGTTTCAATGTATCCAATATGGAGTTTGCTTTGGTCAATCTTGAGTTTTTGGATTGATTGCCTGGGTGCTTTTGCGGATCAGCAGACGGGCTTTGAGGAGGGTAATCGTGCCAGGTATCGGATGATGCTTAGGCGTAATTAGGCCGTGATCAAAGCAATAAAAAGCCCCCTGTAAATACAGGGGGCTTTGGGTGAGCAAGTTTACACAATAGCGATCCACTCCACAAAGTCTTACTCCAGCGCCGAAGATTCCAAAATCCTCATTCTCTCCATAAAGTCAGCAGTTGATTCTCTCATTAGTCCCCGTCCAGCCCCAGCCACAGAACCGCCACGTTTTCCCCGTCCACCACCAGCCACGGCTTCCAGCTCTTCAATTGTCAGCTCTTGATCGAGCAGTTCATTGTTCTTGTAGTCAGTCTTGAAAGTAGTCATTGTTTTAAAAGTGATCCGTTTGTGAGTTGTGCTGGGCTGTTTCCCTCGACTCCTTCAAGATCACAGCCCTTATGGTGAACCCCACTACATAGCTCTGAAGTAGACCCAAAGAGGTTCTGTTGAAGGTCTGGTACACGGCTCAAATCCTAGTAAGAGACTGGATGTGAAACACCACAGCCAATAAAAAACCCCGCTCATGGCGGGGCTGAAAAGATTGCAGCTGTTATTACTTCATGCCTAACTTTTTCATGATGGCTGCCATATTTTTTCTTAGCGATTGATTTTGATCGCGCAAATCTAAAATCTCCGCTCGTTGCTCAAGAGACTCCCCTCGTTGTTCATTGAGTTCACTGCGTAGCGCTAGAACTTCGCTATCCCGCTTCTGATCTTCAGCATCTGATGCCTTCTTCTCTTCTTCTAATTGCTTGATCTGTTCCTTCAACATTGCAATCAGCTGTGTTGTTGCCTCTGATGTGATGGAAGTGCCTTGTTGTTGATTGGCACTTTCTCCATTGAGCAACGCATCCAGTTTTTCTTTCAACGCATCGATCTGCCCATCCCTAAGCTCCACATCACTTTGCAAGGCATCGATATTGCCTTCCATCTCACTGAGGTACGCCTGGAATGCAGGTGAGCCTTCTGCTTGCGCAACATCATTCTTTGGAGTTGCTTTCGCAATCCGTCCTATCGGGAACGAAAATCCCAACCGGCCTGCTACTGATGGCGTTGAGCCGTAGTCATAGTCAATTGAGGGGCTGTAGCTGAGCGCCCCGTTGAGATGCAACCGATCGCCAACACGCACCGCACAACCTGCTGATAACGCGTACTGACTACCAAAACCACCAGTACCCACACCGCAGCGCATTGGTTCATCGTCTTCCAAGGTCACCTCTGGTATCGCAGACATCGCTGCTGCAATCGCTCCGCTGCTTTCCACCGCCCTGCCCAGTCCGCGGGCTGCACTTTCAAGCTTTGGAATCGTTTTGTTCACTGCTTTTTCCATCTGACCCATCGAGACCGATGAACGCTTGAGTGTTCCATCACTACTGGCGCCAATCAGTTCCGTTCCTGATCCACGCAACGACGAGACCGTCAGCTCATCATTAATTGTGGTGCCTCCATTCAGTGTTGTTGAACCCTGCACCACAAGGTTTCCTTGCAAGCTGCTATCTCCAGAGACATTCAACACATCTGTATTTGTTCCACCGGTGACAGCTAGGCCCTGATCAATTGTTGCGCCACCAGAGAACGTTGATGCTCCAGTGACGTTGAGACTTCCACCAATCGTTTGATTACCGCTGATTATAGAATTACCACCAACGGTTTGATTGCCCTTCACGGTCAGATCATTATTAATCGTTGTTGCTCCATTCAGCGTTGTTGCTCCTGTCACTGTCAACGTGTCAGTTGTTGTTCCTCCGGTAACAGCTAAGCCATTGTTAATCGTTGCTCCACCAGACAACGTGGTCGCTCCAGAGACACTCAAACCACCAGCAAGATTCAAAGAGCCATTGGCAACGCTGATCCCACTGGAGCGTGACAAAGTCCCATCACCATTAGCAACAACCAGCTCGTTGCCAGCTCCAGCAAGGTTGGCAACCGTTAGCTCTGTTGATGATGTTCCGAGCATCATCTGATCAGTGCGTGTTGTCTTAGCTCCAGAACCAATAGCAGCTGAATTGGTAAAAGAAGCATTGGCTTGATAACCAACAGCAGTGGTCCCCACACCTTGAGACGACGTGGATTCACCTAGGGCTGTTGATCCATTACCAGCTGCATTCGATTGCGCTCCTAATGCTGTTGCTCCAAAATCTGCATCGGCCCGGCTATTCGTACCAATAGCGGTATCAGATGCACCTAGAGCTTCTGCCTGTGGTCCGTAGCAGGATGAATCAGCACCAGTGCGATTACAGAATGTGGTGGTGTTTGTCGGCAGGACAATCTGAGACAGTTGTCCTGTGGCCGTGGTTGATAGCACCTCAACCGTGCCAGGATTTAAGGGATTTTTGTAATTACTGAGAGTGACAACACCTCCGATTGTTTGATCTCCAGCAACCGTCTGATTACCAGCTATCGACAGAGAGCCGTCACTAACACTGATCCCAACCGCTCGCTTGAGCGTGCCGTCACCATTGGCGAAAATCATTTCATTACCGCTGCCGGCGACATTGGCAATCGTGACCTCACGGCTGGATGTGCCGATAGCAATTTGATTTGCTCGGCTCGTTGCAGAACCTGCACCGAATGCTACTGAATTGGTGTAACTGGCATTGGCTCGATATCCCAAGGCCTGGGAGTAGCTACCAGAAGCGATGGCGTTGTAACCCGATGCCGTGGAGTAGTTAGCAGAAGCGGTGGCTTGATAACCCGATGCTGCGGAGAATTTTCCATACGCACTGGAATAAGCCCCGTATGCCTGGGAACCAAACTCACTTGCTGTAGCTAATTGGCCTATTGCAAGAGAAACAACTCCAGAAGCTCGAGCAAAAACACCCGATGCCTGAGAGTCTTCGCCAGAAGCTTTGGAGTAGTGACCCGAAGCAATGGATTGATAAGCAGAAGCATTGGCTTGATAACCCGATGCAGCGGAGTAATCACCAGAAGCGGTGGCTTGATAACCCAATGCCTGGGAGTAATTACCAGAAGCGGTGGCTTGATAACCCAATGCCTGGGAGTAATTACCAGAAGCGGTGGCTTGATAACCCAATGCCTGGGAGTAATTACCTATAACAGTGGCATTCGTACCTATTGCTATTGCACTACTACCTGCAGCAGTTGCATTTGTTCCTGAAGCTTGGGAATTAGGTCCAGAAGCGGTGGCTGAAAGACCCAAAGCCTGTGAGAAATTACCAGAAGCGTTGGATTGAAGTCCCAATGCCTGAGAGAAATCACCAGAAGCGGTGGCGACAAAACCCGATGCCAGGGAGTAATTACCAGAAGCGGTGGCTGAAAGACCCAAAGCCTGTGAGAAATTACCAGAAGCATTAGCCTTGCTACCGAGCGCTATCGATTGCGACCCAACAGCTTTAGTTTCAAAACCGAGCGCTATGGAGCGGTATCCATTGGCGTTAGCTGAACTACCAATCGCCGTAGAAACAAAACCCGAAGCAGCAGCTTCATCACCAAGTGCAATTGAGCTTTCACCCGAAGCGTTGGCTTGATAACCCGATGCCTGGGAGTAATTACCAGAAGCGGTGGCGTAATACCCCGTTGCAGTAGCGAAATTACCTGCCGCCGTGGCATTCGTACCCGTTGCGATTGAGCTATTACCGGCAGCAGTTGCATTTGTTCCTGATGCCTGGGAGTTTTCACCAGAAGCGGTGGCTTGATAACCCGATGCCTGGGAGAAATCACCAGAAGCGGTGGCTTCTGGGCCAAAACATGTGGCATCGATGCCATCAGCACTACAGTCAAGGGACTTCAGTGTTGTGGCACTGATTTCAGAACGGATCAGCTTGCCATTGGCATCAGCGGTGACGATTCCATTGTTTTGTTGTGTCTGCTTGGCCAACGAGTCGACGGTGACATCTTCTTGGAAGTTGGTGTCACCAGTTACCGATAGCGAGTTATTAATCGTCGTCGCGCCATTTAGCGTCGTCGCTCCTTGCACAGCAACAGTTCCCTGGAAGTTCGCTGCACCCGTCGTCGTGAGCGTGTTCAACGTGCTGGCACCCGACACACCAAGGCTGTCGGTGTTCGTTCCACCGGAGACTCTCAGCCCGTTATCAATCGTCGCACCACCGGAAAGAGTTGTGATCCCTTGCACGCCAAGGGTGCCTCCAATGCTCTGATTTCCTGTGATCGCAGAATTTCCAGCAACCGTCTGATTGCCACCAATCGATTGAGATCCCGTCACCGACTGATTCCCATTTACGCTCTGCGTTCCATTCACCGTCAGTGAGTTATTCACTGTCGTCGCGCCATTTAGCGTCGTTGCTCCTTGCACAGCAACAGTTCCCTGGAAGTTGGCTGCACCCGTCGTCGTCAACGTATTCAACGTGCTGGCACCCGACACACCAAGGCTGTCAGTATTCGTTCCGCCAGTCACAGCAAGGCCATTTTGAATCGTCGCACCACCAGAAAGAGTTGTGGCCCCTTGCACGCCGAGAGTTCCTCCAATGCTCTGATTTCCTGTGATCGCAGAATTTCCAGCAACCGTCTGATTGCCACCAATCGATTGAGATCCCGTCACCGACTGATTCCCATTTACAGTCTGTGTTCCATTCACCGTCAGTGAGTTATTCACTGTCGTCGCGCCATTTAGCGTCGTTGCTCCTTGCACAGCAACAGTTCCCTGGAAGTTCGCTGCACCCGTCGTCGTCAGTGTGTTCAACGTGGTTGCACCACCAACCGACAGATCATTCGCAATCGTCAGAGAATCGTCACTAACACTGATCCCAACCGCTCGCTTGAGCGTGCCGTCAACATTTGCAAAGATGAGTTCGTTGCCAGTGCCAGCCACATTGGCAATCGTGACTTCGCTGCCTGCTTTACCAATGGCGACCTGGTTGGCACGGCTGGTTGCTACACCATCTCCCAAGGCAACAGAATTGCTGTAGCTGGCGTTGGCTTGATAGCCAAGGGCTATGGCATCATTCGCATTCGCTACTGCTTGGTAGCCAAACACAATCGAGCGATTCCCTTCTGCTCGTGCGTTCTCGCCAACGGCAACACTGCTCAAGCCAGTGGCATTCGATGCCACACCAATCGCAACCCCATTGGTTGCATTGGCCTTAGCAAATGCTCCAATGGCTACTGAACCATTGGTGGCAGCAGCAACAGCGCCAACGGCTGTTGCCTGGAAACCTGATGCAGTGGAATTGGCACCAATGGCTGATGTGTAATCACCCGTGGCACTGGCGTTTTCGCCCAAGCAAGCTGAGTCAATGCCTTGGCGTGTGCAATTAAATTCATTTTGAACAGCAATCACGTAACTCGGCGCCAAGGTCGCTGTTCCTGTTGTGACCCGGCCTTGACCGTCGATCACGAGATATTCCGTTCCAGATGATGGCTTGTTATCCAATCCAGGCAGGAAATAATCCGTTGTTCCACTACCTTGAGTGCCCAGTGTCACGCTGCTTGTTGCCGTTGAACCCGACTTCTGAAGAGCAACAGCACCAGAGCCAATGGCCGTAGCGTTGGCGAAATCTGAGCGGGCACCAGTACCAATCGCCAGGGAATTGGTCTTGCTTGCTATCGCCTGATCACCAAGCGCCGTGGCGGAATCGCCTAACGCATTAGCAGCATTGCCTAGGGCCAGGGAGGCATTACCAGACGCTTTAGCAATAAAACCCGATGCCTGGGAGTAATTACCAATAGCGTTGGCAAGAACACCTGTTGCCTGGGAGGAACTCCCCTTTGCAGTGGAGTAAATCCCCGATGCGGTGGAGTAATTACCACTTGCCGTGGCACAAGCACCTAGTGCGGTGGAGTAATTACCACTCGCAGTGGCGCGATTGCCGAAAGCTGCGGATCCCCGACCTGACGCTACGGCATTCATCCCTGATGCAAGGGAATTTCTTCCTGATGCTTTGGCTCCATTGCCAAAGGCGATAGCACCATTATTTGAGGCATTGGCCGAGTTGCCGAATGCCGATGCAGAGTCGCCAGTAGCCGATGCATTCGGTCCGTAGCAAGTGGCGTTATCTCCACTTGCATCACAATTGAGTGAATTAATTGCCGTTGCAGAGATTGACGATCGTGAAAGAGTGCCATCGCCGTTGGCGACGACAAGTTCAGTGCCGGTGCCGCTCAGGTTGGCAACAGTGGTTTCGGTTGATGACGTGCCGAGAACGATCTGATCAGCGCGGGTGGTAGCTGAATTAGCCCCAATGGCTGTGGAATCAGCGAACTCTGAACGCGCGTCTGTACCAAACGCCAATGAATTGACCTTGGATGCGGTGGATTGATATCCAAATGCCTGGGAGTTTTCACCAGAAGCGGTGGCGATAGGTCCCAATGCCTGGGAGTAATTACCAATAGCGTTGGATTGAGAACCGATCGCTATTGAGTTAGAACCAGAAGCGGTGGCGTAACTACCCGATGCCGTGGAGTCATCACCAGAAGCGGTGGCTTCTCGACCAAAAGCCTGGGACGCAATTCCTATAGCTTTCGCATCAGAGCCAAGCGCAATGGCATTGGCTTTGTTAGCCAGCGCTGCTTTACCGAAAGCACTGGAGTCGATAGCTGTGGCTTGTGCTCCGTAGCCAACAGCAGTTGCATCTTCAGCAAGTGCACGAGCTTCGGTACCAAAAACAACAGCATTGCGGCTATTAGCTATGGAGTTAACTCCGAACGAAATGGAGTCAATACCAGAAGCATTGCTGCCCGCACCGAAAGCCATAGAGCCATTACCAGTGGCCTTCGCCAAGGTGCCGTACGAACTTGAGTATTCACCACTTGCAATGGCAAGTGTGCCAACAGCAGTGGTATTGGTCTTAGAAGCCTTAGCTCCAATACCAACAGCAATGGCATTAGTTGCTGATGCCTCTGATTCAGTGCCAATGGCTACAACATTGTTGGCTTTACCGGTGGCATTCGTACCGAGAACAATGGAGCCACTCCCGCTTGATACGCTTCCTGCACCAAAGGCAATCGCTGCCTCACCACTGGCAATAGAAGAGGTGCCATAAGCACTCGACCAATTGCCATTAGCAGTAGAAAACGTACCCACGGAAGTGGAATTCTGTCCCGATGCATTGGCTTCGCTTCCGACAGCGATCCCGTTCTCACCAGAGACTGAAACATTCGTGCCAATGGCTGTGGCATTGAGAGCGATTGCTCTTGAGAATTGACCAATAGCAATGGCACACTTTTGGTTAGAAAGACTTCCAGCACCTATGGCGATGGTTCGTTCTGCTTGTGCTCTAGCAAGATGCCCTAGTGAGGTTGAACCTTGCTCATTAGCCTGCGAACTTTTTCCAACACTGACGGAATCACCACCACTCGCTGTGGCATCTAAGCCAATGGCAGTGCTATTTCTCGCAGAGCTACGAGCATTAAATCCTAGAGCTGTGCTGTTGCCTCCTTGGCTGCTAGCTTTGAATCCAATAGCCGTTGAGTTGATACCAACTGCATTGGATTGATAGCCAATAGCAATAGTATTTTTATCGGAAGCATTTGCCTCATATCCCACAGAAATGGACCTATCACCTGTTGATGCTGCAAGAGTTCCAATGGCAATTGCCCCTAGTCCACTTGACGAGGCATTGTGACCAAGCACCGTTGACGCATTTCCATTCGCTGTAGCAAAACCTCCTATTGCTGTCGTTCTGTTATCAAGTGCTTGGGATTGATAGCCAACGGCAAGAGTTGCATTACCAGTGGAGTTGCTATAAGAGCCAATTGCATGTGCTCGATTTCCTGAGGCATTAGCCGAAAAGCCCAATGCAGTACTACTGTTTTGAATAGCGGTTGAATAAGCACCAATTGCTGATGCGCGATTACCAATTGCCGTCGAGTTTTGACCAATCGCTAAGGAATTATTCCCAACTGTATTGGCATATTTTCCTAGAGCAATTGATGCTATTCCAGAAGCTTTGGCTCGATAACCCGATGCTGTGGAGTAATTACCAGAAGCCTGGGCTTGATAACCCGATGCCTGGGAGTAATTACCAATTGCCGTCGAGTTTTGACCAATCGCTAGTGAATTATTCCCAACTGTATTGGCATATTTTCCTAGAGCAATTGATGCTATTCCAGAAGCTCTGGCTTGATAACCCAATGCCTGGGAGTAATTACCAATAGCGGTAGCTTCATACCCCGATGCCTGGGAGTAGTTAGCAATTGCATTGGCATCTTTGCCCGATGCCTGGGAGTAGTTACCAATTGCGGTAGCTTCATAACCCGATGCCGTGGAGTAATTACCAGAAGCGTTGGCTCCAAAACCCGATGCCTGGGTGTAATTACCACTGGCGTTGGCGTACATACCCGATGCCGTTGAGAAATAAGTGTTACCAGTTGTTGCGAAAACACCAATAGCAAATGAACCTCTGCCAGTGGATGTGGCAGTACCTCTCCAATCTCCAGCCATGGGTGGTTCAGCTTTGGCAATCTTCGGCTCGATCACCTCAGCAACCAACAAGCTCATTCCGCTTATTTGCCCTAATACCGCCCAGCTGGCAAAAATGGTCTGAGCTGATCTGCTCCAACGCTTGCTGCGACTGCTTTTACGCTTTGCCCCACCACGACGAAAACCGGCTGTTTTCAGAAGGAGAGGGAGGAAATTCAAGCTATTGCTCTGAATATTTAGACTTATTTTTTATTTTGGCGAGAAATAGAGAAATTGCAGAAACTCACTGAGACTTAATAGACTTAAGAAGAGATATGCCTTTGACTGCAAGCGTCATGCCGAAATTTCGAAACATGACTATTGGCCTAACCTCTCAATTGTTTAGTTTTCTTATTATTTAAGTGCAACCTAAATATGGGCCAGCTTGTGAGTCTCATTCGTGCCAAAAGTCAGCATAACTATTCATCAATTTCCCTTCCAAACTCTTCAATGCCAAGAGCAAGCCAAGGCTTGAGTCATCAGCATCATTCGCCCTTAGTGCATCCGAAGCTCCTTAAGCAGAGCCAGCTTCGCCTGAGTGCGAGGGTCATTGATAACGGGCAACTGCTTGAAGCATTCCCCGCTTCAATAAAAAACCCCACTTGTGGCGGGGCTTTATGTGACCTTCTCAGTAATCATTAACCATTGTATTGCTCACAAACCATGTGGCTAATGCCTGTTTTGGGATCACCCACCTGACGACATGTTTCGTTGGCACCACCAGCCACGGCTTCCAGCTCTTTAATCGTCAGCTCTTGATCGAGCAGTTCAGTGGTGGTGTAGTCAGTGTTGAAAGTAGTCATTGTTTTAAAGGAGTGATTTTGGGCTTGGGGTGTTGCCCCCTCGACTCCTTCAAGATCACAGCCCTTCTGGTGAACCCCACTACATAGCTCTGGTGTAGACCCCAAGAGGTTCTGGTGAGCTTCTGGTGAACCGCTCAGATCCCAGCAAGAGACTTAAGTGCAGACACCAAAGCCACAAAAAAAACCCGCTCTTGGCGGGGCGTTGAGGTAAAAAACTTAGAGCCTATTTAATGGCGATTGTTTTCTATAGCTCAATAATGAACATCGGAACTATTATTTTTATCTCCGTCTTGCTCAGGTGGAGAGTAGACATCTCTAGCAAGTCCCGCACCAGCCTGGGCAACATTTCCACCACCCGTAGGCAACTGTGCCTGCGATCACTTTCGCAGCAATTATTTTAGTAATGGTAGGCACAAAAAAACCCAGGCATGGCCTGGGATTCTCTAGTGGAGCCAAGCGGATTCGAACCGCTGACCCCCTGCATGCCATGCAGGTGCTCTACCAGCTGAGCTATGGCCCCATCAACAACGACAAAGCCCGCAAGCCTTTTCGTTGTCGAGGCGAAGCATACACCGCCACGGAGCTCAAACTTGGCGCCACACCGCCATTAATTTGCCCTGAATCTGCACCTGCTCTGCTGGCAACTCAATGGGGTCGTAAGCAGGGTTCGCCGCTTCCAAGCGCACCACACTGCCATCAAGGTGGAAATGCTTAAGCGTTGTGCCACTCCCTGCCACCAAAGCACTCACAATCGTGCCCTGACGCAGGCGACCTGGCTCTTGAACCGGTTGCATGAGCACAACATCACCATCGGCGATGTGAGCATCGACCATCGAGTCACCATTCACCGTGAGCGCAAACAAACCACGGGTTTCGAGCACTGGAGCCAAATCAAGATGCTCTTGCACATCATCAAAGGTTTCCACCAAACCACCTGCCGCAACAGCGCCAAGCACCGGAATTCCAGACGCCACATCCCCCAACAATTGCAAGGTGCGCGCTTGACCCTCCTGCCAAGTGAGCCATCCCTTCTGCTGCAAATGGCGCAATCGGCTTTGCACAGGAGCAGGTGATCGCAGCCCCATCGCCTGCATCATCTGACGAATGGAGGGGCTATGGCGATGGCTACCGATGTAGTCCGACAGCCAGTCGTACAGCTCCTGCTGAGCAGTGGTGAGCGGCTCGGGGGATCCAGTGGTCACCGGGATGATCCAATTTAGTCAATACATTTGTACCTATTCAATAGGGATTTGGCAAGGCCTTAGGGCTTAGAAGCTTGTGCGCAGATCCAATTCACCTTGGAAGCCGTTCCCTTTCGCCCTGGATAAGGGCTCCAGCGCCCCTGCTGATCCTGCCGCTCCAACACCCCATCAACACACTGGGCGCGCATGGATAACTGCCGCATTCCCCAAGGATTGCCCTCACCTTTGCGCATCAACAACAAGGCCTGAAAGGTCACTGTCTGATCCTTACGGCGAGGATCACGCAAATATTCAGCGGCGTCGATTTTGGGGGATTGCATCGCCTCCATAAACATCCAATCAGCCTGGGATGCCGTCTCCTGATCACTCATTTGCAGGCGCACCTCACTCCAAAACTTGGGCTCAGGTTTTGGCGCCCAGCTGGCATGACTCGGCCATGCAGAAGCCAACGAGACGGCAGCAGCCGTGGAACCCGTGATCACCATGGTTCGCAATCCAACCGAGATTTTCTGCCTGGAAACAATGCTCATACGTTCTCCTGATTGACGTTTTTTTGCTTGATCAATTCCGCCAACATTTCCAATCTGCCGTTTTCGGATTCAGAGGCACGCGTTGCCATCCAGGCACTGGAAGCCTTGAGCTGAGCCAGTTGCTGCACCAGAGACAAAGCCGTTTCTCGCAGGGTGTCGATGTCGTCGCACTCACGAATGAACCGCCCCCACTTTTCGAGCTCAAAGGATTGTTCCAGGCCACGCTCGATCGGGTCGATGCTCATGCGCCCTGCTCCCTCTGTTCCTGATCCTTCTGCTCCTGCTCCAGCAAAGGGTCTGGCTCACCGTTACAGATCGCTTGAGCCCTGAGATAAAAGCCGCTTTCGCGGTCACCGGCCGCCTCTAGGGCTTCGAGAACCCTTTGCCAATTGTCGCGTTCGACTTGATCCATGGTTCAAGTTGGCGTTGGAAAAATCTTACGTAGAAATTCGAGACTGAGGTCACGCACCGCTGTCCATTCAGCATCCACGGTGATCGCATGACCACTGCGCTCTAACCAGTGAAGCTCTCGAGGAGAAGACTGCACGTTGCGCATCAACAGCGCAATTCCACTGGCTGAAATCACCTTGTCGCGACGACTCGCAATGGCCAGCAGCGGTTGCTGAACCTCGGTGAGCTGCTTGCGGGTGCGAGAGATGAGATCAAGCACGCGAGCGCTGGTGGCCACGGGATAGCGGTCGTAAGACCAAAGCCGCTTTGCGGCGCCTTGATCAAAGAAATCAGAGGCCGGCTTTGGCAACGATTGCGTGAAACGGATGAGCAAAGGGGCCAAAAAACGGCGCGGATCTCCGCTGCGTATGGGGGGTGAATACAGCAGGAGAGCCTTGATTTGTGGATAGCGCAACGCCAATTGCAAGCTCAAAATCGATCCCAACGACAGACCTCCCACCACCACACTCTGACCTTCTGACAACAGGCGGGTGATCAAGGCATCGAGAGGGGCAATCCACTGCTCCGGATGCACTTCCATCAGATCCTTGAGGGTGGTTCCATGACCCGCGAGCAGGGGAACTTCAATGCCATAGCCCTCGGCGTTCAAAGACTCAGCGAGCAACTGCATCTCAGAGGGCGAACCTGTAAATCCATGAATAAGAACAACAGTCACTGCCCCACCAGGCAGTGAAAACGCCTGGGGAGAAGCACTCACAAACCACCAAGCAACACAGCCAGGAGGGCCTGCTGGGCATGCAAACGATTCTCCGCTTGGTCAAAGATCCGGCTTGAGGCACTCTCCATCACCCCAGCGCTGATCTCCTCGTCTCGGTGAGCAGGCAAACAGTGCAGAACAATCGCTTTCGGATCAGCTTCTGCTAGCAGGGCCTCATCCAAGCAAAAACCTTTAAAGGCCTGTTCGCGCTCCGCTTGCTCCTGTTCCTGACCCATCGATGCCCATACATCCGTGTACAGAGCTTGGGCACCCTGCACCGCTGCGACTGGATCACTGGTGACCTCAATCTGGGCTCCAGACACGGCAAGAGCACGGGCTTGATCCAGAACCCCTGGTAGGGGCTCAAAACCATCGGGACAACCGATGCGCACATTCACGCCCAGAAGCGCACCGCAAAGCATTAAGGAGTGGGCCACGTTGTTGCCATCACCGACGTAAGCCAGGGTTTGGCCTTGCAGATCACCGAAGGCCTCCTGCATCGTGAGGAAATCAGCCAAGGCCTGACATGGATGTTCGAGGTCCGTGAGGGCATTGATGACAGGAATGGAAGCCCAGTAGGCGTAATCCACGAGCTCCTGTTGGGCATAGGTGCGCACTGCGAGAGCGTCACAAAAACGACTCAACACCCTGGCCGTATCTTCCAGAGGTTCACCACGACCGAGCTGGGTGACCTGGGGATTGAGATCCACGGTTTGACCACCGAGCCGAGCCATCGCTACTTGAAAACTCACCCTGGTGCGTGTGGACGCTTTGGTGAAGATCAACCCGAGCACCCGATTGCCGAGGTCGATGCGACGGTCGCCAGACTTCAGTTGGCGCGCAAGGTCGAGCAGAGCCTGGGTTTCCTGCGCAGAAACGTCTGCAGACGACAGGTAATCACGCCCGCTTAAGGAGGTGAGAACAGCAGCAACTCCCTTATCCATGCCAGCGGCTTCAAAGGAGTGTTATCGGGGATGAAAGGGCTGCTCGTCAAGCCTTCTTGAGCCCGCGTGCTGGAAACGTTGCGATTGGGGACACCAAATGCTTCAAAAAAACTGCCCCCAAAAGGGGGCAGTTGAGGCAATGCGTGAAGACAGAACAGACAACTGCTCCCTTAAAAATGCATGACGTTATGCAGCAACAGACTGCTCATCAGGCATCACGCTGGCTGAAAGCATCTCTCGAAGATCATCTCCTTCGATCACTTCCTTTTCAAGAATTTTCTGCGAGATCGTTTCGAGCAAGGCCATGTTTTGACGAAGGATCGAAAGAGCTTGATCGTGGGCGCGGTCCACTAAACCCCGCACTTCACGATCGATCGCTTGGGCCGTGGCATCACTCACCGCACGGCGGGGGTTGTTGTTGCCACCAAGGAAACGGCCGCCACCTTGCTTGTCATAGGCAAGCGGTCCCAGGGTGTCGCTCATCCCATAAGTACCAACCATCTGCTCGGCAATATCGGTAGCGCGCTGGAGGTCATTGGCTGCGCCCGTGGTGATTTTGCCGAAGACGATTTCCTCTGCAGAACGACCGCCAAGCAGGGTGGCAATTTGACCTTCTAAATCTTCGCGAGAATTGAGGAAGCGCTCTTCCGTGGGAAGTTGAAGGGTGTAACCGAGAGCACTCATGCCACGGGGCACGATCGAAATCTTGGCCACCTTGCTGCCACCTGGCATGAGGTGACCAACGATCGCGTGACCAACCTCGTGATAAGCAACGACCTTTTTCTCGTCGTCTTGCATCACTCGGCTCTTTTTCTCAAGACCAGCAACAACTCGCTCAATGGCTTCATTGAGGTCACCCTGTACAACTTCTTTCTTGTAATTACGGGCCGCTAAAAGCGCTGCCTCGTTGACCAGGTTGGCGAGATCGGCACCGGCAAAACCACTGGTCGCTTGTGCGATCTTGTCTAAATCAACAGCATCAGCAAGTTTTACTTTTTTGGCGTAGATCTCAAGGATGGTTTTACGACCAGAAAGGTCGGGACGATCTACAAGCACTTGACGGTCAAAGCGACCGGGACGAAGCAGTGCTGCGTCTAAGACCTCAGGCTGGTTGGTAGCAGCCAACACAATCACAGGCTTGTCTGTGGAGGCAAAACCATCCATTTCGGTGAGCAGCTGATTCAGCGTTTGTTCTCGCTCATCGTTACCACCAACAACTCCCATCGAACCTGACCGGCTCTTACCAATCGCATCAAGTTCATCGATAAAGATGATGCAAGGAGCATTCTTTTTCGCCTGTTCGAACAAGTCGCGGACCCGAGCTGCACCAGCTCCCACAAACAGTTCTACAAATTCAGATCCACTAATGATGAAAAAGGGAACACCTGCCTCTCCCGCAACAGCTTTCGATAAAAGTGTTTTACCTGTACCTGGGGGACCAACAAGCAAAACTCCTTTTGGAATGCGGGCTCCAATCTCGGTGTAACGCTCAGGTGTTTTTAAGAAGTCAACAATTTCATTGAGCTCATCCTTGGCTTCGTCCACACCTGCCACATCGGCAAACGTGACCCGTGATTTCTCATCGGGCACATAAACCTTGGCCTTGCTCTTCGTGAAATTGAGTGCACCTTGAGCGCCGCCTCCACCCATGGAGCGGCGGGCAAAGAATTGCAGCACCAGGATAAAAATTAGCGGTGGCACCACCCAACTCAGGATGGTTGTGAAAATATTTGGCTTTTTCGGGGGAGCAGCAGCAAACTCAACTCCCTTGCTCTCAAGGCGCTGAGGCAGATCCATGTCGAAGATCGGCGTGGTCGCGAGCACGGAAGGGGCACCTTCCTCAACCTCACTGAGCTCGTAGCGAATTTGATCTTGGGTGATGAAGGCGCGCTTCACCGCTCCATCATTCACTTGATCGATAAAGAGTGAATAGGGCACCCGAGGCACCTGCTGCATGCCTTGATTAGGGATGAAACTGCTGAGAAGCAGCAGCACTCCGAAACCAATCAGCACCAGATTGATGATCCCGAAGCGCCTATTAGGGCGATTGTCGTCTTCTCGAATCGCCATGAAGCTGATTCCCAATTGCGCACCAAACTAAGTCGGTTGTTTCCCTGATGGGTGCACGTGCTGGGAGGAGAACCGAACGCCTGGAGCTCAAGCAAAAGTCTGCGTCCCTATTGGCGTAGTTCTCTCGGGACCAGTGCATGGCTCCATCCGCTTGGTATTTGGACCAGCAGGCGCCTTCGCAAGGGCCATGGACCTCTCAAGCAAAGGCATTACCAATCCCTCAATTTCATTCAGATCCTTCGCGCTTTGCTTAGGCCAAAGCACTTAAAGCGCCTCGAAACACGGACAGCCCTGGCCTTCATCTTTGGCCCTCTGCTCTTTGCACTTGGATCCTGGTTGCAACTACACACCAGCCAATCGCCATCCTTAGCCCTTGGTTTGTTGGCAATTGGGTCTGTGTTCTTCACAGCAGGTGGTTGGTGGCAACTCCAGCAAGCACGTATTGGAGATCGAGCGCTGCCAAAAAATGGACCGCGCTGGGAATGGTGTGGCCTGCGTTGCGCCCTCACCCAGAGCGTTGGCACGATGTTGTTCAACATCGACACCTTTTTCAGTTGGAATCAGCAGCAACCCAATGCTGAGCTCTGGCTGCTGCTGGGCATCCTCCCCAATGTGATCGGATCCATCCTCTTTCTGATCTCTGCCGCCTATGGAATGCAAGAGGTGGGGCACGGCAGGCTGCTGGTCTTCGAACCAGATCACCTCGGCTGGTGGATTTCAATCGTGAATGCGTTGGGTTGTGTCTGGTTCATGCAATCGGCAATCGCAGGGTGGCCGACAAGCGTGCCCCTGGAACAGGTGCTCGACAGCACAATGTCCATGCGAACCACCTTGCTGGGCTCGCTGGCGTTCGCGATTGTTGGAATCCTGAGCCTGGCGGAATGCTCTGAAGATGAAATCAGACCGATCGAAGCGCCATCATCGAGACAAAATTTATGAGCTGCTCTTGAGCCTGTGCTTAATGGTGCTGGTGAGCTTTGCCTTTCCGCGCCTGAGCTGGATCGGCCTGCTTGGCTACGCCTTGATCGCCTTGCTGCTCACGCAATTGGTGATGATCCGCAAAGAAACGCTGACGCTGGGAGATCGTTTGTACCAGCTCCTAGGTCTCGGAGCTCTTAGTGCCCTGCTTCTGTGGCAAATCACCCCGATCCGCTGGGTGGTGAGCGGCGTTCCACTCGTGCTCACCTGGAGTGTGTTGGTGGGTTGGAGCGTGATCCGCTTGGTGGAGCGATTGTCCCAGGAACGGAGAGTCACATCTGGGTTGCTGATGGGAGCTGCCGCTGGCTATTTGCTGTTGGGGCTCACAGCTGGCTTGGTGATGAGTGCGGTGGAAACCATTCAACCGGGCAGTTTCGCGCCACTCAACATGCTTCAAGAATCCGCCAGTGGGGCTAACGCAAGCGTGCTGATGAAGCTGAATGACTTCTCTCAAATCAATTATTTCGCCTTCATTTGCTTAACCACGGTGGGCTTAGGCGACATCCAACCCGTGCTGCCCGTCTCGCGGATACTGGCGGTCATCACAGGAATCATTGGACCGCTCTATCTAGCGGTGGTGATGGGAGTTTTGATCGGTCGATACACAAACCAAGTGGAAGAAAAAGATATTTTTAAGCACGAAGACCGACGGTGAGTCGAGACCTCAGCACTAGCGTGAACTTCATTGAAGACGTAACAACCACCATGCAATACGCGTCCCTATCCAACGGCGACCGGATGCCGTTGTTAGGTCTAGGCACCTGGAAGTCCGAATCAAGGCAGGTCTATACAGCGGTACGGGAAGCGATCAAGATTGGATACCGCCACATTGATTGCGCAAGTATTTATGGCAATGAGAAGGAAGTGGGTGATGCCATTCAGGACGCCATTCACAATCATGAGGTCACAAGATCAGAGCTTTGGATCACATCCAAGCTCTGGTCGAATTGCCATGGCAAGGAGGATGCAGAAGCAGCACTTAGACAATCACTTCAGAATCTCGGAGTGGACTATCTCAATCTTTATCTGATTCATTGGCCGGTGAGCATCAGACCAGAGAAGACTTGTGCAGAGTCGGTTGATGATCTACTCACACCGGAACAAAGTCCGATCAGCGAAACATGGGAGGCGATGCAATCAGTGCGCGATCAAGGTCTTACAAAACATATTGGGGTTAGCAACTTTTCCGTCAAAAAGTTGCAACAACTGGTCATCGATTGCAAGCAGAAACCAGAAGTGAATCAAGTGGAGCACCATCCCCTATTGCAACAACCACAACTTGTTCAGTACTGCGCCTTAGAGGGGATTTTGATCACCGCCTATTCCCCACTTGGATCGATGGACCGGCCTCAATCTCTCAAGGTGAAAGACGCTCCAGTTGTGCTCGACAATCCCGTGATTCGTTCGATTGCCGAGACACGCGGCTGTTCGCCGGCCCAGGTGGTATTGGCATGGGATGTACAACGGGGCATTTCAGCGATTCCTAAATCCGTGAAACCGTCACGGTTGCTTGAAAATCTCCAAGCTGCGGACATCCAACTCAGCGACACCGAGTTGCAAAAGATTGAAGCGCTCGATCAAAACGTTCGCCTTGTAAATGGAGCGTTTTGGGTAATGGAGGGCGGCCCTTGGACGCTTCAATCGCTCTGGGACACCCCTTGACCAGCTGGATCAAGGGGAGGCGTTAACGCTCCAAGCAACAGATCACACCCCAACCGCTCTGCCGTCAGCGCGGACAGAGGAATCACCTGATCCATGGCCGAGAAGCCCAGGTCGCCAAGCGACGTGCGAGCCAATGTGCCCCCAAGAAGCTTGGGGGCAATCACCACCGCTAACTCCTGCACACAACCCTGCTGGACTGCTGCAGCCGCTAAGGCCGGGCCGCATTCCCAAAGAACGCGGTTGCAGCCTCTTGCAGCCAAGGCATGAAAAAGATCCAACGGCTCGCTTGCCAGAAGCTCGAGGCATTCCGGACCCTCAGGCAGGGGACGATCAGCGCAGCCTGGTCCATGGGCAAGCAGCGTTGACGCCAGGCGTGTATCCCAAAGCTGAGCTTGGGTTGGGAGGTCAAGACTGCGACTCAGCACCACACGCAAGGGTTCGGGCGAACGGGCTCCACGGCTCGTGAGCAGGGGGTTATCAGCGCGCACGGTGCCGCCTCCCACAATCACCGCATCACAACCAGCCCGCAACTGATGCACCCAAGCGCGAGCTGGAGGGGCACTAATCCACTGACTTTCGCCATTCGTAAGCGCGGTGCGGCCATCCAAGCTCATCGCCCACTTGAGAAGGCCCCAGGGACGGCCGGTTTGAACGCGATGCACGAAGGCACGGTTTTGATGGGCTGCTTCAGCCTCAAGCACGCCGGTGATCACCTCCAAACCGGCATCCCGCAAACGCTGAATGCCACCACCAGCCACACGCGGATCAGGATCTTTGAGTGCCACAACCACGCGCTGAATGCCGGCCTGAATCACAGCCTCTGAGCAGGGGGGAGTGCGGCCCTGATGGCAACAGGGCTCGAGCGTGACGATGATCGTGCCGCCCTTGGCGCGCCCACCAGCTTGGGCAAGCGCACCCACCTCTGCATGGGCTTGACCTGCCTTGGCGTGAAAGCCTTCGCCCGCCAGTGCTCCTTGAGCATCCAGCACAACCGCACCCACCAAGGGATTGGGGCTGGTTTGGCCTCCCGCCAAGGCCGCAAGCTGCAGCGCCCGGCGCATCCAAAGGGTCCAGCGGTCGGAGCCGGCCTGCATCAGCTCAGCGGCTGGGTTTGCACATCGCGCCATTCACCCACCACGTAAGGGGGAACAGGCAATTCATTGAACACTCCTGGCAGGAACAGGCGCAAAGGCCGGTTGTTGCTCAGATCGCCGAGAAGTGGATCGAGAGCGAATTCCGCGGCAGCCTCTCGGCCATCAGTGACGAGCGCAGGATTATCGAGGGTGATGTCGTCTAGTTCCCATTTCTTCACTCCGGCCTGAACGCCCATCGAAACCGGATGGTCAAGCCGAACCTTGCCGGGATAGCCCACAATTCTCAGAACCACGGGATTGCCTGGCTCGCCTGTGCGATAGACCACGGCTTGCCAGCTGTCGTAATCAAGGTCGCGCAAACTTTCGAGGCTGCGCAGCATCGGAGCACCAGCCTCGTCGTTGTGCTGGTGCACCTGCGCCAGGGCTGCATTGGGAGTGACCAGAAGCAGAAGCAACGCAGCCAGAAAGGAGACCAACAGTCGACGCAGCACACCCATCCGATCAGGCCAATTAATCAGGCCATCATCGGTGCTCCATGCCAAGAATGCGGGTATCGCTGGTCTGGAGGTATAAAAAAGCCCCCATCCAAGACAAAGACCTCAACCCCAAATGCACCAAAACAGATAAAAAGCCTCCCCTTAATGGGGAGGTAGATGCACTACAGGAATAAGGATTAGCACTCAAGATTGCAACAGTAATTCTGTGACTTCAGGCTAGGTCAAGGCCGTAAAATCACTGATACTAAATTCACCATTACCGCCCAAAATAGAATCAAATTCAGGGGCATTCTCTACTGCTAACGCATAGGAAGCGCCCTGACGAAGGATGTCATCTGCTGTTTCAACCAAGCTTTGCTCTCCTTCAGCATCATTGCTCAAGGCCCAGAACATCATTCCACCCAAACCTTTTGCTTGAATGTAAGCCGCTTTTCCAGCAATTGTGGCGATAGTTTCGATAGAGCTCCATTCATCACCATCATAAATAAAGGCAGCTTTACTGTTGTCATCCCAATAGAGATCTATTTGACCCGTGATCACATCAGTCAAGATGTCTTTGTAGTCATAAACCCCAGCTTCAAAAGACCCTTCAGCTTCAGCACCAGACCCTGACTGTTGATAACCAAAGCTGCCACCATCCTCAACACCACCCCAAGCCCGGGTGTATGCGGGAGCCCCTAAGACAACCTTGTTGAGGGCAACACCAGCCTCTTCAAAGACAGACACCGCCGTCATGACATCGTAATTATTGGCATCACCTGTCATCGCTGCCTGATGTCCTGTTTGATTCTCCCAACCACCGTGGAAGTCGTAGGCCATCACATTATAAAAATCGACATAAGGATCGATCCCAGCAAGATTGAGATTGGCGAGTTTTTCTGAGCCACCCGCCGTAGCGATAGAAACCTCATAATTTCCACCTGTTTGTGACTCAAGAGCATCAAGCTCAGCGCGTAACTGCTCAAGTACTAAGGCAAAGTTGGCCCCATCGGTAGCGCTCGATGCATTCCCTGCGTTACCACCACCACCGGGATATTCCCAATCAAAATCCACGACACTGAAGAACTCATACGTTGTAAAAATATCCACCACATCACTAACGAAACGATCGCGCCCGCTCTGCGATGCAAAGGCTGTGCTGAACTCATCGGAAAGGGTCCATCCACCCAGGGCAAAGCCAAGTTCAACATTGGGATTGAGCTCCTTAAATCGGCGAAGCTGCTCGAAATTACCTGCATCCTGAGGACCCGCAACATTCCAATCAACGGGAACACTGGTAACGGTGACCGAATCAGCAGATTCAGTGATGGTGTATCGGTCTGTGTTGTACGCAGCGATCAGGGCAGGATCAACGGCCTGATACTCGGCTTGCGTAAACGTACGACTGACTTGATCATCGGCACTAAACCGCTTTTCCTGCGCTGCATAAGTATCAAAGAGCTCAACCGAACCATCGGCCTTCACATCAAAGAAGCTGTAATTGAGATGGGTCATCGCTTGCCCATTCACATCGGAAAGATTGATATCGCGTTCATACACCCCCCATTCCTCGAAATAGGTCACGATGCGCTTATCTCCATCCCCATTCGCAGGCTGACCATCAACACCGATATTGAGCGAAGGATCCGCCGACTGATTTGGACTAGCAGGAGCATTAACAGCAGTGGCGACGTTATCTGCCACAAGCGACCCAGAAGATTCCGAGGCATCAGAAGGCTGTGCCACAACACTCACTGCGGAAACACTCTCACCAAAATCAAACACCTGAGCAGGATCTGTTGCCTCACCAGCCGCTTGGTAATAGGACGTCAGTGAAACGCCCGGATCTAAGGGAGCAGACCACGCTTTCGGAGAAAGTGAGACCTCGTAGCGACCATCACTCCGCAGGTCGGACTCCAGCTCAAAGTTACTCACCGATGTGAGCGGTGCATCCATCACAAGGGCAACACTCCAGTCGGTACCGGCTGAAACATCTCCGAGATTGGTCACGCTGATTTCTCCCGCGAAGACACCAGACCAACCTCCATTGATGGTGGCCGAGACGGAAAGGCCTTGGGCATCTGCGATTAATGGCGATGCCTCAGCAACAGGCGGTGTTTCAACAACAGGCGGTGTTTCAACAACAGCCAGTGAAGACGTGCCGCTGTTTTCTGGTGGAGCAGTTGCAACAACTCCTGCACCAGGCTCATTAACAAAAAACAGCTCATTGGTGAGGTCACCCGTTTCTGGCAGTCCCGCACTGTTGGCATTGAAAGCGAGGTCAACAGAACCACCAGCCGGAATCGCAAGCCCCCAGGCTGGAGGAGTGATCATCACCTGATAGGTACCGCCGCCGAGATCAGTCACGGAGGATTCCGCCGACCAACTCTCAAAGCCAGGTTGATTGGTCAAGAAACTGAATGACCAATTGCTCTGCGCCACAGAAGACGTATTCGAGAGCGTGAGGGTTCCACCCATTCCACCCGAATAAAGCTGGCCAGCAACCGAGGCCTGCAGTTCATCCGAACTCGATGGCAGCGAACCCATGCCATCAGCCGACATACCATCAGCCGGCATGGCAGCAGCGGGCATCGAATGGTTATGCATGCTGTGGTCTTGCATGGATTGAGACGATTCCATCGCTATCACCGTGGAATCAGGATTCACCATCAGACCAGCGCGCACCTGATCGCCATCGGTGGAAGCACCACTGGGAGCCTGGGGCGTAAGCAGACCAGCTCGGCTAACCAAGGACACCTCTTCAGCAGTAAAGCCAAAGGGAACCTCGAGGTTGTCCTCCATCACCTGATCGTGATGAAACTCGAGATTGACACCGATCAAATCACTTCGCTGAACTCCTGTTAAAAGAACACTTTGATTCGTGGGCTCAAACTGAATCAACAAGCCCTGATCGGTGTCAACAACCGAGAGTCGTTCACGGGTACCTGTGTAGAGAAAATTCAGCTTTTGAGTTTGAGGATCAAAGCCATTAATCACCTCTTGAACACCAAATTGATGAGAGCGCACATACACAGTGCTTGAATCCCTTGCACCAACATTTTGCTCCCAAGACAGCACCGCCCCGATGTCTTGACGGAGATGTTCATTACCAACAACACCGAGATTATTGAGGCTGAGATCATTCCAACTCAAACCCTGAAGCGCTTGCACTTGATCAGCCCAGGGATTCACAATTCCTGCTGTGCCATCAGGCAACGCACCAAGAATTAAGCCATGAACAGAAATCTCTCCAAAATCAAGGCGATCTGATGTGGGATTGAAATCGGTGATATCAGATCCTGCAGGGTTGACCTGATAGGTCACACCACTGGTGAAGGAATCAGTCATCATTCGGGCTTGAAGAACAAAAATAAGCGCAGAGACAAACGATTGCCGAATCAGGCCTTAACCATCATTTGAGAGAACACAACAAACACCAGCTCAAAACGAAAGCAGGCATCGATGAACCATCAAAATGAACGTTGATAGCAGATCATCAGACTCCGTCTAAGAGGCCAACAATCAAGGAATCGTCCTTCAAACAAAGAAGGACAACCAATTCAGCAACACAAGCTCTGAACTCTGAAACTACGTTCGCGAAACAAAAGCCCACAACCATGACTAGAAGGCTTAGCAACTATGACCAACTGCATCTGAAAAAAAGTAACCAACAAAAAAGCTCGCCAGTACTGACGAGCTGAAAACTTCTGAAGCTTAAAAGTGCTCCAAAGAACTTAGGAACCAGCGACGCAGCGTTTGCCCTCAGGCTGCATCATCAAATTCACCAGCGCAGGTCCATTCTGACCGAGTGAGCCTGCCACTTGAGAGATGGCTGTAAGCGTTTTTCCGTTGTATCGGGCTTGATACCCATTGGCCATACAGGTGCAGTAAGCACTCTGATTGGAGACGTTGGGCGTCTTTCCTGACTTACATCCCTTCAAGAAGGAGTCTCTAAAACTGCGGGACAGCTGAGCATCCGTTGGCTGCCTTTGAGCGGATTGTGCCCATCCTGCTTGAGGGATGAGTGCCAAACCAAGAGCGGCAACGAATAAAAAGGAAGAGCGCATCAACAAAAAACGAATAATAAGAATTTACCGGAAATTGCTCATCAACCAAGCCTTGATCAGGAGGCTAAGGCTTGTCAGAGCTTTGCAAGCCAAGCTTCTTCATCATGGCATTAAATTGCCGTTGCAACTTATTCACCTTTTGATCCCGAGCTTCAAGTTGAGACTTGAGATTGTCGATCTCTTCTCGATTGGAAGAATCACGCTCAGTGAGCTGTTCAATCTGAGCTTTAAGAATCTCGATCAAATTCTGCGTAGCCTCTGATGCTGCAGCATCGGTACCGGCATTCGTACGCTGGTTTTCCATCAACTCCTCCAATCTCCTTGTGAGAGATTCGATCTGTTGATCACGAGATTCCACCTCACCTTCCAGGCGATTGATATCTCCAGACACCTCACCAAGGTAGGCAGACACTTCAGGGTCAGAAACAGAAATCCCTGCACTGGAGTCAGAGCTGGGCTCAGCACTACGCAGTTCCTTAACTTCCTCCTGCAGAGCCGCAATTTGCTGGCCATAAAGACTCTCTTTCGCGACTTTGTCGGAGCTATCGATCTTGCCCAAGGGGAATGAGAAGCCGATGCGTCCTGCAACTGATGCCGTAGACCCATACACGTAATCAACCGATGGCGTATACGCAATCGCTCCATTGAGATGGAAGCGATCCTTAATCCTTAAAGCACATCCTCCAGCAACGGAATACTGCGATCCATAGCCACCGCCTGCAAAACCACAGCGGGCAGGTTCATCAGGAAGCAACGACACCTCTGGCAAACCAGACAGAGCAGCGCCAACCGCACCAGCTGATTCCGCTGCCGCTCCTAATCCACGCGCCGCACGGCCAAGGTTGTCTTCAACGCGGTTGATATCGCCCTGCATCCCATCAAAGGTTTGGATGATTTTCTGCGTCGACAAAGCAGAGCGCTTGAGCGTGCCATCACTATTCGCTTCCACAATCGCTTTGCCTGATCCAGCAAGGTTTGCCACCGTCACCTCATCGCTGGCGGTTCCAAGCATTACCTGGTTATCGCGGGTCGTAGTAGCACCCACACCCACTGCCGTGGCGCGTGAACCCGTGGCCCGAGCACCAGCGCCCAAAGCCATCACATCGGTTCCATCAGCAAACGACTGAACACCAAAGGCCAACGCATTGCGCCCGCTCGTTGTGGATTGCGAGCCAATTGCAACCGTATCGATGCCTTTCGCTGAGGCACTACGGCCCTGCGCCATCACATCCTTGCCATCAGCCAGCGCCTGACTACCCACAGCGATCGCATCAGATCCTTTCGCAGAAGCACTACGACCCTGGGCCATTACGTCCGTGCCATCAGCTAACGCCTTGCTGCCCACAGCGATCGCATCCGTTCCTTGCGCTGAGGCACTACGGCCTTGGGCCATTACGTCCGTGCCATCGGCTACCGCCTTGCTACCCACTGCGATTGCATCCGTTCCTTGCGCCACAGCTCCACGGCCCTGGGCCATCGCATCAGTTCCATCAGCAATCGATTGACCACCCACAGCGATCGATCCCGTTCCATTGGCGTAGGCCTCTGCACCAACGGCTGTGGATTGATTTCCTAAGGCCTTGGAGGCTTGACCCACAGCAACAGACTGTTCACCAGACGCTGTAGCTCCAGCACCTGTGGCCGTAGCACCTGTGGCATCAGCCGTGGAATACGCACCCAAGGCTGTGGTGTTTGTTCCCATTGCATTCGCGCCCGGGCCATAACAAACAGCGTTATCTCCTTCGCCTACACATCCCAACGCATCAAGAGTGTTATCACCTACATCCGTACGTCTAAGCGTCCCATCAGACGTGGCCGACACAATCGCACTTCCTGACCCGCTCAGGCTGGCAACCGACACATCAACGGATGCTGTTCCCAGCATGATTTGACCATCTCGGGTGGTGATAGCTCCAACGCCAATGGCAACGACCTGATTTCCTTTGGCGACGGCATCAGATCCAATTGCTATGGCGTTATTTCCGTTAGCCGTTGAATAGGAACCAACAGCAGTGGCATTCGTACCGATCGACTTAGTCTCACCCCCATAGGACGTTGTTGAGGTGCCATTGGAAAATGCATTCGTTCCGATCGCGACCGGATCAGTGTTGAAACCAAGAGCCTGAGCACCCGTGCCAAAGGCGATGGCGCGTCGACCATTGGCTAACGCACCAGCACCAATAGCAACAGAATTTTCTCCATTCGCAGTAGAAAAACCACCGAGTGCCATGGTGTTTTCAGCTGTGGCATTCGCAGCAAAGCCGTAAGCCAATGCGCCTCTGCCTGTGGCAGAGGAATTCATGCCAGAAGAGATCGATCCTTCACCGGAGGCGTTTGCTTGCACGCCAAGAGACGTGGATCCCGCTCCTGTTGCTTTCGCAAACGTGCCCAGCGCTGTCGCTGCTGCGATTTCTTCTGCCCCAGCTCCACTATCGGCAACACTCCCAGCTCCAATTGCAGTAGTACCTGCGCCTGTTGCATCCGATAATTCGCCATAACAGGTTGCACCTGAACCAGCACCCAGGCAATAGCTATTGGGTAAGTCGGCTGCCGCAAAAGTGGCGACTTTCAGGACTCCATTAGGTTGCGCCACGATCACCCCCACTTGACCAGGAATCTGGGTTCTGAGGCTTGGCGTCTGAATACTGGTCGTACCTGTTCCAAGTGTGATGCGATCTACAGCGGTGGTTTGCGCACCCGAACCAATCGCGGTGGAGTCCGCAAAGGTTGCTTCTGCGCCAACACCTAGTGCAAGAGCATTTGTCGACGAAGCAGCACTGGAATCACCGAGAGCAATCGATGACACACCAGAAGCTGATGCACCAGATCCAAGCGCTAAAGCATCTGTTTCTGCTGCAGAAGCTCCAACACCAACAGCAGTGGAGTCCGCAAATGTTGCTTCTGCGCCCACTCCGAGGGCAAGGGCATTCGTCGCCGATGCACGACTGGAATCACCCACGGCAATTGAGGACACACCAGAAGCTGATGCACCAGATCCAAGCGCTAAAGCATCTGTGTTTGCTGCAGAAGCTCGAACACCGACGGCAGTGGAGTCAGCAAAGGTTGCTTCTGCGCCAACACCAAGGGCAAGGGCATTCGTCGCCGATGCACGACTGGAATCACCCACGGCAATTGAGGACACACCAGAAGCTGATGCACCAGATCCAAGCGCTAAAGCATCTGTGTTTGCTGCAGAAGCTCGAACACCGACGGCAGTGGAGTCAGCAAAGGTTGCTTCTGCGCCAACACCAAGGGCAAGAGCATTTTTTTCATTGGCGATACTGGAATCACCGATTGCAATCGCCGATACACCGGAAGATGCTGCGCCATCACCAATCGCTAACGACTTGGTTCGAGATGCAGAACTACTACGGCCAATCGAGATTGACTGTTCCCCTGATGCATCAGAAAAGGCACCAAAGGCGGATGCAGTGATTGCCGTTGCACGGGCATTACGACCAACGGCTAGTGCACTGAAATCATTCGTGAAGGCACCTGCTCCTACTGAGGTTGCACCAAAATCAGAAGCCTCAGAAGAGCCTGCAGCTGTGGAATAAGCACCCAATGCTGTGGTGTTCATTCCCGTTGCATTCGCACCCGGCCCGTAACAAACAGCGTTGACTCCATTGCCTTCGCAGGTGAGGGATTCAAGGGTGTTATCCCCAACTTCTTTTCTAGAAAGCGTTCCATCACCATTGGCAACAACAATGGAGTTTCCAGTACCAGAAAGATTGGCAACCGTTACTTGAGTGGAAGCAGAACCAAGCATGAGTTGATTGGCTCGTGTCGTTTTGGATTCAGCTCCAATCGCTGTTGATTTCAGTTGACCTGCATTGGCCTTGTAGCCAAAAGCAGAACTATCTTCTGCCAATGCAATTGCTTCATACCCAACCGCTGTTGACTCTTTTCCAGAAGCCTTCGCATCCTTACCGAAAGCAGAACTATCTTCTGCCGATGCCGTTGCTTGATAACCAACAGCAGTTGACTCTTTGCCAGAAGCGATGGATCCGGCACCAAAGGCAGAACTTTCCTCTGCATTAGCAATGGCTTGATAGCCAACAGCTGTCGCCTCATCCCCAGAAGCATCAGCATTACGACCAATTGCAGTTGCATTCGTAGACGACGCCGAGGATGCATTACCCAATGATGTGGCGCCTACAGCAGTTGACTTGGTGCCTGAACCAATTGCTGTTGTTGCAGCTCCACTGGCCACTGCCCCTTTGCCATAACACTCAGCTCCATCTCCATCACCTTCGCAGTTCAGGGCATCAAAGGCACGATCAGAAATATTGATTCCAACTTCATAATCAGTGGTGTAATCATTATCAGCATCGAAACCACCGGTTGCAGTGACCGTAACTTTTTCATCAGCCGCTGAAACAGTGGTCTTGAGAGCACTGAGGGAACCATTGGGGTTCACGATGATGTTGTTACCACCGGTATTGACCTCAAGTTGACCGCCGTTAATCGTCAGACCATTGCCGGCTGCGACTTCAACGCCATAGGCGGTTGTTTGAGTTGTTGAGTTGTAGAGGGAAGTAACAGTGACACCATTGCTGGTTACGTTGCTAGAGGCACCAGTGATGGGCCCAGCTTGTGTTGTGGCGTTGTAACCGCTGACTGTGTAGGTGGTGACGCCGCTCGTAGTGTTGGTGGAGTTAGAGACGACCGTGTTGTCACCAGCGGTGACAACGGATGTATTGGCCTGAATGGCACCATTGCTATCAATGGTGATGCCATCACCAGTTGCGACAGCGACGCCAAAGACATTGGTGGAGTTGGCGCTGTTCCAAACACCGGTAACGGTTGTCCCGTTGGCGGTTGTTGTTGCTAATTGGCTTTCATCAGCACCTATTGCTGTGACTGTGCCTGCTACGACGGAGGCGTTGGGAGCACTGAATGAACCATCATTATTGAGGATGATGTTGTTACCACCGGTGTTGACCTCAAGTTGACCGCCGTTAATCGTCAGACCATTGCCAACCTGCATCCCAGACAGAGTTCCATCGCCATTCGCGGCAACAATCTCAAACTGGCTACCGTCCGTTAATTGACTATTAGTCGCTAAGTTCGCAATAGTAATTTCAGCCCCACTTGAACCAAGAGCCACCTGACCAGACCGGGTGGTTTTTACGTTCTGCCCTAATGCTGCTGAAGAGCTGAAATTCGCTGAAGCACCACTACCTAAGGCGAGGGTATCGTCTTTAGATGCATTGCTCTGGAAACCAAATGCAAACGAACGATCACCTAAAGCCTGGGCTTCTTCGCCAATTGCAAGCGAACTAACGCCGGTCGCATTGGATAATCCACCAATAGCAATAGCATTTTCTCCATTCGCATTAGCGAATGCACCCAATGCTGTCGCTCTCTCCCCTGCTATGGAATTTGAGCCAAATGCAGTCGCACCTAAACCTTTTGCTGACGCATTCACACCAAAAGCAGAGGTGCGGTCGCCATCAGCTACTGAATTTTCACCAAAACAGGTTGCACCATTACCTTCTGCTGTGCAATTGAAGTTCGGAGCAATGATATTTACCTGAGGCGGAACTTCAGCTGTTGCAGCAACAATCATTCCCTGCGAATCAACAGTAAGATATTGTGTACCTCCAGCTTGTGTAGATCCATCGGTTCCAGGTTTATTTGCTAATCCCGGCAAAAAATAGTCTGTAGTACCGAATTCATCACTACGCCCCAAAGTGATCGATGATGTTGATTGAGTACTTGTATCAAACTTTGATTGAGCACCAAAACCAATCGCGGTCGCATAATCATCATCTGATCTTGCACCATAGCCAATTGCCGTAGAATTGATATTTGCCGCTATCGATCCAGTACCTAAAGATGTAGCACCTGCAGCAGTGGATTCGGCTCCTGAACCAATTGCTGTTGTTGCAACTCCGCTGGCCTTAGCACCCTTGCCGTAACATTCAGCCCCAGCACTATCTCCAATACAATCGAGTGAGTCAATATTGACTTCTAATTGACCGCCGTTAATCGTCAGACCATTGCCGGCTGCGACTTCAACGCCATAGGCGGTTGTTTGAGTTGTTGAGTTGTAGAGGGAAGTAACAGTGACACCATTGCTGGTTACGTTGCTAGAGGCACCAGTGATGGGCCCAGCTTGTGTTGTGGCGTTGTAACCGCTGACTGTGTAGGTGGTGACGCCGCTCGTAGTGTTGGTGGAGTTAGAGACGACCGTGTTGTCACCAGCGGTGACAACGGATGTATTGGCCTGAATGGCACCATTGCTATCAATGGTGATGCCATCACCAGTTGCGACAGCGACGCCAAAGACATTGGTGGAGTTGGCGCTGTTCCAAACACCGGTAACGGTTGTCCCGTTGGCGGTTGTTGTTGCTAATTGGCTTTCATCAGCACCTATTGCTGTGACTGTGCCTGCTACGACGGAGGCGTTGGGAGCACTGAATGAACCATCATTATTGAGGATGATGTTGTTACCACCGGTATTGACCTCAAGTTGACCGCCGTTAATCGTCAGACCATTGCCAACCTGCATCCCAGACAGAGTTCCATCGCCATTCGCGGCAACAATCTCAAACTGACTTCCATCTGTTGCTTCACTCTCGGTCGCAATATTAGAAACCGTGACCTGTGTATCACTCTTACCCAGTATTAATTGATCGTCACGGGTGGTTGACGATCCTGTACCGATAGCCGTTGAATTCGTGTTGATTGACTTGGAATAGCTACCAACAGCAGTGGAGTTCGTGCCAGAAGCCGTAGCATTTGAGCCAATGGCTTGAGACAGCTCACCACTGGAGCTTGAGAAAGAGCCTAGTGCGATTGAACGGTTGGCACTCGCATTAGATTGGACGCCAATTGCAGTGGCTTGATCCCTTGTTGCCTTGCTGCTGGCACCAAGTGCTGTTGTACGGCTTTTACTCGCGATTGATGCTCGACCAATCGCCGTAGATTGAGTGCCAGAAGCATTGGCTCTCTCACCGACAGCAGTGGCATTTTCTTTCGTAGCTGCTGAACCAGCTCCAAATGCAGTGGCTTGGTTGCCAGAGGCTTCAGCGGCATCACCAAAAGCACTTGAATTTAGGGCTGTTGCATTAGCGTCGGTACCTATCGCTGTTGAATTGTCTTTACTTGCTACTGCGGATTTACCAATAGCAATCGAATCTATTGCTGAAGCTTCTGCTGAATATCCAAAAGCGATGGCATCCTCAGCAGTGGCTTGTGCTTCTGTACCAAAGGTGGATGCATTGGCTCCCGAGGCAGTTGAGTTCACGCCGAGAGTGATGGCACCAGTGTTGTTTGCAATAGATCCAGCACCAAAAGCCATTGAAGCCAAGCCACTTGCATTCGCTTCTGTTCCAAAGGCGCCGGAATAGTTACCTAAAGCACTTGATTTCGCGCCGATTGCTGTGGAATTTCTTGCTGATGCCCTACTTAGAGTGCCAATGGCAGTTGCCCTAAAGCCCATAGCCTTGGAAACAGATCCAAGAGCAGTTCCGTCAAATCCAGTTGCTTGTGCTTGACGGCCAACCGCTGTGGTCATTCCGCTAGAGGCCTTAGCTTCATCACCAATTGCTATTGAATTGGTTCCTGTTGCCTTAGCTTCAGCGCCGAGTGCGAGGGCATTGAGATTATTGGCTATGGCTTTGTAACCGAAAGCAATTGCATCTTCTGCGGAGGCATTGGCTTCTGTACCAAAGGCGGATGAATTGGCTCCAGATGCTGTGGAATTAACGCCAAGAGTGATCGCCCCAATTTTATTGGCAATAGATCCAGCACCAAAAGCCATTGAAGCTGGGCCACTAGCGTTGGCCAATGTTCCAAACGAACTTGAGTAATTTTCAGTCGCTTGAGATTCCGCTCCAATACTGGTTGCTCTCCTACCGGAAGCCTTCGCTTTGGATCCATAGGCTGAACTGTTCTGACCGCTCGCAATCGCACTATCGCCCGTCACTGTTGAATCCTGCCCAGTTCCTTCAGCGCTAGTACCAATAGCTGTGGCGTTAATTCCTGTCGCCTTAGACAACGAACCAATAGCTATTGAGCCTGTTTCATTAGCAAAAGACTTATCGCCAAATGCCATCGAGGAAAACCCTGAGGCGGTGGCTTCGTAACCAAATGCCTTCGAGCCATTACCTGAAGCAGCTGCACTTACACCAATTGCAATCGCTGAATCTGCATTAGCGATCGATTCACGACCTAAAGCTGTGGCATTATTAGCAGAAGCTTTTGCGCCTTGACCAACAGCAGTTGCCGCATACTTGGTTGCTTGAGCTCGAGTGCCAATGGCAGTCGACCAAGAAGCCGATGATTTAGCGATAGCACCTATCGCCGTAGAATTTCTACCTGCGGCCTCAGCCTGAGAACCTACCGCAGACGAGTAATTCCCCGTTGCCTTTGAAAGCCGACCTAAGGCTGTGGAGTTTCTGGCTGATGCCAGGGAATTTCTACCAAACGCGGAAGAATTAACACCAGTTGATGCTGCGAAAGCACCTATAGCCGTAGAGCCGAGTTCACTTGCATCGGACTGCAATCCAAACGCAATCGAGCCAGCAGATAAAGCACGAGATTCAGTACCAATAGCAATCGAATTATTGCCAATTGCCGATTGATTGGCAGTATCATAATAACCAGTAGAAGCCAAATATCCTATGCTAATTGTATTTTCTGTCTGACGGGATTCAGATCGATAGATTATAGCTCCAGACTGTTTATCAGTACCAATTTGAACCTTAACCCCCTTTTGAATACCAGAAGAGGCACCGTCTCCGATCGCAATACTGGATGATCCATTAGCAATTGATGTACGGCCATAGGCAACTGAGTTTTGCCCGCAAGCTTTTGCTCCTGATCCCGTAGCGATCGCACCAATCGAAAGCGCACAACTGCTGCTTCCCAGTGCAATCGTTTCATTAGCATCTGCATTAGCTGCAGCACCACTCGCAAAACTATTAGTTGCAGCGGCTTTTGAATTTATACCAGTAGCAATGGAGTTAACACCCGTTGCTTTAGCTTGCCGGCCAAGAGCAATGGAGGCAGTTTTTGAAGCTTGAGAACCAGCTCCAATCGAAAGAGATTCTGCTCCAGAGGAATTCGCCTCTGCACCGAAGGCCATAGCATTGATTGCACTCGCCTTGGAAGAAAAACCAACTGCAACTGCACTGGTATCTGAGGCATTGGATGTAGAGCCAAAAGCAAGGCTGTATAAACCATCAGAACTACTATCTTTGCCAAGTGCCAAGGATTGGCCACCACCAGCAAAAGAGCTATCCCCGGCTGCGAATGCAAAAGGACCGGTGGCTTTCGCCTGAGAACCAATTGCTATTGAGCTTACATTCGATGATTGAGATGATGTACCGATAGCAATTGAAGTACTACCAGATGAACTAGCGCTTTTGCCAATCGCTGTTGAAACTCCTCCAGATGCCGTAGCAAATGTTCCAGTGGCAATTGCATTATTCCCACTCGCCACAGAATTAGTTCCAGATGCCTGGGAATTGTTACCCGAAGCGGTGGCATTGGTTCCCTGAGCACTCGTAAAACGACCACTTGCTTTTGCACTACGCCCAAGGGCAATAGCAGATTCATCTAAAGCTTTTGAATTAGCTCCCAACGCAGTCGTATAAATTTCACTCGCTTCTGAATACGCTCCTAGCGCTGTAGACCCATAGCCTGAAGCTGTGGAATTTTGACCATAAGAAGATGCATTAGTGCCTATAGCCTGAGAATTTTCGCCAAGACAAATTGACGACGTGTGATTCGTAAGGCACTCTGTACCCTGATAACTGATGGTTACTGGATCCAGTTTTTCAGCTTCAGTTTGCACACGCAGCAATCCATTCTGGTCTACAGTTAAGTAACGAGTTCCGCCGGCTTTATCAACATAAGATAAACCAGGCATATAATAATCTGTTCCAGCCCCTGTTGTAGAATTTGCAGCTTGTCCTAGAGTGAGTGATGTACTACTAGGCCCCGTCATTGGCTCAATAGCTTTTGCTCCTATGCCAAAAACAGCAGATTGGTCATAGACAGACAAGCTTGATTGGCCAACAGCAATGGAATTAACACCTTCTGCCTTTGCCCCAGCACCAATCGCTATCGTATTAACTTTAACTGCGTTTGTGCCTGCTCCAATCGCAATTGAATTAACTCCTTGAGACTTTGAGCCAGTGCCTAGAGCTGTTGAACTGGTTCCTTCAGCACTTGCCCCTTGCCCTGAAGCAATACTCTGGCTTCCAAGTGCTTGACTACCAACACCAATAGCAAGTGAATTGGTGCCATTCGCAAATGCTCTGGAGCCAATCGCTGTGCTATTTAATTTTGCAGCATTCGATGCATAGCCAATCGCTGTCGCAGAGTCGCCATCTTTGCCTGATTGACTGAAAGCTCCAAAACTTGAAGATTGATTTCCCAAGGCAGAAGAGTTGTAACCAAGACAAACAGAAGAATCAGAATCGGCATTACATAGCAAGGAAACGAAATAACTATTAGGTACAGTTGCCCTTGAAAGAGTTCCATCTCCATTTGCAATAATCAAGCCATGGGTTGAACCAGACAGATCACTAAGTGACTGACCTGTTTTTAAGTTTGGTATTGTGAGTTCAGCATCATTTCTAAGCTTGACCTGATCTTCTCGGTCAGTTTCAACTCCCATTCCCAGAGCTACTGCTCCTAGTTGACTAGCCGTAGAGCTTCCACCAAGAGCAACTGATCGATTGCCAGAGGCAATAGCACCAGCGCCTACAGCCAATGCTGATTCTTGAGCAGAGCTTGCATCAAATCCAAGTGCTGTGGCGTTTTCTGCAGATGCAACGGCAGAAGATCCGATCGCTGTCGCTCCAAGCTCGAAGGAACTATTACTTGTTGCAGCTGTTGCCCCCGCACCTATCGCAGTTGTATTGATCCCCGTTGCATTTGCACCGGGTCCATAACAAACAGCATTGTCACCTTCTCCCTCACAGGTCAAAGAGTCAAGAACATCTGCTCCAACTTCTTTTCTCGAAAGAGTTCCATCGCTGTTAGCAACAACAATTGCATTGGACTCTTGATCTGATTTAGCGAGTGAGCCAACAGTGAGCTCCTTAGACAGCGTAGTGTCACCGCTAACAGAAAGAGTTCCAGCAATCGTTTGATTCCCACTAATTAAGGAGTCTTTTTCAACTATTTGATTCCCAGAAACGGTTTGATTGCCAGCAATTGACTGATCACCAGACACAGTCTGATTACCAACAACAGTCAACAATCCAGTAACCGTAGTGTTCTTCAGGGACGTATCCCCTTCCACATTCAACGTGCTCTGCAGATTTGTAGCACCAGTCACATCCAGACTGTTATTGATCGCTGCTTTCCCGGTAAAGTTCGAAACGCCCTGCACATTGAGAGTGTCTTGCAGAAGCGTTGCTCCTCTGACATTTAGTGTATCTAAGTCTGTTGCACCAGCAGACAATTTATTGAGAGTTGCTTGACCACTTTGACTTATTAAATTGCCATTGATCACTGTCTCGCCATTGATCACAGTTCGCCCTTTAAGTAGGGTCTCGCCTGTGACAGTTTGATCACCAGAAATGGTTTGATTGCCAGCAATTGACTGATCACCAGACACAGTCTGATTACCATCAACAGTCAATAATCCCGTAACCGTGGTGTTCTTCAGGGACGTATCACCTCCCACATTCAACGTGCTCTGCAGATTTGTTGCTCCGGATGCCGTCACTGTCTTTAGGGACGTATCACCAGCAACCGATAAATCATTAGTAATAGAGGCATTGGCAACAGTGAGAGAGCCATCGCTCGCTCCAATTCCCACAGCACGCTTGAGCGTGCCGTCTTCATTCGCAAGTATTAGTTGCGTACCCGTTCCAGAAAGACTTGCCGCTGTGACATCGGTTGAGCTTGCGCCCAACATCATTTGGTTATCGCGAATCGCTCTAGCACCAGCACCGATCGCGCTGGCATTCACGATAAAGCTGCCATTTAGGCCCTCTGCAATCGCACTAGGACCAATTGCCGTGGAGCCAACCCCTTTGGCACTTGATCCCAAACCGATGGCAAAAGCACCTAAACCAATTGCTTCTGCTGGATCCGGTACGATCTGGCCCCCATCGGCACCTGGGATGTTGGTGATATCGGCCTTCGCGAGTTGCGGCTCCAGTGCTTCGCCAACAAGCACACCGATCGCTCCGAGCTGGCCAATCACCGCCCAACTGGCAAATAACGTCTGAGCAGATCGGCTCCAGCGTTTACTTCGACTGCTTCTTCGCTTTGTTCCACCCCGGCGGAAACCACCCGTTTTAAGGACAGATACGAGAAGGAAGAACAAAGTCTTATCTAAAACGTCAACCCACACTGCTGAGTTTTTACTGAAAATGATCCAAATACCTAGTGAGTCTCACAAGGACCAGCACGATTCGGATCATCAACCACTGCTCCCTCCCAAACCCAAGCAGGCAAGGCATTACCAAGCATGAATGCGCCCAACACGCTGTCTCAACTTGAGACAGAGTTTGCATAGGCCTATTAAATAAAAAGCCGATACATTCGTTGAGTGCTTAGTTCAATGTGATGAACACTGCTTCCCCAATGCCTGGCGCAGTGCTCAGCGTTCCTGACCAGCGTTGGTGCCTAGCACCTGTGCCCAAAACAAGTTCGACGTTGCTGAAGCGGGTTGCAGTGATTTCTGCAGGCCGCGAACCGTTTGAGGGTGCAGCGATTGGTGAAACGCGTCCGGCCCTTGCCATCCACCGGGCCGATTTGCATGGCTTACCCGCCTTCACTGACCTTTCTAGTGAAGAGCAGAAAAAGCTTCTGCAAGATCCCCACGCGCTCCGGCTGGCCGTGACCCGCCATCCGGGAGAGCGCTTGCTTTCGTTTTGGCACGACAAGCTTCACCTGGCGGATCCCTCCTATGCACCCCTCAATGCATCGGTACAAGCCAGTTTCAGCAACAATCAAGCAGAGCCTTGCCGCTTTCATGATTTTCTCGCCTACCTCAGCGAGCATTGGGAGTTGCTGAAAAGCGATGGCCACCTAAGGCCCCAAGCGGAGTGGCTTGGTGATGGAAGCTTTTTCAATCAATGGCTCGACCGTGATCATCTGATCAAGCAGTTGCCGCCGCTACTCGAGCCCCTGTTGCCAGCGGATCGCCTGCTGCGCATCCGCAAAGAACTACAGACTTACGACCAGCGCTACCGCCAACGCTTAGGCAAGCGCTGGGACGATGCCTTTGGGAAAGAGGGTTTAACCCTGCTTGAACGCTTCTACGCAGAGGATCTCAAGGCGTACAACTACGCGATACCCCGCCGTCGTGGTGACAAGGTACGCCCCCTGGCAGCAGCAGACTCTGATGCCCTTGTTGATCCACTCCAACAGCTGCGCGATCGCCACCAGCAAATCTCAGGCCTGCAACAACAGCTGCTGGATCTCCAACAACAACTCGCCAATACTCAGCAGCAGCTACGGCAGCCTCCCTTACCCGCACTCCAGCCTCCCGCCGGTGCATGGCCTTCCCACAACTCCCCGGAAGCCGGCCTTGCGCACCTCTATGAAGCGCTAAGTCAAAACCGGCCGCAGGAAATTCTTGATCAAACCGCATCCCTGCAGGGCCATCCCCATGCCGGTGAGATCGCTTATTTAGAGGGTCTCGCCCACGGCCTACTCAATCAACACGAATTGGCGTTGCGCTCCTATGAAGCAGCCCAAAGCCAAGGTTTTCTCACCCCCTATGTGTTGTTTAACGGTGGTAATGCTTGCCGTGCCCTAGGCAATACGGAAGAAGGGCTGCGTCTCTACAACGAAGCCATTGCGCTCTACCCAGGCTTTGCAGAAGCGAGGCAAAACCGCGCACTGGCCCTGATCGATGCCTGGGATCCTGAGGCCGCCGAACGGGAGCTGCGCTTGCTGTTGCGCGACCAGCCCGCTTTTGCGCAAGCCTCCTTTTCTCTCGGCAATTTGCTGAGGGATCACAAGCGCGACCCCGAGGCGATCGAAGCGTTTCGGCTATGCCTGGAGCACGCCCCGGCCTACCCCGATGCCTGGAACAACATGGGCTTGGCCTACGCCAATCTCAAGCAAATGGAGCCAGCGATGGCCAGCTACCGCCAGGCTCTTTCAACGGATGCCAATTTCAAGCCATCGCGACAAAACCTTGCCCAAGCGCTGATTCAAGAGAAACGCCATAGCGATGCCCTGGAGCAATTCAAGCTATTTGGTGCCATCAACGGACTCTCCTCCTTTGAACAGGTCGTGGGGTTGCAGGGAGCAATCGCTTGCCTCACAGAACTTGATCGCTACGAGGAAGGACTGGCCACAGCAGATCACTGCAGTCCAGATCGCCGCGTCCAATTGATGGCACGCTTGCATGTGCTTCCAGTGCTTTACAGCACCAATGAACAGGTTGCTTCAGTGCGTCAACGCTGGACGGATGATTGCGCTGAGCTCTACGGGCTCCTGGAGGGCATCACCCAGGAGGATCCTGCCTGGGAAACCCTCTATGCCCATGCCTGGTCGCTGACCAACTTCTATCTGGCCTATCAGATGGAAGACGATCGCCCCTTGCAGGAGCTCTATGCCGGCATCCTTGACCGGATTCTGCGCCCCAGGCTTGGAGCGTTCATGCAACCGCTCCCTCAACGCAACCCTTCCGACAGCTCACCCATACGCGTGGGCGTGATCTCCCCCCACTTGATCAACCACAACGGATCAATCTGGGCCCTCGGCTGGCTGGAAGGGATTGCCGGAAATCCTGGCTACGAGATTTTTAGCTACAACACAGCAGACGGAGAAGACAGCGGCAGCCAACGTTTCGCCGCTGTTGGCACCTACCGCCATCTGCCGCTGCGGGCCGAAAACCCCGAGGCGATGTTGCAGCAAATCCTGGACGACAAGCTCGATCTCTTGATCTTTACCGATATCGGTATGCACCCCTCGAGCAAGGTCACCTCGGTGTTGCAACTCGCGCCCGTGCAAGGCCAGGGCTGGGGCCATCCGATTAGTAGCGGTTCGCGCACCATCCACTACTACCTCTCCGGGGAAGGCATGGAGCCCGATGGCAATGAGGAGCACTACAGCGAAACCCTGTATCGCCTACCCAAAACAGGCCTGAACTACGAGATACCAGCCGCCATTCACGATGGCCAGCTGCTCTACGACAAGTACGAGCTGCCGCGCGATCGCCCCATCCTCAATTCACTTCAAAGCACTTTCAAATACCTGCCGCGCAACGACTGGACCTTTGCCGAGATCGCTGTACGTCATCCCGAAGCCTTCATCGTGCTCGTAGGCCACATGGGCAGTGGTGGCATTGCCGAGCGCTTGTTTGAGAGGATGCGACCCCATTTCAAACAGCGCGGTTTGGAGATTGAAAACCACCTGCGCATTCTTCCCCGCCTCGATTACGGCGACTTCATGGGGTTGTTCGCCATCAGCCACCACACCATCGACACAATCGATTGGAACGGTGGCAATAGCTCCATGCAATCCTTCTCGCTGGACTGTCCTGTGGTGACCTTCCCCACAGCCTTTATGCGCGGCCGCCACACTGTGTCGATGCTCGAGGTGCTGGAGCTCCCTGAGCTCATCGCCGATAACGCCAACGATTACATCGCCATCTCCTGCAAACTGCTCGACGATCCTGCCTTTTATCAAGCGATGAGACAGGCGATTCAAGAGCGCAAGCAGCGTCTTTTCCTTGATAAGAGCGTGGCAGAGGCCTTCCAAACGGCGGTGGAAACTATCTGCAGGCAGACCCCAAGCGTGGGCCAACAACCCAGCGAAATTTTGCCGCTAGCCCAGCAATCAAGCGAGGCCGCCTGATGCAGGCCTCCCAACCCACCCCCTTAAAGCTCAGAGCAGATGATCCGATTCCAGGGCTGCGTGCTCAAAGCGGAGAAGAGTGGACCCAGATTCAACTGCGCCTACGCCAAGGCGAAACGCTCACGCCCCTACTGCCTCTAGGCGCCGATACAGGCTTGATTTGGATCCCTAAAAATGGCTGCTCAACTCTCAAGCGCGCCTGGCTGCAACTCCAGGGAACACCGGCTCCTGACATCCACTCTTCTATTCATCACGCCGTTCTGCCCAGCACCCACTGGCTGAGGCCCCATGAGCTCAGCGCCATCGCAGAGCACCGTGCCTTAGTCGCCATCTGGCGCGATCCGATTGATCGCTATGTGTCGGCCTGCCGTAGCCATCTCCTGGAACTCACCAGCGGTCGCATCCACACCAAACTCCAGGCCAAGACCAAAGGCAACCCCCAGGCCTATGAGCAAGCGCTTGCCTTCCACCAACAATTGTTTTCAGAACAAGGGGTGCGCAGTTTTGACAACACTGCTGATCCCGTAGAAGTGATGAATGCTGTAGCGCTGCAGCTACCGGCATGGATTCAGTGCCATATCGACTGGAGCCACCACAACATTCCCCAAGTGAGCTATCTCGGAGGTGATCCCAGGCCCTACGCCACTGTTTTGGGCATGGAGCAGATCGATTGGCTCTTACAGCAATGGGGCCAATCCGCTGGCATCCAGCTCGACACCACCCCGCAACATGTATCCCAAGATCTGGAGCAGGCCGATCCCTGGAGACGTCTACACCGGGATCAACTCAGCCCAGACGCCATTGCTGCATTGCATCGCTTTTATGCCGCCGATTGGGCTTTTCTGGAGCTCGCCCAGCACATCCTCGGAAACAGACAAGCAAGCAAAGACCCCAAACCATGACGCCGCCCACATTCCCGCCGTTAATGCGTGATCGACCGGAGCAAGAACGGCAACAATGGGCCCGCTGGGTGCTGGGCAGCCATAGCGATCAGTTTCTGCCGGAAATGCAGGCGGCCGTGGAAGAACTCAACAAAAGCGATCCGATCACTGCAGGTTCCCCTGTTCTGAATCCAGGCTCAGCCGCTGGAGACGTCGTGGTGATCGCATGCCAACGCGGAAAGCACTGCGTGGTCATTGATCAACCCTTGCCCTGCAGGGTGGTGCTTTTTGATTGGACGGGTGAAGGCCTCGAAGCGGGCAGCAACCCCCATGGGTTTGAAGTGCTGAGTTTGGCGACTGAATGCAAAGGGCACCTCATGGAAGAAGCCTGGCACCGGTTGCCTTCTCCAGATCCTGGCCATTACATGGGCTTCATTGATGACGACGTCTTACTGCGCAGCAGCGACATCCAAACCTTGTTAGCTACAGCGCGCATCTACAACCTCAGCGCCGCCCAACCTGCAGTCACTTTCAGCAGCAGCCTTTGCCAGGAATATGGCTGGTTGCGCCAAAGGGTGGGCAGCTGCCTTCACAGGGTGCCGATCATAGAAATCATGGCTCCTTTCCTGCGTCGTGATTTGCTCGATGTCTCCATGCCCTTCCTCGAGGGGGTGCGTAGTGGCTATGGCCTGGATCGTTTTGCCCTGCCGCTCTGCGCCTCACACCTCAATATCTGGAGATTTGCAGCCATCGATTACACCCCGCTCACCCATGTGCGCGCGTTCAGCTCACTAGAGAAGCGCTTCTCCAATGGCTTACTCAGCAAGGAAGAAGAGCTGTTGATTCGCCAACGCTTGATAGAGGCAATAGACTTTCCGGTTGATCAAGCCTTGCATCGGCAAATGGAAGCAGCGGTGCAAAAGTGATGAACTCAGGGGCCTACCACAACAATCCAAGATCAGAATTGCTTCATCTGATACCCAGTTCAACGCGTTCGCTGCTGGATGTGGGGTGCGGAGCTGGCGCAACAGCAGCGCTAATTAAATCTAAATGTCCTCAGGCAAGGATTGTAGGCATCGAAAGCAATTTTGAAGCCGCTACTGCAGCTAAGCAGGTGATGAATCACCTCATTTTTACTGATCTCAATGATCTCCAATTGGAGCAGATTCCGCAGGTCTTTGATGTGATCCTATGCGCTGACATCCTTGAGCATTTGTCCGATCCAGGTCGGGTACTGAAAATTCTCCGCCAAAAAATTAATCCTGAAGGTAGGTTATTGCTTTCTGTTCCAAATGTACGTCATTGGAGTGTTCTTGCACCCCTGCTATTTGAAGATCGTTTTACCTACACTGATGATGGACTACTCGACCGTACCCATTGTCATCTATTCACTCTTCAAGAGATCGTAGATACACTTAACGCCTCGGGGTTTACAGCGCTCAACCCTATCGAATCGAACTGCGTTCCTGCTCCTGACCATCTCAAACACCTGATCGACTATTGCTCAAGCCGAGGCCAGGACAAGGAGCAGAGTCAATTCAAGATTGAAGCTTTTCAATACCTTATCAGCGCAGCGCCTTCGGAGCCAATCGTGAGCGATAGCGTTGGACTTCAGCACGCAAAATTCACCAAAGCCGGTCCTCAATTCGAGGATGAAGATCCTGAACTAATTCAGAAAGTTCAATCATTAGAGCCACAATACAAGCCACTTTTGTTTGCTTTTCATCTGCCGCAATTTCATACAATCCCGGAAAACGATGCAGCCTGGGGAAAGGGGTTTACCGAATGGCGGCAACTTGCACGGTCGATCCCTCGCTTCCCAGGTCACTATCAACCCCGCATTCCACTCGATTTGGGTTTTTACAACTTGTCCCAAAGTGAAGATTTGATCAGGCAGCATCAGCTGGCTCAGTCTCATGGCATCGATGCTTTTTGTTACTACTACTACTCATTTGACCAAGGCCGAGTACTTGAAAAGCCCATTGAATCGCATCTTGATTCTGACTCTCCAATGCAGTTCTTTTTGATGTGGGCGAATGAAGATTGGACAAGAACTTGGGACGGAATAGGGAGTGACGTCTTGCTAAAGCAGGACTATGGAAAAGCCGCTGAGCAAGATCGACTTTCGGATTGGCTTCGGCATTTCAAAGATCCTCGCTACTTGCAGATCGACAATCGTCCTCTGCTGTTGATTTATACCGCCCACAGCATTCCTGACTGCTCAATTCGGCTTGATAGCTGGAGAGATTATTTCCGCAAAAATGAATTCAACCCTCTTATTTTTGCTGTTCAGACAATGAATACTCCCAACCCCTGCGATCTTGGCTTTGATGGTGCTGTTGAATTTCCTCCTAATTACTTTAACAAGCATTGTATGCATTGGTTCCCTCTAAATGCTTACGATGATCAGTTCAAGGGCACCTTCTCTAAATATAAAGACTACGCCGAATTCTCTTTGCACAAGAAGGATGAAATGCCTATGATTAAAACAATTATTCCCTCATGGGACAATGACGCACGACGCCCTAATCGATCTCACATTATTACAGATTCTACGCCCATACTCTATCAACAATGGCTCACCTCCCTACTAAGACGTTCCTACCAACAAAAGATTTTTGGTAGATCCATCGTGGCAATCAATGCATGGAATGAATGGGCAGAGGCCGCTTATTTAGAACCAGATGTCTATTACGGCAGGGCTTATCTCAACGCAACCTCCAGAGCAATCCTTGATTCGTATCAACAGATTTAATCAACCCGTCGCCTTAAATCGCATTAGCCGCATCACCATTCTTGATATCTCCCATCACTCCTCACGAGTCGTCCAAGTCTTCAGATGCTCCGGAAATTCATGATTTAAGGACTGCGTCCTTTCAATTGAATCATGCTAAGGCTAGGCCGTATTGAGCATGCTTAACAACATCTCTTACAAGTAGCTGTTGAGAGCAACTCAAAGATTGATCAACCATCAGCACCAACACCCCAAAAGTTAGCTTATCCAAACCGTTCATAAAACCAGCCATACCGCTGCCGAATCCAGTCACACAACCCCGGTCCAAAAATCTCTAAAGCCTGGCTGGGCTGCGGTTCTACCTTATGGCGGATCTGATGATCACCAAACACCCCATACACCTCATCATCTTCAACGGTGATTTGCTCCACATGGTTGAAATCGTGGCTGGAGTAGTAAGGGAGTTCTAGATATAAATAAAAACGCTCTAGTTCTAAGCGCGGATTAGCGCAGAGATCCTCATAGCGAATGAACAACATCTGTTGATCGATCCCTTGGCGCAACGCTTCCTGCAAGCGTTCCATCGCCAGCCCCACCGGCGGCGACACCACCCAATGATCCAAACGTTTCTCCAAGCTGGTGTTCAGCATCTCGCTGTGATTCACCATTCCTGGATCGCGCAAGCCTGCCTTGCGAAAATTGCGTTCCATCGAACAAAGAATGTCTAGGGGATCGCGAATCATGCACACAATTTTGGGGTTGGGATAAAACGCATCAAGGAACGCGTAATGCACACTCCAACCACGGCTTTTATCCAACAACCAGGGCTTATCCGTGAGGGCACTGGCATAGCCCTCGAGTCCGCCACGACAAAATCCGATGAAGGCCCGCTCCATCTCCTCTCGGCCCTGCGCCTTGAATTCTTCGCCGCGGCTGAACTGCCCGCGGGCCACATAAAGCAGATCCAACAACCCCGATGTTGGGGTCACATGAAAGGCAGGATTTTGCCCCACGATGTTGCTGAACAGGGTTGAACCTGCCCGGGGCAGCGACGATTGGAAGGCGAGTTGCGTTGTCATTTGTGGGCTCCTCTGCACTGAGCCAATGCGTCGATCCGTGCACTCATCGATCGCCCAGGCACAGGCTATCTGCAGCGATCGCACGCCAATAAGGGTCATGCCCCTGGCGCAACGTTTGCCACTCCTGCACCGTGAGCGCGATGACGTCATCAGCCATCCCGCGAGCAAGAACCTGATCGGCCAATCGATCAGCACATCCCTGATCACGGCCGACAGCAAGCACGTCTACATCAGAAAACGCATCCCAATCTCCTCGCGCCAAGGAGCCAAACAACCAGAGACTGCACCCATCAAACGTGGTTAATAACGAACCGGCTTGGCTCCTGAGTGCTTGGATGCGCTCCTCCCGTTTCCGCTCTCGGATCGCGGCCACAGCATTCCTGGTTGTGGTTTCAGACGCAAGCATGCTCAAACCCTATGGCGTGCAGAGCAAGCCGGCAAGGCCAATCCTTATGCGTAGTCGTAGTGACTCCAAAGCCTCAACACCTTCACGAGTTGCTCGGCCTCAAGAACCCTTGAGATCTCCAACCAAGATTTCATAAGGAGGAGAGGTGCTGGCCAGCTCACCAGCCAGGGGTCTCACTGAGCGCAGATTCTGGTGCTGCCATCCCTTCCAGGATCGACTCCCGCATGCCGGGAATCGAGGAGAGATAAAGGGTTTCTTGAATCGCTCGCCAGTCCTCTTCCAACACCAACACGGCATTGCCGCGCTTGCCAAAGATGCGCCTGTGCATTTCAGTCAAGAAAATCAAAGCCACATCATCCCCGCTGCGCACCAGGAATCGTTTCCCAATCCGTGTGCGTGGCCCAAAGGCCCCAAATCGCCATCGCCCGCAGGTAGTGGCAAGCCCTGAAGGTGTTCACGGCCGTGATCGCTTCTGGAGTGCGGAATTGCAAGCCCCCCGAATACACCTGGGTCACCACCGCTGAGCAGATCGCTTCTGCGGTTTTGCCCTCACCCATCAAGCGGTAATAGCTTGCAATTCCAAAGTTGATCCCCGTCCACACCTCCAAGGGGTGGGTGCCATTTGGATCCAAGGGCGTGCCATCACGGCGCAAGCCATTGGCCACCCCGAGCGATCCGCCAGCAAAGTTGTCAAAGCAGGCCTCCTTCACCGCTTTCAAGGTGCTGCGGCTGTTGGCCTCACTCACCACCGGCGGTAACTCCAGCAAGCGCGCATAGAAATCACCGCAGAGCTGATCGGCCATCACCACCGGCGTGCCGCTTTCAGCATCGATGTCGTAGTACTCACCGTTCCAAAGCAGCGTGTCGAAATTGGCGCGCGATTGCTCCAGCCAACCACTGAAGGTGTGCTGCTCATCGCCGGTCTCCAATCCCAGCTCCAGCTGCAGCCGTTGCGCCATCGCTAAGGCCGCCTCCAAGGCCGCAATCCAGAGCGCACCGCAGTAGGCACTCACCCCCTTGAGCGGCCAATCATCAAAGGTTTGATCGGGGGCGCCGCCGTTATCGGGCAGGCCATCGTCATTCACATCAAATTGCTTGAGGTAATGCAGGGCCTGCACCGCCGCAGGCCAGCACTCCGCCAGAAAGCTCAGGTCTTCTCCGGTGGGAGCCAATTTGAACGTGCGCCACACCTGCAGCACGTAATCGCTGGCGAGATCCTTCCAGAGATTGCAGTCCTGATAGGCGGTGTAGTTGGTGGCATCAAACGGCACCTCATTCGGTGCCCCCAAATCGTGGGGTGTGGCCCCTTTCACCTTGCGGTCTGCTTCCACCCGGCCGCGGCCCTGGGTGAAATACCAACCGATCGGTCGTTGGGTGGCATCCGCTGCTGGAATCGCTCGGGCAAAGCTGCGAATCACCGCCTTATCCAGCTCTGGCCAAAGCTGGAGCAACGCAAAGGAACCGTACAAACGCACATCAAGGCTTTCGTACCAGGCGTAATCGAGGCACTCGAGCACCCCAAAGCGGCCATAAGGATCCTTGGAGCTGGCAGCCGTCCAGAGGCTGCCGCCACTGGCGAGGTCGTAGAGCTCGTTGAACAGCGCCATGCGCAGCTCCTCGGGAAGCTCCTTGCGCGCCAACACCGGCGCTTGCCAGGCTTCGATTTGCTCGTGCCAAGACGTCCAATCGCGCAGTGCTTCTGCCGCAATCGCTGCCGCGTGGCAACCATCAACGCCATAAAAGTCGGTGTAGCGGCGCAGGTCGCGCACCCCCGTCGCAAAGCTCGTGACCGGCAGATCCCAGCTGATCGCCACCGGAATCTCACGGGTTTCACCCGGCGCCAGGGTGAGTTTCACGGCGATCGCCGCACTGGCATGTTCGCCCTTTCGGCTGGCGCGATCGTTGTTGCTATCGGGGATCACCCCGTCCGTGGCAAAGGGCTGCCAGAGCTCGGCACCATCACTGCTGGGATCCCAGCGGCTGCAGCGCATCAGCTCCACCCCTTCCAGAGTGTCTGGCAGAGCGAGACACCACTGTCCTTCCCCTTCCTCCACCGGCGTTGAGCGCTTGCCATCGAGCAGCACCCCGCTCAGGCCATCAGCATCGATCCAGCGGTTGCTCTGACCCTCGCCGTCTCCAATCGCTGGGGCGTAGTTGTGCTCTGGGCTGCCGTCATCGCGAAAGTGCACCTCCGCCGATGCATCGGTGTTGGTGAACCAACCCACCGTGTTGCGCCAACTCAGCAGCAGCGACAGCTCTAAAGGCTTGTTGGTGGGATTGCTGAGGGTCCAGCGGAACACCGCCACCGGATAACTGCTGCGTTGGTAATCACCAGGAAGGATCGGGCTGAACGCCTCGCAACTCACGTCAGCGCGAAACACCCCTTCGTAGTGGTTCCAGCTCAGGGGGTAGCGAGCGGCATAAGTGCCGGTGCTGTTCTCCTCCGTACTGGCGGGGTACCACTGCCAGCTGCTCAGCGGCTTGCCTGACTCCGGCCTGGAATCATCGCGCGTTGGCTCCGTCGCTAAGGCATGAACACGCACCTGATCGCCTTGCTTTTCCCAAAGCGCGAATTGGCAATCGGGGATGCTGCCGTACCAATGCTCACCGCCATCGAGGTGCCAAAGATTGAAATCACCACGGGAGCTACGACCAAGGCAACCGGCACCAAACCCACCAAGGGGCATCCCATGCCAAGGGCCATCGTCGAGGTTGCTGGCGTAGCGCACCGTGAACGGGGTCTGCCAACCCAAGCCAAAGGAGCGGCTCCAGCTGGCTTCTGGTGGTTGCCAACCCTTGCCTGATGAGCCGCGGCTCAGCCGTGAACGCAATGCGGACAGTCCGAGCGGTGCCATGCAAAGGCCGAAAGTGGCTCCAGATTGCCAGAGCTGGCCAGAAGAGCCAGGGCCTTGCTATTAGCTAGGCGACTGAACCCTTTGCAACTGCAGCCTTTAAACGCTCACCGGCAGCTAAGCCCCCACCCCTTCGCCGTTGGCGATGCCCTGATGGAGAACGCGTGAGAACCCAGTGAGAGTAGGCAATTTAAGGGAATTGCAATCGCTAGCTTGCATCCCCTTTTTGGGCATCCTCGCCAGCCTGCAGCTGATCGATCCCAGCGTGGCCAATATCGCCTTGGTGAAAGCCAGTGATGCCTTGCAGATGCATGGCGCCGTGTTGGCCCTCGGCGCCAGCGTTTCCACCTTGGCCCAAGCCGCATCGGTGCTGGTGATGGGCTTTTTCGGCGACCGTTTTGGCCGGCGGCGGGTGCTGGCGGCCTCGCTGCTGCTGGCCCTATTCGGGAACCTGCTTTCGATGATGTCCGGCGAGGCGGGCCTGTTCCTGCTCGGCCGTGCCCTCACCGGCATCGCCCTCGGCTCAGTGCTCACCAGCACTTTTGCCAGCGTGCGCTTCGTGACCCCGGCCGCTGGCGTGAGCGCCGCCCTCGGCCTCTGGAACCTGCTGATCGTGGTGGGCTTCATCAGCGGCTCCCTGATCGGTGGCTGGATGGCCACGATCAATTGGCGCCTGTCTTTTTTGCTGGTGCCGATCATTTGCAGCGCAAGCCTGCTGCTCTTACCCGCACTGCTGCCTGCCATTCCAGGCAATCGCTCCCTCAAGCCCGACCTCCCCGGCTTAGCGAGTATTGCGATCGCCATGGTGCTGTTTTTATTTGGCATCAACCACGCCGCCTTAGGGCTGCGCAGCCCCAGCTTCTGGCTGCCGGCCTGCAGTGGACTGCTGTTATTTGTGCTGCACATCACGATTGAGCGCCGCAGCCACAAACCGATCTTTCCGCCCCGGCTCTACCTACGCGGTTTCTTTGCCGCAGCGGTGATCAACGGGATCGGCTGGAATGTGGCGCAAGCGGTCGTGCAACTGCAAACCAGCAACTTCTGGCAACTGGTGCAGGGGTACAGCACCAGTGCGGTGGCGTTCGCTCAGCTGCCCTTTCTGATCTGTTTTGGCGTGGCGGGGATCTACGCCGGACGCTGGATGGGTCCAGGCCGGCGCACCTTGAGCTTGATGGCGGGCGGCAGCCTGGCGCTGGTGCTCGGCCTCGCTCTGTTCGCAATCGTGCAAGTGCAAACGCCCTATTGGCAGCTGCTACCGGCGTTGATGCTGGCTGGCCTCGGGCTCGCCTTTGTAGCGGTGCCGCAATCCGCCTTGTTCGTGCAGGAAGCACCGGAGGATTGCTTTGGATCGGTGTTGGCCTTTCGCACCACCAGCGGCCAGCTGGGCTTTGCCTTTGGGCTCGCCGCTAGCGGGACGATGATCAGCGGCTTTGGCTTCCATGATCTCCACAGCCGCATGCAGGCCGCCGGACTGGGATTGGAGCATCTGCCCCAACTCGACGAGCAGATTCGTCTGTTTTTACGCAATAGCCCGATATCGCTTGAAGGATCTGCATCTCAGCAACTGCTCAAGCTGCTGCGGGAGGCCTACACCCAGGGACTAGCGGGAACGATGGTGGTCGTGGCGGTGATCACCCGGCTGCTGTTTTCGATCAGCTTGCTGCTGTTAATCATTGGCCGTGAACAACAACTGCTCCATCAAGAGGGTTCCTGAGCGATACCGTCTTCCGCATCAAGCAAGGCATCGAGCGTGACCGCTGTGCGCACCAGCGCTTGATAACGCTGCAACACCCGTCGATTGCGCTCCAACCAACGCGCGGCATCGGCTGGCGTATCTCGGCTGCCCCCACTCACCAAGCCGGAGGGATTATCCACATCCATCAGCTCTAAATCACCCTGTTGGGCCAGGAGTGCCAGAAGGATGTCGTGCAGGCGTTGACGACGCTCCTTGATCCCATTGGTGCACATTTCGATCACACCGCGAGCGTTGTGGCCATCTTGAAGGGATGGAGGTCTCATCCCTCCGCGCATCCACCATTTTCATGCTTGTTTCCAAACGAAGCAAGGTGCTGACAGCTCTGCTGGCGCTCTGCAGCGGCCTTGGCGCTCCAGCGGTTCTCGCCGAGGAGCTTTACGTACTCGACACCACCTGCAGCACCCCTACCTCCCCCAACTTTTCCTGCCAAGTGAAGGCCATTGATGTGGATGAAACCACGGAATATCGCCATCGCTTTGGATCACGCACGGTGAGCTACCGCGTGATTGAAGACCCCTACGTCCGCATCGAAGGACAGGCCTATCCGGGCGCACCGTGGACATCGGTGAAAAACGCCAACATCAATTTCAAAACCGAACAGCTTTGCTTCAACAGCAAGGCGTTTTGTGTCAACAACCCCACCTTCCTGGCCGATGTGCTGACCCAAGGCGGGCATGCCTTTCAAGGCCGGACCCGCATTGGTTTGGCCTTTGCCAGCAACGGCCGTGTGGATGTGTCTTGCTTCGACAACGGCTGCGATCGCCTCATGGAGGCCATTATAAAATGACTAACAAAGTCCAAAAAACCGGCCTGGCAGGAGCGATCGGCGTCTTGCTGATGCTGCAACCGGCCGCAGCCCTGTCCGCCTTTGAGCCCAATGGTGGTCTCAGCGTTGAGGCGGCACCAACGTCTGCCACAGAAGAGCTCCTGATCAGCCAACGCGGCGGGCGAGGCGGGGGCGGATCAAGAGGTGGTGGCGGCTCAAGAGGTGGCGGCTCAAGAGGTGGTGGTTCGCGTAGCAGTGGATCGCGCTCCAGCAGTCGCTCCAGCAGCGGACGCACCGGGTTTAGTTCCTACAGCGGCAGCCGCCAGGGCACGCGCCAGTCCACCCGCAGCAACCGCCAAACGACGCGCAGCAGCACGAGCGGCAATCGCCAAAGCGCGCGTACCGGCACCCGTGATACGCGTCAAACGAGCCGCACCGACAACAGGGGAACGCGCCAAAACAACCGCAACAGCAACATTGATTCCCGTCAGCAGGGACGCACGAGCCGCACAGATGGACGCCAAAGCGGCCGCAATGATCGGGTCAACAACCGCTCAAACACCCGCCGCGACGCAGTGAACAACTGGGATCGCTACGGCAATGGTTGGTACAGCGGATCGAGCTGGTCGAACAACCGCCCCTGGAACAACGGCTGGTACGGAGGGTCTTACTACAACAATTGGGGTTGGTATCCCGGCCAAGCAACCGCCTGGGGTCTTGCTGGCATGGCCACCTTTGGCACCATCAACAGCATGGTGAATTCAGCTCAATCCAGCCAAGTGAGCTACATCGAAGTTCCAAACTCCGATTACTCGCTCTATTACCCAAGCGTGACGGCCACTGGGGATGTGGTGAGTTTCGAAGCCGACAATGGCTACGACACCGTGCGCTTCAACGCCAACTGCCGCAACGGCACCCTCAACGGCGGAACCCCAAGGAACGCCAATGAGGCCCAATTGCTGAATGCGGCCTGTCAGGTGGCCTTCGGGGGATAACAGACACCAACGGTTCAGCTGAGCAAGGCCTGCAGGCGTTGCTCAGCCTCCGGCTCCAAGACAACAGGCTCGGCTTGATAGGCCGTGCCCTTGGCAATGCGCGCCGCAATCGCATCGCGCGCCAAGCCCCATCCGTTGATTTCCAGAGCGCTGTAGATCCGCTGCAGCGTGATCAGGGGTGACTGCACCAAGTCGTCGTAGGCAATCTCAACCAGCTGCCCCTTGGGGATCAAATGCCGAGAGCGCGCAAAGGCCTCTTGCAATTGGTCGTGGGCTGCCGCTGTTTGCTCCACTTGCTGGAGGCTGGATGGAGGCTCTTGCAGACCCACCAAATGAGCCAGGCGCTGCTTCACTTGCACCAATGAACGAACCGAGTCGATCGGCCGCCGATGCAGATAAACAAAACGAGCCCGCGGAAACAAACGGAGTAGCAAAGCAATCCGTGCGGTATGCGCAGAATTTTTGATCACCAGGTGGGATTTACCAGCTCCCTCATGCAGCCAGGTGAGCCGTGTGAACCGAAGCAAAGTCTGCTCAAACTCGGGTGTGCTGTTAAGCACAGTGCGGCGGAAATGCCGTGGGTAATCCTTAGGGAAAGCAACGCCAGCCATGTTGGTGTCCATCGTGAGCCGCGCCAACCCCACCTCGTCTTCCTGGGGATCCTCTGCCCCCCAGGGCACGGCATCGATTGGGCGATGCTGTGTCATCACCCACTTCAACAAGGGCGTCAGCAGCGGTTTCAGGACCAAAGCGGCCTGCGGAGCAATGGTGAAGTGGTTGCGAGCGGTGGCGGCAGCTGGATCAGCAGCCAACAGCTGATGCAGATAGGTGGTCCCACTGCGCCAGTGACCAATCACCACCACTGGGTCATCAGGGCAAGCGCAAGTCTTCATCCTGCTCTGAAACCAAAGGGTTTGCAGCCAGGCAAACGGTTCCACCATCAAGCCGCTGGCCGTGAGCAGCAGGGCCACAGGGAAGCGCCTGGGCGAGACGGCGCCATGCCTTAAACCGGCAAGCAACGTCGTGGGACGAATGCATCCCCCGGCAACTAACGCGTCAGAAAGGCTGGATAAGGGCAACACCACATCTGGGAACAGCAGTAGACAGCTGGCAAAAAGCAGCTAGTTTCGAAAGCTCAATGTTTCGCAAATCTCCACTTGCAGGAGCCATTCGCCAGATATTGAAAAATTTATGCATAATCTGCAACAACGTTGAAGGAGACGCAAAGCATGTTGGAGGCGTCAAGCGCAACGCTCAGCCAATTTTCCATACCCTCCGTAACCTCATCAAGCTTCCGCTGGAGCACGGACTTCCATAGTGCCAGCGAGTTAGCAGCCTCCCTATCGAGACTGGGAAAAACCTTTGATGTCCTGCAACTGTCACCAGGCCCTCTGGAAGGCCACTTCTCAGTAGTCCATCTCAAAGACCTCAGCATCCTCAGCATTCAGACCAATCAGCTTCTCCTATTAAATGGTGAGCGCGGGAACGATTGTATCTGTTTTAGTTTAGAAATCAGCGGCAATAACAATGATCATCGTGTTTTTTGCCAAGCAATAGAACCATATTCCTTACATGGATTTAAACCAGATCTCACTGAAAGCCACTTCCAAGTAACAGCGGGATCAACCACTTTGATTGCGGTCGCATCTGCCAAGAGATTCAGCGGATTCCTTGGGAGATGCGGACATCTTGAATTGCTAGAAAATCTCCATACCAGCAATTCGTTGAAGTTAAAGCCAAACCTTTACGCAAAGATCAGTCAACAATTTTCTTGGTATTTCAACAATCCATTAATCAATTCAGAGCTGCGCTCACTACACACTGGTCATATTTTCACGTTGATGCTAGAAGCCTTTACGGGCACAAATGATCAACACTTCAAATCATTCGAAATAGCACCACGCCAACATCTTGTACACGAATTAATCAATTGGGGATTTGAAAACAGCACCAACCCTCTCAAGCTGGATGACATCAGCAATGTTTTATTTAGCTCACGCCGAACACTGATACAAGGCTGCAAGGAAAATTTCAAAATGGGTCCAATGGAGCTACTGCGATTAATTCGCTTAGAACAAGTGAACTGCGTGCTCAGATCAAATGAATTACGCAAATCACTCGAACTTAACAAAGTAGGTGATGTCGCCAATTACTTTGGATTCTCAAGTCGAGGACACTTTTCAGCTGCTTATCAAAGCCAATATGGCGAAACCCCTAGACAAACCCTATCCAAGGCCAACCTTTAATCTCGAGCCATCGCTTGTTCGCCATCCACAGCAGCTTGATCGCTCACGAACTCAGCAATGAACCACCCCTAAGAGAGGTACACAAAATCACTACAGGCGCGGAAAAACAGATATCTTGAAATGATCTAATCAACAATTGTGTCCTCCAGCTTCCCTAGTAATGCCAGCCCTGGAAGAGCTGCACTACGAACAACTGGTACTCAAGCAAAGAACAGCAGAACGAGCACATTTCGCTCTGCTAGCGAACTGAAGCAGCGGTTTAAAGAGATTGGCAAAACATATGACGCCGTTCAATTAAGCCAAGGACCACTTAATGGAAAATTTACTTTAACAAACTTAGGCAGCATATTTTTGCTCAAAATCTACACTAATCAGAGACTACTTCTGAATGGAGATAGGGGATTCGACTGCATGAGTTTTTGCCTTGAAGCCACTGGCTTGGCCGATCAGCACTTAATGCATAACAAACCAATTGCGCCATATTCCCTCAATGGATTTCGTCAGGGACAAAAAGAATCACACTTCCAACTCACAGCCAATACCACCACTTTTCTGGTAATCCTGTCGATCAGTCGCTTCAATGCTTTCATCTCCCATTGCGAACGAGACGACGTAATCGAAGAGCTTGAAGGACACAATGCGTTGCAGATGAAGCCTGCAATGCATGCAAAGATTAGGAAACAACTTCAGAGCCTGATCCCCAACACAGCGCTTACAACGCAGCAGAGCCGACAAATCACCAATCATCTCTACAGTTCATTCCTAAGCGCTCTGATTGATAAGTTCAATGTTGATTACCTCGCCTATAATCTATCTCCCCGTCAGGAGCTGGTGAAAGATTTTGTGGATTGGGCCTTCAAGAATTCACGCAATAACTACAATCTCGATCAAATCAGCGAATTATTGTTCGCATCTAGACGAACCCTGATCCAGGGCAGCAAAGAAGCCTTAGGGATGGGTCCGATGGAAATGATGAAACGTGTACGCCTTGAGCAAGTGAATTGGATCTTGCGATCAACCGAAGCACGTGAAGACGAAAGGTTTACAACCATCACCCAAGTTGCTCAACACTTTGGATTTCAAAGCCGCGGTCACTTCGCCAAGGCCTACCAAAACCTGTTTGCAGAGACCCCAAGCGAGACCTGGCTGAAGTCAATGATTCGCTGATCGTTGCCAAATGATTCGCTGATCGTTGCCAAAGGTCCCATCCGTGCAGGTTTGAGTTCCCGAGCCGAGTCAAAGACTGAACCTGCAGTTAGCAAGTAATGGTCAGCTAACGCACGACTGGTTTCTCATCCATGGGCAACAATCCACACGTCGACGGTTCAATCCTGCCGTTTCCTGCCAAGCCGTCGGGCAGCAAGGCCGGAACGACGATGCAGGAGTCGACATACAGTCCGCTACCCGAACCCCAAAGGCTTCCAGACGATGCACCCAATATTCTTGTGGTGCTGATTGATGATGCAGGTCCGGCAATGCCGGAGTGCCTTGGCGGTGATATCCATACGCCCACCTTGCAGAACGTGAAAGACGGCGGCGTCGGCTTCAATCGCTTCCACACCACAGCGATGTGTTCTCCAACACGCTCCTCGCTGCTATGCGGTCGCAACCACACCTTCGTGGGCAATGGCCAGATCTGTGAATTCGCGAACGACTGGGACGGTTATTCAGGACGGATTCCAGAAAGTTGTGCACTCCAGGCCGACGTGCTGCGCAATTACGGCTACTCAACCGGTGCATGGGGCAAGTGGCACAACACACCGTCCACCGAAACCACGGCCGCAGGTCCCTTTGAGAACTGGCCAACGGGTCTGGGATTCGAATACTTCTACGGCTTCCTCGCAGGTGAGGCCTCTCAATATGAGCCGCATCTGGTGCGCAACACCACAGTGGTATTGCCACCGAAAACGCCAGCGGAGGGTTATCACATCAGTGAGGATCTAGCCGATGACGCCATCAATTGGCTGCAGACCCACAAAGCCCTGAGTCCTGACAAGCCCTTCTACATGTACTGGGCATCAGGAGCCCTGCATGGCCCGCACCATGTGAACAAGGAATGGGCTGATAAGTACAAAGGCAAGTTTGATGAAGGCTGGGACGCCTACCGCGAGCGTGCCTTCAAGAATGCCAAAGCCAAAGGCTGGATTCCGGAGAACGCCCAGCTCACCCCACGCCATCCCCGTTTAGCAGCCTGGGATTCCATCCCCGAGCACCAGAAACCCTTCCAGTCGCGTTTGATGGAAGTGCTGGCAGGCTTTGCCGAACACACGGACCATCAGGTGGGCCGTATCGTCTCCGAAATTGAACGACTGGGATACGAAGAAAACACCCTGGTTGTTTACATCTGGGGCGACAACGGCTCCTCCGGTGAGGGCCAGGACGGCACGATCTCTGAGCTACTGGCTCAAAACTCCATTGCCACAGAGATCGATGAGCACATCAAAGTGCTCGACGAATTAGGCGGGCTGGATGCGCTTGGCTCACCGCTCGTGGACAACATGTATCACGCGGGCTGGGCCTGGGCTGGAAGTACGCCTTATCAAGGCATGAAGCTGATGGCCTCCTACCTCGGCGGCACTCGCAATCCAATGGCGATCAAATGGCCGAAGGGCATCAAGCCAGATCCCAAACCTCGGTCGCAGTTCCACCACTGCAACGATCTAGTGCCAACGATCTACGAGCTGGTAGGAATCACTCCACCCAAGATGGTGAATGGTGTCACTCAGGACCCGATTCACGGCACCAGCTTTGCCTATGCCTTTAATGCGCCGGATGCACCGGGTGAACTCAAAACCCAGTTCTTCGACATCATGGGCTCTCGATCCATCTACCACAATGGCTGGATGGCTGGAGCCGTGGGGCCACGCCTGCCTTGGGTGAAGGGCGTGGATCCCGACATTCTCACCTGGTCGCCGGACACCGACGTTTGGGAGCTCTACAACCTCGACGAGGATTTCAGTCAGAGCAAGAACGTCGCGAATGAGTATCCAGAGAAGCTGCAGATGCTCAAGAATCTGTTCCTGGTGGAATCGGCGAAGTACAAAAACATGCCGATTGGTGGTGGTCTATGGACCATCATCTTCCACCCCGAACTGAAGGTGGCCCCGGAAGCAACATCCTGGGAGTTGCCAGGCACCATTACCCGCATTCCTGAACCCTGCGCTCCACGACTTGGTTGCCTAAACAACAAAGTCACGATCGACATGGACATTCCAGAAAATGCCAGTGGCGTGCTCTACAAACTCGGTGCCAATTCAGGTGGTCTCACCCTCTACATGGATGAAGGGATTCTCACCTATGAATACAACCTGTTCATCGTTGAACGCACCAAGCTGCGCTCTGATCAACCACTACCCGCTGGCAGACACAAGCTGGAGGTGGTCACCGAACACACCGACGACAATCCAAGGGGCTCGCTCTCGATCAAGGTGTCCCTCAATGGCACACAGATGATCGAAGGCATTGTTCCAAGGGTGGCAGCTGTGTTGTTCACTGCTAATGACTGCCTGGATGTTGGTCAAGCGCTCGGGTCTCCAGTCTCCCTGGATTACCACGAGCGGGCACCATTCAAGTTCAACGGAACGATTCACACCATGCACGTTGAGTATCTCGAATAGAGAAACCAAGCCAACACAAATGCAGCACGTCTTTGAGCAGATCTCTTTAAGAGGTCTGCTCTTTTTCTTTAAGTTCCAAACTCAAAAAGTAATTCAGGAATGTACGCACTAATGCCACTGCTCCAAGCTGAATCAAAGCAGAAGCCTCACGACTAATTGTGGTCTGAACCACATCAGCACCAAGCTGAAATTCAAGAGCCAAAGCAATCCATCCGCCAAATGTCAAGCGGGCGGAAGTTAAGGGCCCTCGTTGGAGAAGTCGAGGTGGAATCGCTCGTAGCCGTAGTGGACCAGCAGGGCTAAAAACTGCAACCAAGCCAACGGCTACCGATAGCACCAAAAGGATCTCAAGAAACAAGCGCAATCCCTCCGCAGTGTGTGTCAGAAGATGCTCAACCCATTCCATCCGTCATTTACGTAAGGTCTCAAACAATTGTGATATCGGAACAAGAAAATAAACAAACCATCTACAGCAAAATGCAGAAATTCAGCACAAACGGGATCATTGATTAAGGCCCGAATTTGAAATGATTTCTAGTCTTGCAATAGAGGCTAATGATGTCAGCACAGATGTCCAATACCAGCACGGAATTGGCCAAAACACGCAACCGAGCTGCCGCAGAGCGAACAACCCTGGCTTGGATCCGTACGGCCCTCGCTCTGATCAGTTTCGGATTCGGGCTGGACAAGATCATCAGTGCGATCCGGGATGCAGGAGGCGACGGAAACACAAGTCAAGACGTTGGCGTACAACTGATGTCGATGGGATTCATCGGGGTCGGGATCTTCACATTGCTGATTGCCATGCGCCAACACAAACGTGAACTCATTCGGCTACGCAGCGACCCCTACCTCTACCGAGACGAGCCTTCCCTTTCGATTGCCACAGCAACAGCTGTTCTAGTGATCGGAGTCTTGGCATTCCTATTGCTGCTTTCCGGATTTATCTGAGCCAGTACCCATTTTCCCTTTGCCAAAACATCTTTCCCTATTCCGATGTCACTCCTGATTTCACTGGTCCTCTTTTTCATCATGGTGTCACTGGGCCTCAACCTGCCCAGCATGCAATTCGGGCTTCTAAAGCAAAGGCCTGCTTTGCTCATTCGCGTGTTGCTTGCCACCTGCGTTGCCATGCCACTCGCAGCACTTCTGCTATTGCAATCTCCTCTGGGAGATGGTCTTTCGCCTGCGATCAAAACAGCAGTGATGCTGATGGCAATCTGCCCAAGCGCTCCCATGATCGCCTTGAAAAGTAGACAACTAGCTGATAACCCTGAATTAGCGACAAGGCTGCAATTTTGGTCAGCTTGTGCAGCAATCATCAGCGTCCCGATTTGGGTCAGTCAGCTGCCAAGCGAAGCAGGAGAAACCGTGTGGAGTATTCCCAGTCAAGACGTTGCCTTCCAGATCTTCACCGTGCAGTTGATTCCACTCCTGGTAGGAGTGTCACTCCGTCGATGGCGAAGTGAGTGGGCCGAACGCTGGAATTCGCTTGTTCAAAAAATCGCAACGGCGTTGCTATTAGCCCTCTTGATCTTAATCCTGATCGTGGCTCTACCACAAGCAGCGCCGATGCTGATCGGCAACCTTAAAGGTGCCTTATTGATGCTGATCCTGACCTGGATCGCCCTCGCTCTAGGGTTTGCGATTGCCGGCGAAGATAGCGTCGAACGCAGCACGCTGCCGCTGGTCCTTTCCATGCGGAATCCAGGCCTGGCGTTGTTGATCATTTCACAGATGGCTCCCAGCGCGATGGACATCAAGGCTGCTGTCGTCGGCTACGTCGTGATCACAGCAATCGGATCTGCACCCTTCATGAAATGGCGCAAAAAAACAACATCACAGGCTTAACTCCTCGAAAACAGCTCAATCACACCCATGCAAAACGATCCAATTAATGAAACTCCACTCAAGTTAAAGCCCCATAGAGGATCGGACTTGAGTGCTTTATTTATTTCCGCTGCGATCGGCTATGTTGTCACACTTATAGCACCATTATTTGCAGGCTTAATCATAAGCTGTCTGTTGTTAATCTTGCTGAGCAGACTGCGAAATCGCTTGCATCAACCTTTGCTCTGGTGGTCTTCGATTGGACTCTGCAGCGGAAGTTTCCTTGGAACAGCGTCATCGATGGTGAACAATATTCATCAACATGGGGCTACGCCAGCCAACACGACCTTGGAGCGCCTTCTCTTTATTGTTGTCTTAGGCATCACTGGTTTTTTTTCAGGCAGTCGGGTCGGCATCAATCCAGATGCTGTTGAAGGGCGATCCATTGGAGACTTGTTGCGCACGCTCAGTGGAACGTTTACCGGTGTATTCGGTGTCTTAGTTGGCATCGCCTTTGTATTGGGCGGCCTGGAAGAAGCACGAACACTCTCAAGCCGACTCACCGCCTCACTCACCATCATCGTTCTTGGCCTATTGGGCCCTGGATGGATCAGCCACCAGCTCAGAATGTATCAACGCAATCACTCGCATTAATCCAATCAACAACAAAAAAATGGTGGTGTCTCTCCAAAAGGAAACACCACCGCTAGGCAATCAGTGATTCATTCAATCAGCTTTTTGCATCACTCGGCTTGGGATAAATCTCAAGCGTGACCTTATCGATCTGGCCGCCATAGGCGCTATAGCGACGAGGCCCCACCGATTGAATTGTGACCGCAGAGCCACGGTCAAGACCGACATCAGCACCTTCATCAATGGAGAAGCGCGATGCAATCGTCTTCTCCAAACGGCCCCCCGCGACCACATCGCCGTTGAGTTTCAAGCGAACATCAGCACCTTTGCCGGTACCACCACCGTCGTAGTCGAGCTCGAAACGAATCTCGGACTTACCAGACGGCAATGACTTATTGCTCGTGAACGTAAACAGCTCTCCCATGTAGTTGTAGGTGTAGGAGGGCTTTTTGTTTTCAACATAAAGCGACCAACCGCCAAATCGACCACCCTGCGAGAAGATCACGCCATCCTCATCGCCCCCTTTCAAATCAACAAAAGCGGTCACACTATTCGACACGTTCTTCACATTGAGGATCGAGTCTTCGACCATGTTCCAGGCATAGGGATACAAATCCATGGAGGTTCGATCACCTAAAAGCGTTGGCCGCCCGGCAACAGAAGGTACAAGACGCTCGAGAAGACGGTCATCAAGTGGCAACACCTGATTCTCAATCGCCTCCTCCATGAACTTCGCCTTCATGGCCTCAAGACGATCAGGATATTGCGCAGCAAGATCATTCGAAAGGCTGAAATCAACCGTGGTGTCATACAGCTGCCAACCATCATCTGCCGCAACCGTGTTCATTCTCTTCGGCGCCATCCAGGGATACATGATGGTTGTCCGCGCCATCCAACCATTGTGATAAATACCGCGATTACCAATAATCTCGAAATACTGTGTGTTGTGCCTTTCTTTGGCGCCTGGATTATCGAATGTGTAAAGCAGGCTGGTTCCCTGCATTGGGATCTGCGGAATGCCATTAATCATGGTTGGCATCGGCAGATTGGCCGCCTCAAGAATCGTGGGGGCCACATCATTCACATGCGAGAACTGAGTTCGTACACCACCACCTCTATTGATGCGTTTCGGCCAATGAATCACCGTGCCGTTGCGTGTTCCTCCGAAATCTCCAGCAACCTGTTTGGAGAGAGCAAATGGCGAATTGAATGCGATTGCCCAGCCCATGTGATACATGGGATAAGTCGTCGGTCCACCCCACTCATCAAGCTTGGCTTCCTGTTCGTCAGGCGTTTCTCCAACGCCATTGAGGTAATGGTTCCAATTCCAATGTCCACTTCGATCGCCTTCAACACTGGCGCCATTGTCACCAGTGATGTAAATCACCAATGTGTTGTCTAGCTCGCCAAGATCTTCGATCGCCTGGATTAAACGCCCGGCTTCGTAATCGGAGTGCTCAGTAAAGGCAGCAAAAACTTCTGCTTGACGGGCATAGATTCGTTTCTGCTGAGGCGTGAGGCTATCCCATTTGGGAATACTGTCTGGCGCCTTGGCCATCTGAGTGCCTTCGGGAACAATCCCTGCCTTAATTTGATTCTCGAGATTGCGCTCTCGAAGAACATCCCAGCCCTCATCAAACTTGCCTTTGTATTTGGCAATCCACTCGGGACCGACATGATGCGGGGAGTGTGCACCAGCTGAGGAGTAATAGACAAAAAATGGCTTGTCAGGCTTGATTGACTTCTGTTGGCGAACCCAGCCGATCGCCTGATCGGTCATGTCTTCTGTGAAGTGATACCGATCTTTCTTCGGAGCATCAACAACGGTGACACCATCGTGAATGGTGGGTTCCCACATATTGTCTTCCGCACCAACAAAGCCGTAGAACTTTTCAAAGCCCTGGCGCGTTGGCCAACGGGTCTGAGGGCCGGCGGCAGTGGTCTCACGGCCTGGTGTTTCATGCCACTTCCCGAACGCCGCTGTGTTGTAGCCATTGAGCCTCAGAATTTCTGCAACTGGCACGGCATAATCCGGCACCACGGTGGAATTGCCTGCATAACCCGTTGCAATCTCTGGGATCGATCCCGTATTGACCTTGTGGTGATTGCGTCCGGATTTCAACGCCGCCCGCGTCGGCGCACAGAGGGCTGTGGTGTGGAATTTGTTGTAGCGCAGGCCATTATTGGCAAGCTTTTCCGCCGTCGGCATGTTCACCGCACCGCCAAAGGCGGAGGGTGCTGCATAGCCCACATCATCGAGAAGAATGATCACCACGTTGGGGGCATCGGCTGGTGCCGTCACCTCCCACTGAGGAGGCAATGGCACCTCTGAAGGGAGAACCTTGGTGACTTTTTCAGGCTTTGGCTCGGCAATCGGGAGCTTGGTTCGATTAAAAACTGACCTGGAATTTTGATTTGGTGCGGCTTGGCTGATCGATGCTGTTGAAAGAATCAAAACTCCTCCACCCAAAGCAATCTGTCGGGAGAGGCGAGTGAAACGGGATCGAACAGACATGACGAAGGGGAATGAAATGGTTAGATCAACTCAGTTGAATCTCTGAAACAGCTAGAAAACCGGCCAATCAAAATCCACCTGAATACAGGTTGGTCTCGTCAACTGAATGCGAAATCATCCACCCAAGCCAGACACAACCTCCCTTAATCCACTGCGGACATAAGGGTTTTGGTGTGCCTTGTTTCTAGAGAAGGGAGAGAGATATTGGTCCAACGACCCACGCAAACCTGCACTAACAGGACCACCCTCTTGCTCCAAACTCAGGCAGTTCACGACCTCAAGTTGATCGGATCAGGATCTGCATCCAGCCATCCCTTGCTGTCTCGGCACGACACCAATGGCGTTAAACGGATGGTTAAGGGGCGACCGCCGGCAACGTCGACACGCAAACCGCTGTAGCCATCACGTCCCCCTGCATCAATCCAGTTTCGCCCAATAAACAGCTCGCCCGTTGCCACCACCCTGGTCTTTCCATCCACTGTTTGTTCCGTGAGCTCAGCACCTTCCCGCCGCTGTGCTCGTAATCCATAGCCACTGCCACCACAAATCACCCAGTTGATGTTGCTGTCTGCATGTCCCGTGTCATGGGTGCGAAGCACCTCCATGCAATGGGCGTGTCCACTGAGCACAAGATCCACTGGGCGAGACGTACCGAGTTCCTCCCCCAGGGCCTTCGAAACGGCATCGAAAACACCGCGCAATTGCCTGCGAATCGCATGCGTATCAGCCTGGTTGCATTTTGTTTTCTCGGTGACATAGGCCGGGTGATGCATCGTCAAAATCCTGCCCCTCACCGCTGGATCGCGATGGGATGCGATTAGCCCCTCCTTGAGCCATTGCAGTTGTTCATGATCAACTAGTGCTGCTTGGTTGGTCTGATTGATTTGCTTGATTTGACGTTGAAGATCGAAGCATTCCTCCTGGAGCGTTTCCAACGCATCAAACAGTTCATCCCGGTGGGTTTCATCAAGGTTGCTACTCGCCAATGTTTTGTAGAGAGTGGTTCGACGTTCTTCAAGACTGCGCAAATCTCCCCGCAGGTTGCGAAGATTATTTGTTGGTTTTTCGGGCGTAATCAGCGTGTTCGAATCGATCGCAAAAACATCAACACCAGCCTGTCGGAAACGGAAATAACGATTGGGGAGACGCGTATTCACACCTGGCCTGTATCGCAAACATCGTTTTCCATCCCAAACGGCGTCGTAATGCAACTCGAGATGGTCCATCAGCCGGGCTGGGGGAATTTGATTCAGAACATCCAAAAACACGCGGGCATAGGCCTCACCCTGCCGAGAGCCGCGCCAGCCTGCGTCGACATCATCAAACCATTGCAAATAGCGACGCAACGGAAGGGTGAGACCTGCGAGTAAGGCAACAGGCCATGAAAGGTCGTAGTAGTCGTGATTGCCAGGAACTGGCAAAAATGGCTGATTAAAGACCAGACCTTCAGGGCTCATCTTTTTCCAAGCATTGCCCTGATGAAGCCACTCCCGGTAAGGCCTTAGGAAATTGGCACGGTACTGATCTAAAGCACCTACGAGGTAGACCACATCTCCGGTATGCAGCAGAAAAGCCGCATCCGCTTTATGGGGCAGTAGTCGTTCAGCAATCCGACGGGGAGGACTCTGGAAACGATGACGACCAGTACCACTATCGCCAAGAACCAAAAAGTGAAAGGCATCGTCGCTCCCAGGGTTGTCATTCCCCCGGTCAATCACGAGTCGGGTCTGATCAATCCCTGCGCGAATCAGTTCTGGATGGTTCCAGCGCACGCGAGCAGACATCTTGCTGATCTTCCGCTGGATGCTGGGATCACTGGCGAAGTTCAAGATTTCAGAGGGATTGGAGCGACAACCTGCAGGGCTCCAGGGTTCACGCTCAAAGTAATCGTTTTCGCATCAAGAACTTCACCATCGATCACCAGTTTCTGAACATCATCCAATTCAATTTGTAGTTCTTTGGTTCGGAAACAAGCAATGTTGTTGTTGTGATTGGCGCTACTGCTACTGCTCATGATTGCTGACCAAGCAAGACTTGAGAGCACAGAAAGCCCACTCATGCGGTCTTTCGGAGAAGCAACGATCACTTCGAGCAATCCATCGTCCGGAATCACCTCTCCAAAACCCTGGGCCATCACGGATGTGGCTGGAGCGGCATTGGCCATCGTGATCGCGCTGGCATCAAGCCTGTATTCCTTTCCATCAATCTGCATTGTGGCGTGGAAAGGTTGTTGATCCACTAGCTGCCGTGCACCTGAAAAAATGTAGGCCATGGGGCCGAGAATGTTCTTTAATTCGCGGCTTGCTTTATCGACCATTCCCGCCTCAAAGCCGAGGCCAGCCAACAAGATCATCGGTCTGTTATTGCACAGAGCAACATCAACCCGACGAAGATTACCGAGGAGCAAATTGGTGCAAGCGGCCTTCAATCCCGTAGGAATTCCCAGCGCAACCGAGAAGGCATTGGCGGTGCCACGGGGAATGATGCCAAGGGGAATGTTGCTGTTTTGAAGGGCGCTAGCAACGGCACCAACCGTGCCATCGCCGCCCGAGGCAATGATGATCGAATCTCCTTCCCCTTCAGCATCGAAGGCATTGATCTCCTTGATCAAGTCCTTGGCTTGTTCCGCGGGATCTCGATCGGGTCGCGTCTTCCAAATCTGCAGCATGAACTGCGGTTCGAGATGGGCGCGGATTTCGGCCAGTTCCATTTCAGGATCTCCCTGACCGGAAACTGGATTAAAAATCAGATACCCCCTTCGACTCCTTTTGACGCCCTGCATCAGTGCAGATGCCGTGGCTGGATTCAGGGCGATGGGTAGGTCTTGGAGCAGTGCTGCACGAACCAACGGCTCAGACAGCACATCCCTGGCTTGACGTTCAGGTGGAGAGGGGAAGTGGATGAGACCACTGATCTCACCGTTGAGGATCGTGGCGGCCATCGCAATGTCTCCGCCTTGGCGAATCGCCCGAGCCTTAACGATCGATAAGCCCTGCAAGGAATGTCGCTTAGCGAGCTCCTGCAGCACGTCTTCTGCGATGAAGAGTGAAAACCCAGATAGCAGTTGGGTGTTGTTGATGATCCACGTCCCAAGGGCTGGGCAGACGTCTAGATCAGCGTTCAGGACAAGGGTTGAGGGCATGGCTCGGTCATGGGGTAAGTCGTCAAGCCCTGAAGGAAGCGATTGCTTCCTTCAGGGCTATTAGGGACGCAACGCTTGTTGCTCGAGCTCGCAGTCGATGCCGTTTGCGTTTGGATTCAGCGCTTGTTGCGCCTTGACTTCTGCTGCTGCTGCTCGTAAATCAGCTCGAAAGACGGGGTTGGCCTGCAGTTGGGCCACGGTTGCTGAGCCCATCAATAGACCGGCCTGAACGTCGCTGTGCCAGTGCACATTGCAGACATTTCGGCTCTTGCCGTACTCCCTACCCCTCTGGAGGATTTGATCCTGTCGATTCGGAACGATTTCGCTGAGGATCAGAGCCCAGGCCCAACCCACTGAGGTGTGGCCAGAGGGATAGGACCAATCGGTGGAAAGTTCCACCTCATCATCAGGTGAGCAAATCGGCTGCTCATTGTTCAAAAACGGTCTTAGTCGCTGGTAATGCTCCTTCGCTTTGTAGGTGGCAAGCCCAGCATCCGTAAGGCTTCGTCGCAGCAGTGTGTAAAGCCTGGGGGTGTCCTCTTCGGAAATGCGTATCCCTGACGCACACGCAAAGATTCCCGCTGCTGCTGGGAAGTGGAGATCGGCATCACGGGCCGCCAATTGCCAACGCGCACCTCCCTGAACAGCAAGAGTCGCCTGAGCAACGGCTTCGTCCAGAGCAAAGGCTGCCGATCCTGGTGAGGGAGGCGGATCGAGCAGTTTCAGGGAATCGGGCCGTGCGTCTTGTGCCAGATATCCCTCCAGCAGACCACGTTTCAATTCCTTCAAAACGGGAGGGGATCCAACGTTGGATTCGCAGTGGGGTGGTGGTTCCGCAGCTTGAACAGGACCGCCAAGGGGGAGCCCCCCCCCCAAGCAAAGCCAATATCAACAGACTGATTTCAAGCCGGGGCATCAGAGAACAAGAACTCCCTTAAGCGTTAGCCACTTGATTCGAGAGCAGCCATTGGAGCGTGTTAATTGAGCACGAATCGGATCAGCTCACATCTCGGGCTGAATCAGCTGCACAACGAAATCCCATATGGCAGGTTGCTGTATCGGTCGTTTGTCCCATCAAAGCCGCAGGCCTAAAGCGATGGCAGTAGTTCTCAGCACAAAGGAAAGATCCACCTTTGATGATCCGACGCTCCTGCTCACCTTTAGGAACAGGAAACAATGTGGAGGTCCACTCCCAAACATTGCCGCACATGTCGACAAGACCGTAGCCATTAGCTGGGAACGATCCCACCGGAGACGTCCAGAACCATCCGTCCGTCTGTTCGTTTGTCCAAGGGAAAAGTCCTTGCCAGACATTGGCAAGCCACTGACCATCAGGAGTCATCTCCGCACCCCAGGCATAGTTCTGCTGAACCAGGCCGCCTCTGGCAGCAACCTCCCATTCATCAGCAGTCGGTAAACGTTTGCCAATCCATTGGGCAAAGGCAAGCGTGTCTTCATAGGCGAGATGAACGACAGGGTGATCCATCATGTCGGCGATGGTGGAATCAGGTCCCTGGGGATGCCGCCAATCGGCTCCTTCAATCAAGGCCCACCAAGACATCGGTTGATTTCGATCAACCGATGGCGGCGGCGGAATGAAGACCGCTGATTCTGGCTTCTGTTGATCAGGCGGCAAGTTTGGATATAAGACAGGATCGGGCGGCTTTTCTGAGACCGTGACATATCCAGTCTCAGAAACAAAACGGGCAAACTCAGCGTTGGTAACGGGAGATTTGTCGATCCCGAAAGACTTGACTTGAATGGAACGAACAGGCGCTTCTTCAGGATAAAAAGAATCAGAGCCAACGATGTATTCACCTGACGGAATGATGATCATCTGATCATGTTGATGATTCATAGAAACAAGGAAACATTTTTAGTGACTAAAAGGAGGAAGCATCGACAGAACCTACAAATCACCTAACCCTTCATACATGCCGCAAAGGGATGGACAAGCATCATCCCTTTTAAACGCACAGAATGATCAGCATTCAAGCAAATTCAACTACCTGTGGGGAAAAGGAATTGCATTTGAGCGCGAAATGTCCAATCTCCCATAAGAGTTTGTCCAGCAACTTCAGGCTTCACAGCATTGTAGTAAGCGCTAAGAGAAGCATTGATTGGCTGAGTGCCAACGACAAATACCCTGCCAAAACCGGCCCCAACAGGAACAGTCCAGCCTTTGTTATCAGGAGTATTCCAATTCGCAGTAATAATTGGAGAGCTCGTTAAATACCAACCTTTAGGAAGGTTGTAATTCAAAAAAGGTTGAATCAGCATTTTATTAACATCGTTCTTCTTACCATCGCCAGCAAATGACCAAATATTATTAATCAAACCCCCAGCAACAACTTTTCCTTTCGTATAAACCAAAACACCCGTTGGCCCAGCACTCCACTGCCCAGAACTAAGCCTGCTGTCGGTGGCGGTTGGGAGCACCATGGTGGGCCCCACGCCAACAGTGAAATTGCCTTTCAAGGTTGGCACAAAGAATACAGAAGGATTGACATCTCCAAGGGCTTGGATCGAAGTACCACCAACCCAAGGCTGGGAGATCAAAGGCACAACAGTGCGGGTTACCAATGTCAAGCCATCGCTCACCTTGAAAGGAACGACAGGCTGCACATTGACAACATTTTGAGTCTGATTCCGCTTCGCTTTAGGATCTAAAAGATTCGGTGCCCATTGCGTATTTGGAGTGCTGTTCCACTGAATAGGAAGGCTGATCAAGCTGGCAATCGGATTTTGTGCCGCCTTGGCCAATGATCCTTCTTCCTCGGCAACCGATTCGCCTGGGGTGACCGTGACCGGTTGATTATCCGTTCCAGGAGGTTGACTGTCTGCAGAGGCCTGAGCCAGCTCGCTATGGACAAGTGGTGTGAAATCAAAATCAATGGGATCAGCCACCAGAAACTGAGCCTGGTCTTGCGCTTCAGCAACTGAAGGGGCCAGAAGGGCAGCACATCCAAGCAGCCACGACAGGCCAACACATCCACCGAAACGCGAAGTCATCAATTTGATCTAAAAAAACCAAGCGAGTTTTATTGCATCAAATTGATTCGCCAAGGGGATTCCGCAAAAACCAGCACGAATGGGATCAGATTCAGCGGCAAGAACAAATGGCCCCGCCTAAGTTTCAGCGAATCTCAACTTCACAAGTGACACGCTTTCTGCCCCTGGCTCTCATCGCAACACTGAGCACGTTGTGCGTTGAAGCATCGATGAGACCATTGAATGCAGAAGAAATGACTGATAACAATGAAACTCAAATTGAGACTGACATAGCAGCAAACAGCGACAGTGAAATCAACCAGACCGAAGTGATAGCTCCCCTAGTACTCAGTCAAGCGAATAATGAAGACACGCAACCCGAACAGGAACAAGACGAGGAAGACAGCTGGCGTGTCTACCTCGATCTCTATGCCTTTTTGGTGCCAACCACTTACAGCTCAACCACCATTAACGGAAACACAAACAACGCCGAACAATCCCTCTCGGACGTCATCAATACACTCGATGAAGTGCTCACCTTTAAGGCACAAGTTGAATATGGCCGATTCGGTTTCATGGCCGGTGTCAATCATGGGAGCCAGTCCGACGGCGGATCCAAATCCTTCTTCAAAGAAGTAACGAACCCACTACGCAATCAACGGGGTCTTCCATCCGCCCTGAGACAGCGCACGCTTCGCGTCAAGGGAGATCTCGATGTTGATGTTGATTCCAATCAGACCATCGTGGATCTGGCCTTCCGCTATCGGGCAGGCGCGATTCAAAAACCACGGATGGAAAAAGGAAGCAGCAGTTTCCTTGGCCTGCTTGGAGCGCGAGTGATCGATGCCAACATCAACACCAGCTGGTCCGCTCGCAACGAGTCCAGCGTCTCCGTGGAGGGACGGCGGGTGAGCCGTGAAAACACACGCAGATTGGAAAGAGCCTCGAGCGAAAGCTTCGGCAACACCTGGGTGCAACCGCTGATCGGTGCCTTCGGCACCTATGCCATCAGCGAAGACTGGCAGGCGTTTGCCTACCTGGATGCCGGCGGGTTCGGCTTGAGCGGAGAGCAGGATCTGAGCGGAACGGCGCAGGCAGGGATTGCCTACGCCCTGGGAAACTCAGCCCAAATCTCCCTCTCCTACAAGTATTTCGGGCTTGATTACACCGGAGGCAGTGGCAACGCTTACAGCGTGGATCAAAGCGGCGTGAACTTGGGCCTGCGTTGGCTCTTCGACTGATCGTTGAGGGTGCTTTTGCCGTTCAAGCGCTGAGAGTCTCAGCCACTTGAACGGCTGTGCGTGAGCCACTGGCAATCGCTCCCTCGATGAACCCACGCCAACCCTGAGCATGGTCACCAGAGGCAAAGAACAGATGACCTTCTTGGCGTGGTAGTTCGTCGGTGAATCGAGCAACCGTCCCAGGGCGATAGGTGCACCAACTGCCTTGCGAGAGATCGTCTCCACCCCAATCGTGGCCAAAGGTGGAGAGCACTTTGACCCCTGGAATAAATTCCTCCAAAACGGGCTGCCACTCATCAACCGATTTTTCCAACGCATCAGGTTCAAGGCTGAACCCAGCGAGCACCGAGTGCTTCTCACCACGCTTATAAGTAAAGCTGCCGATCAGGGGTGAATCCGTTGAACGGGACAGGGTCATCACCGCACCAGGGTCGCCCTCTACTTCAAAAAACACCTTGCAGCCACCACCAACATGCTTAAGGCGGGATGCCTCCAGTTTCACATCGGAAAGCGGTGGTTCAAAGTCCACGTTGTGAAGCACATTCAAAGGAACAGTCACCACTGCACGCTGTGCCATTAGCCGCTCTCCAGACTCCGTCGTGACGCTCACCCCTTCGCTGGTGTGTTGCACGGAGCGCACTGCAGTGCTGAGCGCCACCTCAAAACCACCATCTCGAGTGATTGCCTCCACGAGTGCAGCTGTACCTTTTGTGAGTTTGTAGCGGGCCGCGGAGTCGTTAAACAACGCATAGTTCCAACCCGTTAATGACCAGGTGCGCATCATCTCCACATAGGAGGCATTCTGCGGTTGATTCATGGAGAGAATCTCTAAGAACCCACCAAGACTGGTGCGCTGCAAAGGGGTGAGATCAAGAGCATTGAGACGGTCAGCAACCGTCAACGCATCCCGTTCGCATACAGCCTCCCAGCAGTGGTGAATGTCATAGGGGCGCTCCCACACGCCCTTTGACTCGGCAAAGAAACGCTCAAATCCTTCAACGAATTCACCCAGTTGGGCCTCCTGCAGATCCTGAACCTCTCCATCGATCTTGATCGCAATGCGCTCAGCAACACAGCCTGGTGTTTCCTGAACCTCAAGCCCGTAGCGTTCTTTCTCAGCCCATACAAACGGCTGAGTCCAGTGAATCCATGTGCCACCAAGTTCAACATGAAAGCCATTGCGCTCTTCATAAAAGGTGCGACCTCCCAAGCGATCTCGCGCCTCGAGCACAATGGTGCTCAGCCCTCTCTTCTGAAGATCTCGCGCCGCAGTTACGCCGGCAAATCCACCCCCGATGACCACAACATCGTATGAAGTCTTGGCAGCCATTAGATCTCTTAAAATATATTGACCAACTTCAATTTTAAAGAAACAAGCAATACATTCCCACGGTCAGGCCATAGATTTTGCACGCACGGGACCAGGCAATGGGGACAGCAAGCAGGCTTCGCGAAACATCTATCTGTAGCTATTAACGAACAGTCATGATTAGCAAGTCTCCTACAACAATAATCCATAAAAAATCAGGAACCAAAACCTTGGTTCCTGACGATAAAAGTGAAAAAACCCTCGCTTAAAGCTTATCGATCGGACCCAGTGTCCAGGCCCGGTCGAACCAAGCTTGCTCAGGTCCATACAAACGGAAGATTCCAAACCAACCTTTACCAGGAACGGTTTTCACCCAATTCGCCTCCTGGCCCGCTGGAGGCTCTGGACCAAAATAGAGGTCAACGCTGCCATCAGCATTGCTCACCATGTCCTGATTGCGTTTGTTGTTTTTGCTTGGATAGGGCGATTCCTTGCTTTGCAACATCGAACGGGTCTGGGGGTCATAGACGACAAACGACCAGAAACGTCTCGCCGGTACATTTGCCGGCACCGTGAGTTTGTAGGTGTTCGCTCCATCGAGATAGGCGCCATTGCCATCGCGAGAGGTGAACGCATATTGAGACCCCACACCTGGAAGCTCGAGGGCCATTGCCGGTGTATTCACCGTGGCGAGATAGAAGAACAGGGTGCGTCCATCCATATCGCGCCCACCATTTCCTTTGTCCACGAGATACTCGTGGCTGCCTCCTGGAAAGCCTGTTTGCCAATAACCAGCTTTACCTGGATAGATATAAGCCTTGGGATCCTGAGGAGAAAATAGGATCGAACGCGCCGTGGCATTACCAATCGCTACAGATTCTGTAAGCAGTGCTTTTTGCTCAGCATTCGGGGCAAATGGTTTTCCTTTTTGTATTCCAATCGCTGACGCCATCCCTAGAAGCTCTGGAGAGAACATCTCAGAGGGCTCGCGCTGAATCACCTCATTGAGTTCTTCATAGAACCTAAAATTGTTGGCATGAATCGTGTTGACTGTCCAGTCAGTGAGATTCTTGAAAGAGTTAGCCTGAGGATTAGCCCGCATCGCATAGGGATACACCTTCAAGCCATTTTTAAAGCTCTCGCGAGCCGTATCTGGCTGGCCTTGATCATCCAGAAAACCACGAAGAATCAGCCAATTGATGATGCTCGGGGTCCTGGCAACGAAAAAGCCATCGGTAGATGCAGGCGCCTGATGACCAGGCCCAAGAATCAGATATTTACCTCCCTTGCCTTTGTCAGGACCAGGGCCTCCCATATCCACCACAAAGCGGAAGAACGCATCATTAACTGTGCCTGGACCTGTACCAGGTGGAACCTCCACAACGACCGGACCATCGCTGAGATCGAGAAAAGCTGAGGCGTAGACCGTATCAGTGTTTCCCGTGAGCCAAAGGGACTTAGCACTCATCAACTCATCAAAGATGCCAATGTCTCGATTCGGCTTCAGGCCATAGCCATCACGATGGCCCACATACAGCATCTCCAGGGAAGCTGCGGGCATGAAATTGAGGAACGTCTGCACACCACGGCCAAGATCCACCTGACGCCGTGCCTTTCGCATCGTCTCGTCATCAGGAAAACCATCAAAATACTTAAACGTTCCAAGCCGAGTCTTTACCGTGTCTGGCGTCAGAACATCGACAGGAATAGGCGTGTTGTAGCCCTTTGGCGCAACATCAGCGGCATGAAGCGCAGAACCGCTACACGCCAAGAACAAAGCTGAAAGTACAGCAGATGGAAAACGAGTGATTACAGACATGGTTGAGGATAAAGAGAAATTTGAGCAGTTCAGGTCTCAACCAAGAGGCTGAATGTCGTTCAGTTGCCAGGTTTTATCAAACCAAGGTTGCAGCGGACCATAGAGGCGGAAGATGGCAAACCAACCCTTGCCAGGTGCGGTTTCGATCCAATTGGCTTCTTGCCCTGCAGGCGCTGTAGGACCGAAATACAGATCAATACTGCCGTCAGCGTTCGTTTTCATATCTTGATTTCGGACGCTATTTTTACTGGGCAGAAGTTGACCCGTCTGTAGTTCAGATCGGGTCTGCGGGTCATACACAACCATCGACCAAAAATCCTTGGCCGGTACATTTTTATCAATGGTGAATTTGTATGTTTTGCTCCCATCGAGATACTCACCAGTCGAGTCGGTGGCAACCGTTCCGTACTGGGAACCAACTCCTACCATTTTCAACACCATGGCGGGCGTATTGACGGTGTAGCCCCAAAAGAAATTATTGCGGGCGTCGAGGTTACGACCACCTTTGCCACCATCGACTAACCACTCGTAACTCCCACCGCCAAACGGAGTGAACCATTGCTTGCCTGGATAAAAGTAAACATCTTGATTACGAGGCTTACCCATATCAGAACGCACATAAGCCACACCCACTTGAATGGCTTCCTCCAAAATCTCTCGATCCTGTGGAGAGGGCGCAAAAGGTTTACCTTTTTCAAGACCAATCGACGATGCCAATCCCCTCAGCTCAGGATCCAAGAAAGCAATGGGCTCACGTTGGATCACTGTATTGAGCTCATTAAAAAACTCAAAATTGTTGGCGTGAACAGTATTAAACACCTTTTCGCCAACTTTAATAAAGCTCATCTGAGGTGGGTTGTCTTTTTGCGAATAGGGATAAAGACGCAATCCATTTTCATAATTTGCGATAGCCTTATCAGGTTTCCCATTGGAATCAAGGAAAGCCCTGAGAATTAACCAGTTTGAGTAAGTTGGAGAGCGGAAAACAAAATAATCACCAACATTGCTTGGCTCAGTGTCATCGGGGCCCAAGATCAAATATTTACCACCTTTCCCCTTGTCGGGCCCCGGAGCCCCCGTATCAGCCACAAAGCGAAAGAAGGCATCGTTAATCGTGCCTGGACCAAGTCCAGCGGGGATTTCGATCACCATCGGACCGGTGTCCTGAAGGTTGAAAAATGTTGAACCGTAAATCGTGTCCGTATTACCTGTAAGGAACAGGGGGTTCGAATACAAGGGAGACATCAAGGCCACCTTGGTGTGATCATCAACACCAACTTGTGCATGACCATGGCGCATCATTTCGATGCTTGCTGCTGGCATCAAGGTCAGAAAAGTTTCATAGCCACGGATGAATTTAAGATTGTCGAAACTTGTTCGAACCGTTGCCTCATCAGGCATCCCATCGAAGAAGCGGAACGTTCCTGCACTTGTCTTGACAGTGTCTGGAGTAAAAATCTCCGCAGGAATGGGAGTGGTATAACTCTTGCTTGCCTGTGACTGCTGTGCATTCACGCCACGATCCGATGCACTAAGAGCGGCCACCGCCAACGATGTAAGCAGCAATGCAGAAGAACGTCTGCGCAGCTTGCTGGAAAAGCCTGACATACCCAATTAACAAGAAAACCCGTTCAATTACTTTCTAAGGATGTGGTGCGCTGCGGAACCAAAAAGAATCCGACATTTGCCCAAATGGGATCAGCTCCCTGATCGGGGTCTGCTCATCAGGCTTGACGGCATCCATCAGAGCCAGTTTTAGCTTCGAAGCAGCAATAAGACGAGCTCAACATTGAGCACAACTTGGTTAAAAAAAGCCCGGGTTTGTAACCCGGGCTTGACAGTCATTGAACGGGCTGAAACTGAGGTGGTGTCCAACTGCCATCGAAATACGATTCTGTTGGAGAGTAAACACGAATGGCCACATTCCAACCAGGATAAATATCAAGATAATTATCCTGATTCTTATCTCCGCCTAGATGAATAACATATTCACCTTTTTCATTGGCCTTGGCAAAAGCACTGTTGATGTTGTACTTCTCACCGGTTGAAAAACCTTTGGCGTCATACACCGTGACGGACCAGAAAGCCCGAGGATCATTCGGCACATCCTTCATCACAAGAGTATGAGGCTCGATGGAGTCAACAATCTTGGGGAAGGGATACACAGCTCCTTGCTTAGGCAATCCACCCCAGCCCACGGCAACACCGAAATTACGCAGCTCATCGCTGATCTCTCCCCTTTTGCCGAATGCGTTCTCCGAGGTCACACCCTCGGGTTCACGGCGACTGTTGTAATCGGCACGCAGATCGAGAATCTCCTGCATGTCATAACGATGGTTAGAGATAAATTCACCTTTGTTGGCCTGCTCCAAGCCAATTTGCTTTTGAACAGCAGCGGCAGCTTGCAGATCAGCAGGATCCTGCATGTTCACCTGTGTGCGCACAAATGCGAACACATAGCGACTACCGATTGCCTCCTTCGTCAACTCGTAACGACCGGACTTAGCGCTAACAACCGGAATCCAATGCTCCTCATCCACCACTTCAAGGATTTGGTAGCGGTCTGTTTCAGGCAAGACAACCGTTGCAGGGCTGTCAAGATCCAGCACGGCAAACGAATACAACGTATCGAAATTGGGCCTCAGGATTGTCCGATCCGCTGGATCCATGGCCTTACTGAGATGCAGAAACTCTCCAACACCCGAGCCACACGTCCCCTTGGCAATCTTGCGAACGTAATCTTCCAGGATCACCTCCGTCTCAGCGACGGCGTAATTGGCCTTGGTCACCGGTGTGACCACAGTGGCTGTGGTCTCAATCGCCGCTTCCGGACAGGCTTTCCCCTGCGTATGCGGATGCACGCCATCGGCTTTGCCATGGAAGCCAGCCAAAAGGCCAGCCCCTAAGGCAGAAGCCACCACAAGGGTTCGGCCATGACGCGTGAGCGTGCGAAACGCCATTAAGTTCTCATCCGTTTGCATCAGTCATAGCCAACGGTTCAGCTGAAGCCTCAACCACAACAAGCAAGGTTGATTCTTCATGCACGATTGGGATCATTTAGATATCTCAGATTGCAAGATCCATGATTAATTGCGCCAAATGTGCGCCAAGGAGCGCCTGCAATCCAAAATAAATGCGATCACTTCACTTGTAGCTCCGGACGCGTCCAGGAACTATCAAAATAGGAATCAGTGGGGTTGTAAATCCTCAAGGTTGCGTTCCAACCTGGGTAAATCCCAAGGTAATTCTCCTGACTGGAGTCACCACCAAAATTCAGCACCGCCTCACCTTGATCATTCGCTGTTACGAAGGCACTGTTGACGTTGTAATTGTCACCAACAGGGAAGCCATCCTTGTCGTAAACAGTTAAAGACCAGAATGCATTGCTTCCATAGGGAACATCTTTAAGAGTGAGCGTTTGAGCCTCATCCGAAGACGGCGTATAAAAGAGATATACAGCCCCTTCTTTTGGTAATCCTCCAATCCCCACAGCAACGCCCATATTGTTTTGCTCGGGAGAAACAACACCCTTACGGCCATAAAGATTTTCAGATTTCACACCTTGCTCATTCCGCTCTTGATTGTAAGCAGCGCGCAAGGCAAGCATCTCCTCGAGGTTCCATCGATTCGGCTGCACAAATTCTCCACGATTCGCCTGGCTCACTTTTAATTTCTTCTGCAAATCCCGAGCTTTAGCGAGGTCTTCCGGATCATTCATATTCACGCCGGTGCGGAACCCTACCAAAGCATTGCGACTACCAACATTCTCTTTGGTTAACTCATAAGCACCAGGATTTTTATAAACGAAGACGTATCCCTGATCATCCACAACCATGGCGCTTTGATAACGACCACCTGTTTCAGGAAGTGTAATTGTGGCCGGATCATTGAGATCCAAAATCAACCATGAATACAAGGTATCGAAATTGATGCGAATCACCGTTCGATCCTTTGGATCTGCTGCTTTGCTGTCGTTCAACAGCACACCCATACCTCCACTGCAAGTTGCCTTGGCAACGTTGGCGATGTACTTGGCAAACACGGTCTGTGTTTCAGCCGCTGCATAGTTTGCCTTCGTGACAGGAACGACCGCATCACTTTGAACAACAACAGAGGGCTCAGGGCAGGTGTTCGAAGGTGCAACCGCTTGTGCTTTCGCGGCAGGGAGAACGGCAACAGAGAGCAGTCCGAGGCTCAGGGCCGACGTGAAACCAGCCAAGCGCCCTGAAAGCGAACCAATACCTTGTGCCATGAGCTCTTTCTTTGCTTTTAACGTCCTAATCAAGCCGTAGCGTCTTGTCCGGCCATTCACTCGCTCCACGACGCCACTAAGCACAATCGGGAGCAAAAGGACGAACAAAGGATGGTGCGCTGAACGCAGCACAATGGCTTGATGATCGATGTGATCGGCACCGACGCCGGTGCTCCCGGCTCACTCCCACCCGGAGCTCAGCTCTTGGTGGAGCAGGCCCACCTGTTGGCAGCCCCAAACCGGTTGCTAACTGCCCTGCAGCAATGGTCTGCCTGCCCAGCAGCCCAGCGCCGTATCGCCAGTGACAATCCAATCGCACTGAGCGAGGAATTGCTTGCCCTTGGGAGCGATCAGCGCGCGGTGGTGCTGGCTAGCGGAGATCCGTTGTGGTTTGGCATCGGCAGGATCTTGATCGAACGCCTGGGACGCGAGCATCTGCGCTTTCATCCAGGCCCCTCGTCCTTGCAACTGGCATTTTCCCGACTGGGCAGGCCCTGGCAGGACGCGCAATGGCTCAGCCTGCATGGCCGTGACCCTTCACCGCTGGCTCAGCGCTTGCAACAACGCCCCAGCGCCTTGGCCGTGCTCACCGATCCCAGTCGCGGTGGCGTGGACGAGGTGCGCCAAAGCTTGCGCAGCAGCGGCCTGGAATCGGCCTATGCCCTCTGGCTCTGCGAATCGCTTGGCCACAGCAGTGAGCGCGTGCAACGGCTGGCCCCCTCCCAAGCCACGCCTAGCGATTTGCACCCCCTGCATTTGGTGGTGTTGCTTGCAGAAGAACCAGCGGCTCCAGCCACCGATCAACTTCCACTCTTTGGCCTCGAAGATGGCGTGTTTCTGCAACACGCCGACCGACCTGGCTTGATGACCAAACGGGAGGTAAGGATCCAATTGCTGGCAGAGCTCAACCTTCCTGCACGCGGCGTGCTCTGGGATCTCGGTGCTGGCACCGGCAGCGTTGGCCTCGAAGCGCTGCGCCTGCGGCCTCAGTTGCAGTTGCTTTGCATTGAACAGCGCAGCGGTGGTTCTTCGCTCATCGCCGCCAACGCCGCACGCCTCGGAGTTCAGCCAGCAGCAGTGCTGGAGGGGGATGCCATGGAAGAACTCAACCATCTGCCTGCAGACTTAGACGCCCCCGACCGAGTGCTGATTGGTGGCGGTGGCCGCAAACGCAGGGCCCTGCTGGAGCGAGTGATCCAGTGCATGGCCCCCAGGGGTGAAGTGGTCATCCCCCTCGCCACCCTGGAAGCCTTGGCGGAGCTGCGTCCCGTGCTCGAGGATGCCAAGTACAGGCTGAAAGTGAGTCAACAGCAAGCCTGGCGAGGCCAACCGCTTGCCGATGGCACCAGGCTGGCTCCGATGAATCCGGTGTTGATCCTCAAGGGAAGCGCTCCCCACCAGGACGGGGCCTGACGCGATTGATCAGAAAAAGGGCAGAATCAAGCACTTTGAAGCTCGCAGGATGGCCATTCGAGAACGCAAACCTCAGGTGTCACCCCTGCGCCTCAAGATCACTCTTTTCATCGCAGGCGTTGGCCCATTACTTGCCGTTGGACTGTGGCTTCAATCCAAAGGTTTCTTCAGTTAGGCACGCCTGCGTTACCTATCAGTAACGCTTTAATCACTAGGACGTGCCATCCCTGCCTCATTGGCTGGCATTTCTGGTTGGATCGTTTCGATCACCACCGCGTCTCCAACGCCAAGCCCCAGGCGCTTGGCCTCCCTAGCCCGAAGCTCGATCACGCCGTCCGCATCAGCCATCGGCCCAAAGCCCTTGCAGGGCAGAGCTGGACAAATGGGCACCTCGGCCTCAATCGCAATCACCTCGCCCTGGTGCACAAACACCATGTCGAGAGGCGCAATCGTATTCAGCATCCAAAAGCGCAACGGGCGTGCCGGTTTAAACGGAAACCACATTCCCCTCAGCGGTGGCAAGGCCGGGCGTTGCATCAATCCGAGCCGTTGCTCTTGGGGCTGGTCCGCCACTTCTAAAAGCACGCAGGTGTCGTCTCGAACGCACCATTGGGCTTCAAGGGGCAACTGCTGGGGGGGAGATACGTCCATTAAGGGCTCTTCAGGAAAGGAACGCCGTTGTTGAGGCAATAACCACGGCCACGAATGGTGTGAATTAAGCGCGTGTCGCCATCCTTCTCAAGCTTCTGACGCAAATAACGGATGTACACCTCCACCACATTGCTCGACACCCCCTGCTCATCGTTCCAAACCTCACGCAGAATTTGCTCACGACTCACGGCCTTGCCCCGCTCCTTAAACAGCAACAACAGCAACGACGATTCACGCTCCGTTAAGCCAATCGACCGGGTCCCACGACGCACCATTCCGCTACTGGTTTCAAGCTGCAAATCACCAACCACGATCACGGAGCTGAATTCCTCCTTGCGTTTCTGAACAGAAAGATGCAGGCGCACGCGTTGCAAGAGATCGCTTGGTGCGTTGGTGGCCAACCAGAAATCATCCGCCCCAGAACTGAAGCAGAGCTCTCGAGCGTGAATGCTGTCTTCGCTCACACCCAGCAAAATCGGCAGCGTTCCAAACCACTGGCGAAGCTCACTCACCTCAAGCATCTGGCCGGGCGAAACGATCGCAGCCATCGGCGACTGGCCGGAAGCGGCAATCGTTTTATTCCCAGCCCCCCACTCCAATGTTGTGTAGCCCGAGGCCTCTAGGCGATCTTTGAGCTGCAGGGACTCAGCACCAACCAACACCAACACCCCCTGCTCATTCATGGACGATCCGGCTTCGCCACATGGGGTAGTCCCCAGCCCAGCTTGTTGCGCAAGACCTGGAAAAACTCATGGTCCGACAAGCGCACAAAGCGCACGGGATGGTCACTCCGCCTGATCAACACCCGGTCTTCAGGCCAGACATAACAGCCAGCACTTCCATCCACCACCATCATCAGGCGTTCGGGAGTGGCGGGAAACACCGTGACCGGTTCTTGATCACTAAAAACAAGCGCTCGCGAGGCCAAGGAATGAGCCGCGATCGGGGTGAGCTGCAACACCGGGCAATCGGGGGTGATCACGGGTCCACCGGCGCTGAGGGCGTAAGCGGTAGATCCAGTGGGCGTCGACAGGATCACCCCATCAGCTGAGATATCAACGGGCGCATGCCGGCCGATCGCAATCTCGAAATGGCACATGCTGGTGAGTGGCTCTCGGTGCAACGCCATTTCATTGAGAGAAAGGGCTTCCCAGCGCCTTTGATCTCCGCGCATCACGCTCACAACCATGTTGGCGCGCTCCTCAATCGTCCAGCGATCGGTGAGAATCTGCTCGAGAGCCTTATCAAGATCACCCAGATAGGCCTCCGCGAGAAAGCCGAGATGGCCAGTGTTGATGGTCAGAATCGGCACACCAATGGGTGCCGTTTGACGGGCAGCCGACAGCACCGTGCCATCGCCTCCCAACACAATCGCCAGCACCATCGAGGCATCAAACCCCTCGGGCACACAAGCGTTGTACCCCAGCATGCGCAGGTGCTGATCTGGGTTAGCAAAACCCACCATCCCTCCAGAACTGCTGGCCCGCACCACCTCATGGCCAGCGAGCTCCAGCCGCTCCTGAATCGTTTGAGCGGTCTCTACGGCGAGCGACTTTCCGTCATTCACGATCAGTCCGACCCTGGGCACCGATCGCGTTTCAAAACAACGGCACCACTTTATGAGAAAAATCGTCTGCCAGCTGCGTCCGGTTGTTTTTTGAAGCCAACACCGGGCCACCACCAGCCCTGCTTAGCGTTTAGTTCTCAACCTGAGGTCAGTCCGAGCGATGCCAAGCGACACCCCTTCCCATGTCGTTGTCATTGGAGCTGGATGGGCTGGCTGGGGTGCCGCCAAATCCCTCTGCCAGGCAGGGGTTCGCGTGACCTTGATCGACGGGATGAACGATCCAACGGGCAGCACGCCGCTCACCACTCCAAGCGGCAAACCATTTGAGGCCGGTACGCGGGGGTTTTGGAAGGACTACCCCAACATCAATGCCCTCACGGAAGAACTCGAGCTCGGCAATGTGTTCACCGAGTTCACCACCAGCGCCTTCTGGTCTCCCGATGGCTTGGAAGCCACAGCTCCGGTGTTCGGTGAAAGTCCGCAGCTACCCAGCCCTCTAGGCCAGGCCTTCGCCACGATCAACAACTTCAAGCGCTTGCCGCTAACCGATCGGCTCAGCATCGCCGGGCTGCTGGTCGCCATGCTCGATTTAAACCGCAACGATGCGGTGTACGAGCAGTACGACGGCATCGATGCACTGACGCTGTTCAAGCAATTGCGGATCAGTGATCGGATGATCAATGAGTTCCTTCGGCCAATTCTGCTGGTGGGGCTATTCAAGCCACCTGAGGAACTCTCAGCGGCGGTGACGATGGAATTGCTGTACTACTACGCGCTAGCCCATCAGGATTCTTTTGATGTGCGCTGGATCAAGAGCAAGAGCATCGCAGAGCAACTGTTGGCTCCGCTCAGTCAGCGGTTGCGCAACCAACATCATTTGGACGTTCTCGGCGGAACGTTGGCATCGCGGCTGAACGTCTCCCCCGATGGCACGTCGGTGACCTCCGTTGAGACCCACTCGCCCGCCACGGGCCGCAGCGCTGTGATCCACGATGTGGATGCCGTAGTGCTGGCGGTGGGCGCTAAGGGGTTGGGGGCACTGATGGCCAACTCGCCGGAATGCGCGGCTTTGTCTCCGGAGCTGGTGCGGGCGGGCACGCTCGGCGCGATCGATGTGGTGTCCGTGCGCTTGTGGCTCGATCGCACGGTGCCTGTTGCCGACCCCGCCAATGTGTTGTCGCGTTTCCAGGCACTTCAAGGATCCGGCGCCACCTTCTTCATGCTCGATCAGCTGCAACCAGACACTCAGCAGGAGCTCTGGGGTGCTGATCCAGTGCAGGGCTCTGTGATTGCAAGCGACTTCTATAACTCCACAGCGATTGCTGAACTCAGCGATCAGGGGATTGTCGATTGCCTCATGCAGGAGTTGTTGCCGATGGTGCAGCCAGACTTCCGCACCGCGCAGGTGGTGGATCAGGACGTGCGGCGTTATCCGAGGTCGGTGTCGCTGTTTTCACCGGGAAGTTTCAAGCAGCGGCCACCCCTGGAAACGTCGATGAGCTCGATCGTTTGCGCTGGCGATTGGGTGCGGATGGAAGATCGGGAATTCGGCGCCAAAGGGCTCTGTCAGGAGCGTGCCTATGTGTGTGGTTTAGAAGCCGGAAATTCATTACTCAAACGCAAGATCGTGTCGGGAACAACGCAATCTGAGCCCCTTCAACACCCTGTGATCCCCATTCGCGCCGATGAACCACAGGTTGTGCTTGGTCGCACCATCAACAAATTCGTGATGGATCAACTAGATCTCTTTGGACTCAAACATCCTTGGCTTCGTTCATAACAAACAAGCCCGCCTTTGCTTCATCTCACTCATCGACGACTAGAGCGAAGCAACGACACAATCAGCCAGAGTCCAAACAAGTTGGCTCCCACAAACAAGCCTTCGCTGACGTCCTGCAGCAAAGGTTGTTGAGCCAACGTGGCCATCACCGTGGCACTCAGCAACAGCGAGGCCACAAGAATCGCCAGTGAAATCCGTTGCGACAGCCGTTCCAAACTGGAACGAACAGCCTCAAGCCCTTCAAGTTGAATGGCAAATACCAATTCATCACTGCTGAAACGGCGCAACAGCTGACTCAGTTGACGCGGGGAATCAATCGTGAGATTGCGTAAATCAAGGCCAAACTGCATCAGCCGTTCTTGAGGCAGCATTACGGCACGGGCCAGCAGCTGAGCCACCAAGGGCTGCATTTCCCCCGTGAAGCTGAACGCCGGGTTCAAAGAATTGCCCACCCCCTCCAAGTTGGTGACCGATTTCACAAACAGGCCGAGGGTTCCAGGCACCCTTAACCCGGAGCGATTTGCCAGCTGCAGCAAGGCGGCAAGGAACAGGGCGAAATTCAGTTCCTCTAAAGGCTTGGAAAAACTCTTGGCAATCAGCTGATCAAGCTGGCGTTGCAAGTGCTGACGATCCACTTTTACCCCCCGGGCCGGGGGTGCAATTTGCTCCAACACATCCGTCGCCCGGGCGCCATCCTGGTTAATCAGGGCCAAGACCAGATCCAGCAAGTTGCTGCGCGTGCGTGGATCAAACAGGCCCACCATGCCCGCATCCAGCAGGATCACCTTGCCATCAGAGAGCACTTTGAGATTGCCGGGATGGGGATCCGCATGAAAAAACCCCTCCACGAAATACTGCTCCACAAAGGCACCAAGAAGAGCAGTGGTTGTTGCCACCAATCCAGGTCCAGCCGCGAGAGCCTCTCGCGCTTCAGGACTGAGGATCGATGCACCCTCGATCCACTCGAGCACCAAGACGCTGCGGCTCGACAATTGCTGAACCACATGGGGCAGACGAATCTGACCATCAGGAACAAAGCTTGAACCCTCCAAACTGCGCTGCAAGCGCAAGGTATTGGACGCCTCAATCCTGAAATCAAGCTCCCGCACCAACGCCTCAAGCACCTGATCGGCAAGACCCACGAAGTCGTACAAACCGCCGAGAGCCGTCGCTGCAGCGAGGGCGGCGATCTTGCGGAGCAAGCGACCATCTTCTTCCACTTGGGCAGCAATCCCAGGCCGCAACACCTTCACTGCCACGGCACCCAGCTCGGGCAAGGTCGCTTTGTACACCTGCCCGACACTTCCAGCCGCAATCGGCGTATCAATGAATGTCGAAAACGCCTCGTCGACAGAACAGCCCAGCTCTTGCTCCAGTTGGGGTCTTAATTGCTCCCAAGGCACAGCCGGAACATCCGCCTGCAATTGGCTCAAGGCCTCGATGTAGTCCTCCCCCAGCAGGTCGGGGCGGGTACTCAACAGCTGGCCAAGCTTTACGTACACAGGTCCCAACTCCGTCAGGATGTTGCACAGCACCGAAGGCAAGGGCAGCCGCGTCTCAGAGGCATCGCCACGGTTGAGGAGCTGAGAGAGAAACGACCACTCATGGCGCGAGACGATCCGAACGATCTCCAAGGCTCTTGATGAACCGTCGAACACACTTAGAACAGACACTTAAACGACAGCAAACGACAGAAATCTTGTGTGTATCAGTGGTCTGGAACAGTCATCAGAAGGAGGGAGTCTTCAACAGAGCGGCGCTCAGCCAACAATCAGCGCACATCAGCACCATTGCTGCAAAACAAAGCACTCCGCATCACTCCATGCAAGTCTGAACCAGCACATGCAAGACCGATCCAAGTCAGCTCCTAAACATACTTGAGCTGAACAATTCGAAACAGATTGAATGCACTCATTTCAACACCAGAGTCGTGCCAGAGATGCAGAATCAAGCCCATAAATGCATAACAAAAGTTCGCCCCTGATCTGCAGAAAGCATCATCTAGATGCGAATACTTACAAGCTATCAAACAAGAACATGCTGCAGAGCAAGACGAAATAGGCAATAAAAACCCCCACCGATCAGGCGAGGGCTTGCAACTAAACACTCATTGAGCTACTTAGCGTAAACAACGCCTCTATAGGTGAGACGAATCTTGTTAGAAGCAGATGTTGATGCACTGTTTGCTTGTGCATACTGCTTGCCACGGTAAGTCAAAGTCATGAGAGGTTCCTCAGGAATACAGGCCCCCGTTCCGTGACCTGAGTTTCTGCGCCTCACAGATGGGGATGCAAGGTGAACGTGAGAAGTAGATGAGCTACATCTCTGTTATACCTATAGCGTCAACATATAATGCGTTCACAGTGCTACATGGAGAGCATAGTTTTGTGCCCTACTAACACAAAACAGAGCTAAAAGTAGCACAGCTAATGTTCGGCCTGTTACACAATCCTGGTCGAAGTTGACAATTTGTGCCCTACGAATACAAACAAAGAAAAGCCACCAGCAGCAGGGCAGGAAGCTCGACCCCATCGGGAAGCGCAAAGAGGTGATGGCGTCCAAACTCTCGACAGACCCAAGCTTGCCGGCGAAATCATGCAAAATGCGAGTCGGCTATGGACAGGTCAAAACAAGGAATAGAATTACAAAGGGACCCTAATAAGTGAAGATTACAATCAAACAGCAGTACATCCTGTTCGCCTACAGATCAATGGATCGCTAAGCAAACACATTGAGGCACGTAGGTATACCGACTGATGCCAAGCCTGAGATGCGTATTCAGAGTGGAAATATCGGGAGAACGCATGACATCCTTAAGAATTGAGAATTTGTGTCTACAAGCAAGTCTCGAACTTAACGAAACTGTCGACGCTTACAAAGATCGAATCGACGTGAGCCGAGAGGCTCATTTGACTGGCTACCTCATGTGCCATTTCCTAATGACAATGTGCTGTCTTGGAGACTCGGTGCGATTCGATCTCTTAATGGAATCGCTGAAGGCTGATCCAGTAGAGGTGTAAGCCCAATCACCGTACAGCTCACCCGATGCCCTACTTGATCACAACGGTTCTAACTCTGCGTCATTGCATGCGGACTGGAAGTTTTCAGCAATAAAGACTTGAAGCTTGGACACTGGCCCCCTTTAATCCTATTGCTGATCGCCGGGGGATTTTATCTGCATGACATAGCCGTTCAAGACAAACCGGCTACTTGAATTCAGCGAAGCAAGCCGGCAAAAGCAAAACAAGATTGGATCAAAATCAACAAATGCTTAGCCGCTTCTCAGGCAATCTTGATCGAGGAAACGTCTAAGGCCTATGTAGCGAAGCTAGAAATCAACGAATGGAAGCAAGAGACCTCAAAATTAAATATGGATAAATACAATAGGGACAACAATTGCAAAAACAAAGGATATTTTTAAAAGCTTTGGGCTGAGGCAAAGTGTATCAATACTCCAGTTGTCAAGAATAGAGTGCGCAACAGAATGATGACTACTCCATCCAAAGCTTCTTAAAAGCATAGGGAGATGAGTCACGCTGTTCCATGGAGGCTTCCCGAATGAACGTTATGCAGGCTTTTGAGCCATCAAATTGCTTACTTTGAATGACCATTGTCATCGAATCATTCAGGCTTTTGCCTTTCTTTAATCCTGCATCAAGCGTCTTGACTGCGCCAGCAGGATCGCACTTCCCAAACTTAATTGGCTCTGGATCCTTGGCGTGGCTTGCTGGAATGAAGCCAACAGAAAGGATGCAGCTCAAGAGCAACAGATTGAGAGGCGCCATTGCCCTGCCGACATACACAATCAGTAAAGCATCAATCTCCTGAAGTGCTCACCTTGAGATATGACAAATAGTTCATGAGAGGACGAAAGCTGTCATCCCTTTCGTAAAAAGAGATGAATACATCATCAAAATGCATAGAGAATCAGTGACCCACCTCACCGATTCCACTTAAAGAGTACTAGAGACAAGACATCTATCAATAAATAGGTAACACTAAACCCATGAGCAGATAAAAATTAAAAATGAGTCTCAATGCACTAACGCATCAGCCTTAATTAGAGCTGACAGGCATGGTTAAACGATTCGCTGAGATTCAGGTTTTTTGGAGATGCCGAGGTGGACTTCAAGCACTTACCAATTACTACCCAGTGCTAACAGAACACAACCAGATATGACCTTTACCTATGGAATTAAGAATTGCTTTCACCATCTATTAAACAAGGTTGATGCAAAAATCATACACTCTATTCAAGAAGTTCAGGCTCCCTGATTAAAGACAAATTCAACCAACCCCTGCATCAAAAATGTAACAAATACTACAGACAAGAAGCAGATGGTCGCAAGCCTTTAAAAATAGAGCGAAGTACTAATAGTATAGAATTAAAAGATAACGTGCGAGTTTAAGATGGATGAAAACATATCCTGGAGAACTCTCCCTGGGTTTTACCGACCTGGAAAATCAAGCTTCAAATCCATTCAAGCACTGTTCTCTGAATTCCTACGAGACAGGCACTCCCCAAGCTTGTTGCAAAATCACTACGACAATAATAAATCTGATTCAATACATTGTGGATGGGGAGATTCTGCTCCATTAGAAAAAGAAATTACATCCCAAGAAGACCTCGATACTCTTATCAATACTCCTTTTGCATTCAATCAATCTATTTGCATTGTCGAACCTGCTGATCATGTTGGATTCAACACAATTGGTGAACCAGTAAGAGCCTCAATCAATGTTGCATGGCTTGCTCAAAGAATTGCTGATTGCGACTCAATCGTTTTCCCTTTGTGGAAATCAGGTCTCATGGATAGAAAAAAACTCGCTCATGTTCTTACTTCTTCTTTAGCTGTTGTGTTTGAAGGTGGTCATCCCACAGTCAGAGACAGCAAAACATTTGATGACACGAATTGCTCTCATGCTGATCTCCTCGACCTGAGCGAAGAACTTATTTTATCGAGGCGACTTAGAAGTGCCCCCTCAATATTCATATGCTTAGGGCATCAGCTTGCCGCACAAGCACACATACGAATCATAAAAAAAGCTACTCATGAAATCCTGGAGACGATTGATGATGTCTTGATAAATCAACCTAATTCCAGGAATGCTTTAAAACAAGTCTGCAATAAAATTCAGACTCTAGGTACAAAACTAAGAATCGTAAAAGATGAAAAAGTTGTTGCGAAAGGCTGGGATGACCCAGAATTTGCCGTAGGAATTAATGAGGTTCCAGAGGCAGGTCACTGTGAAATCATTCACTATGAAAAATCAAATTCTCACCCCGACCCAGAACTAGCCGAATTAATTACCGCTCAAGCAATAACCGCAGAGGAATATGATGGTGTCATTGAAGAATCTATTTCTCACGAAAAAGACTTAAACATTGTGATGTTTCATACCGACGAAGTCAACGAAGAAGCGATCTTATTTGCCAATTGGGCCTATCGCAATCTCTATCAATCACTTCTACCTGCAAGAAACCAGCTTGTCATATCTGAACTTTCTTGGTTGTTTAATCTTCCAAGCAGTATTGAAATTCTGTGTTCAACAACTGCTGAGGGGAAATTATGCACAGAAGTTGCCGCTACATGTATCAATTACAGAGACTACGACACGAGACAAACTCGCAGATCATTTACATGTCAATTTCATCCAGAGCTAAGAGATGACCTTAGAGAGTTCAAAGAAAGCGGAATCCCTGCCTTCGAAAGCCTAAAAAAAGATGATGGAATTAGATTACTTATTCGCATATTGCATGACAGCCTGATGGAGTAAAAAACAAGATTAAAAGAAGAATTAGTATTACTACAAGCGCTCTTTAGATCTCAGAAAAAGATCAAACTCCTGCAACCCTTCCAAGCTCATAACCACAGGCCGCTAGCAGCTTCAAAACGAAAACTGACCGATTCGCATCAGAACTGATCCAGAAAGCGCAGATCACTGGTGTAGAGGCGGCGGATGTCATCGATGCCATGACGCACCATGCAGAACCGTTCCACTCCCAAACCGGCTGCGAAACCGCTCCAACGATCGGGATCAAGGCCCAATCCTTCCAACACTGCCGGATCCACCATTCCGCAACCCATCACCTCAAGCCAGCGCCCTCGCCATTGGACATCCACCTCAGCGGAGGGTTCCGTAAACGGGAAGTAACTGGCACGAAAGCGCACCGGAAGGTCGCCAAAGAACGCCTTGAGAAACTGCATCACCGTTCCGCGAAGGTGGCTGAAATCCAAACCTTCATCAATAGCCAGCACCTCCACCTGATGAAAGACAGGCGAATGGGTCGCATCGACCGCATCCCTCCGATACACCCGGCCTGGAGCCACGATCCGCACCGGTGGTGGATTGTTTTCCAGATGTCGGATCTGCACCGGCGAAGTGTGGGTACGCAACAACAGGTTGTCTTGCAGATAAAAGGTGTCCTGCATGTCTCGTGCAGGGTGCTCAGGCGGAATGTTCAGCGCCGTGAAGTTGTGGTGATCCGTCTCCACTTCAGGACCTTCTTCCACTTGATAACCAAGGCCACAGAACAGATCAACAATCTCTTCTGTCGTGGTGATCAATGGGTGCCGATGTCCCATCGGTACCCCCAGAGGAGCCGCCGTGACATCAAGGGTTTCAGCTGCGATTCGTGTCGCCATCGCAGCACTATTCACCGCCTCAAGGCGCTCAGATAGCAGTTGCTGCACCTGGGTCTTCAAGACATTGGCGCGCTGGCCTACCACCGGGCGTTCCTCCCCTGGCAGCTTGCCCATCGCCCCCAGCACAGCTGACAGCCGCCCCTTCTTGCCCAACAGACCTACCCGAAGCTGCTCGAGAGCGGCGGCATCGGCGGCCGCCTGAATCTCAACGACCGCCTCCGCCTCTAAGGCGTCCAGCTGATCAGTGAGCTGCTGCAGGGAGATCGTGGCGCTCAAGGCATCGGTATCGCGACAATGACTGTAGGCAGCCATCACGATTAGGTTCCATCCGACGCATACCAACACTCCTGATGAAGCCCCTGCGGATTCTGATCAGCAACGACGACGGCGTGTTTGCCGACGGCATCCGCACCCTGGCGGCAGCGGCAGCCGCTGCTGGCCATCAGGTCACTGTGGTGTGCCCCGACCAGGAGCGCTCCGCCACGGGCCATGGACTAACCCTTCAGACGCCCATTCGTGCCGAACGCGCCGATGAGCTGTTTGAACCTGGGATCAAAGCCTGGGCCTGCAGCGGGACCCCCGCTGACTGCATGAAATTAGCTCTATTTGAACTACTTACCGAGAAGCCAGACCTGGTGCTCTCTGGGATCAACCACGGCCCCAATCTCGGCACCGATGTGTTTTGCTCCGGAACCGTGGCAGCAGCGATGGAGGGCACGCTGGAAGGCCTGCCGGCCATGGCCGTGAGCAGTGCCTGTTTTCAATGGAGAGAATTCCAAGCCGCCGCAGATTTAGCCGTGAAAGTGGCAGAGGCCGCCCTTGCTGATCAATGGCCTGAAAACCTGTTACTCAACCTCAACGTGCCGCCCTGCAAGCAGGAGGCCATGGGGCAACTGCGCTGGACCCGTCTTTCAATCCGTCGCTACGACGAACAGTTCAGTCCTCGCGTCGACCCCCGTGGGCGCACCTACTACTGGTTGGCCGGTGAAGCCGTCGAAGATTTTGAGTCGGGAGGTGATGGACCCCGCGACTGGCCCACTGACGTGGCACAAATCCAAGCGAATGCCCCCTCGCTCACACCAATCCAACCAGAGCTTTTCTGGAGAGGAGGTCTTTCCTCCCTACCCCAACTGCACATCGATCAGTAGCTCAGTTCGTGCGATAGATCCTCTGCAGCATCCAAAGCGAGAACAGCAAACCAATGAGATGGGCAAACAACACCTGCGTGTTGCTCAGCACCGAAAGCATCTCTAAAGAGGTGATCGCCATATTTTCTCCCGCTCCCCTTGCTCCAATGGCAATGCCTGGCGTCTGCATCGAGGCCTGCACAAACAGGGCACCAGCTAAAGATTGATAGCCAACAGCGGCAAACACCAGGCCCAACAAGTCAGCGAACAAACTGCGTTTGATCGTGCGACTGGCCTCCCCTCGACTGGGTCGCGCACCACTCCCCAAAGCCCGTCCCAGCCGAACCACCAACCAGCCCTGCCAGAGACTGAATAACAACACAAAAAACGACAGCGTGGTGAGCGATAGGCCCGGGCCTAATCCCAAGGCTTTATCGGCATTTCTGCTCAAACTTCCACCGATGTTGTTGAACATCAACACCCCCAAAATCACAATCCCAAGCCCGGTTTGCGTCCAAAAGCGAATCCACGCGGTGCGGCGCAAGCCAAGGGCGAGCAGTTGGAGATCGAGCCGATCGGCCATGCGATGTAGGAGGTCTGTCGTCCAAACTTGCCATCAACCACAGATCCGTGCACAACGCCGTTGATTCCTCTCTGCTCCCCACAGCAGGCCAAAACACCCACCACCCTGGCGTTGGGCAGCTTCGACGGCCTCCATGCGGGCCATCGGCGGGTGATCGCGTCTGTAACCGAAACGAATCACCTCCATGCCATTCCCACGGTGGTGAGCTTCTGGCCGCATCCACGGGAAGTGCTGCATGGTGAGCCACGCCTGCGCCTCGATCTCCCGGAAGAAAAGCTCGAGCTCCTGGAGCCGCTCGGCATCCAGCAGCTGGTTTTGGTGCCTTTCAACCGCCAACTAGCGCAGCTCAGCGCTGCCGATTTTGTTGAGCAGGTGCTGCTCGATTGCCTCAAGGCGCGCAAAATCGCTGTGGGAGCCAACTTCCGATTCGGGCGGGGCCGAGAAGGCGACACCAACACGTTGCGGGTTTTGGCGGAAGCCGCTGGGGTACAGGTCTCGGTGATGCCAATTTTGGAGGATGCCGGGGGACGAATGAGCAGCAGCCGCATTCGCGAAGCGCTCTCGAATGGCGACCTACAAGCCGCCAGCGCGCTGCTCGGCCGCCCTTATCGCTTCAGGGGAACGGTGGTGCGCGGCCGCGGATTGGGTCGTGATTTGGGCTGGCCCACCGCAAATTTGCAAGTGGATGGGCGCAAATTTTTGCCAGGTCTTGGCGTCTATGCCGCTCGCGCCTGGACTCAAGGCGATGCCCAAGCGCTGCCGGCGGTCATGAATCTCGGCCCCCAGCCCACCGTGGACCCCAATTCGCCTTCAGCCGTTGAAGTGCATCTTCTTGATAGGCGCATCGAACTCGTCGGCCAGGAGCTTGTCGTAGAGCCGGTGGAACGGCTGCGCGGACAACAACGCTTTTCAGGCCTCGAAGAGCTCAGTGCCCAAATCGGTAAGGACGCCGAAGCAGCCCGTCAACGACTTCAGCCCACTGCTGGGTAGGCATTCGACAGTCCCCAGACAATGAACACACCAATACCGCCCAGGAGGATGATCCCCCAAACCAGCACATGCATGGTGCTCTCGGATCCGCTGTTGTCCATGGCCGCCGGGGAGCATGCGATCCTTCTCAGACTGCCATGGAGCCGATGGTTGTCGAAGCAGACGCCAACCTGCGAGTGGCGCGGCTAATCGACGCCAACCTGGATCGAGCACGAGAAGGGCTGCGTGTCATTGAAGACTGGTGCCGCTTTGGTCTGGATCGGGACGATCTCGTCGTGCCGCTGAAAGACTGGCGACAGCGATTGGGAGAACGGCATCACGATCGCTACCGGCGAGCCCGTTCCAGCGCAACAGACGTTGCGGCAGGCCTGGGCCATCCCGCTCAAGCCAGTCGTTGTTCAGTCCCAGCGATTGTCAAAGCCAATGCCAGCCGGGTTCAGGAAGCCCTGCGTGTGTTGGAGGAATTCGGGCGGAATCTCGATCCAGACCTGGCCAGCACCTCAGCAGAGATCCGCTACGGGCTCTATGACCTTGAGGTGCGAATTCTCGAAGCCTGCGGACGTCAGCACAGACAGGAACGCCTCGAAGCCGCCAAGCTTTGCCTGATCACAGATCCTGATCGAGACAACAATTTGGAGCGATTGCTGCACGGGGTTGAAGCAGCTTTGAAGGCAGGCGTCAGCCTGGTTCAGTACCGCCGCAAACAGGGCAATGACCAACAACGCCTGCTGGAAGCGCAAGCCCTGAAGACACTGTGCTGTCGCTTTGAGGCTCTGTTCATCATCAACGACCGCATTGATCTTGCGCTCTTGGTGGATGCCGATGGCGTGCATCTCGGCCAAGACGACCTCCCCCTCTCAGAGGCGAGACAGCTGCTCGGCCCAGATCGCTTGCTCGGACGCAGCACCCACCGCCTCGAGCACCTGCTCGAGGCACAGCAAGAGGGCGCCGACTATCTAGGCGTTGGCCCTGTGTTCGCCACCCAGACCAAACGCGATCGCAGCCCATCAGGCCTGAGCTGGGTAGAGGAAGCCAGTCGTCACGCCACCGTGCCCTGGTTTGCGATCGGTGGCATTGATGCTGAAACGATCCCCTCGGTACGCGCTGCCGGCGCTCAGCGCGTCGCCGTCGTGAGCGCAATCATGGGTTCCAATGATCCGGAAGAAGCCAGCCGGACCCTGCTCCAAATCCTCACTTAAATCCCCCTTTCTTTGGTGCCATGCAATTCACGGTGAACGGCGAACTGCGCAGCCTTGATCCATCAGCCGCACGGCTGGATCAAGTGATCCAGCAGCTTGGCCATCACCCACGACTGGTTGTTGTGGAATACAACGGCTTGATCCTGACGCCGGATCTATGGGAAGCCCAGCAGGTTCAAGACGGTGACAACCTCGAGATCGTCACCATCGTGGGCGGTGGTTCCTAGAGTTATCTGAGTGTGATATGCCGTTTTGGCCTCCTCCAAACTCCGCCCCCAGGCTGGTCAAATCAGACGCTGGCTCTCGGGATTGCTGGTGCCAATCCTTGTTGTTGGCCTCATAGTCCTTAATCCCCAACCCAGCGAAGCCGCCCGCGGCGGTCGGATCGGGGGAGGCAGCTTCCGCGCCCCGTCCATGCCCAGAAGCGGGGGGGGATATGGCCGCAGCTACGGAGGCGGTGGATACGGACGCGGATATGGACGCGGTGGCGGAATGGGCTTTCCGTTCATCATCCCGATCTTTGGATTTGGCGGAGGCGGCCTGTTTGGCTTCTTAGTGCTCGCGGCGATCGTGGGCGTGATTGTGAATGCCGTACGCAATGGCAGCGGTGGCGGAGCCCCTGCGATGGGCGGTGGTTATCGAGCTCCACGTGAGCTGTCCACCGGACCCGTGTCATTGCTTCAGATGCAGATCGGACTGCTCGCTAGCGCCAAGTCGTTGCAAACCGATTTGCGTCAGCTCGCCGCATCCGCTGACACCAGCACATCGTCTGGTCTGCAACGGGTCCTGCAGGAAACAACCCTGGCCTTACTCAGGCAACCCGAACTTTGGGTCTACGCCAATGTGGAATCAGGGAGCGTTCCATTCAACGCGTCTGAGTCGACATTCAACCGCCTGTCGATGACCGAACGCAGCAAGTTGCGCGCTGAAATCACCACCAACGTGGGCGGTGTCCGCAACAGCAACGCTGCGGAATTAAGCAGCAGCGGTGAGGCGGATGCCACCAACGAATTCATCGTGGTCACGGTTCTTGTGGCGAGCCGGCAAAGCGTGAAGCTCAAGCAAGCCAACAGCGGTGAAGACCTGCGCGAGACCCTGCGGATTCTTGGCTCCACATCCTCCTCAGACCTGATGGCGCTTGAGGTGATTTGGCAACCAGATGGAAGTGGAGACGTCCTCAGCGCCGATGAGCTGGTGATGGCCTATCCAAACCTCCAGCACCTTTGATCTGATTTAAGAAAATCTTCCGCCAAATTCTCGACATCAAACAAGCGGTCAGGATTTCAACTCAATAGGTTTAAATCACTATTTCCCGAGTTGAGTCTTGACCTCCACTGCTTCACGCCTAGACCCCAGAGCCATGCAGTGGCAGACAAACGGCGAGCTCGATCAAGGCGACCTCATCGAGCTGGTTTGCCACCTCCGCAACGTGGAATGTGATAAGCACAGCGATGAGCTTTCACGCCTGGGGCAAAAACATATTGAGGACTCCGAAACAGGATTAAAGGAGCACAAACAGGCCGCTTGAATTAGGCCTTTCTTTGCAGAATTCGTAGAGCAGCCATGGCGGCTCCGTAACCGTTATCGATATTGACCACCACTAGGCCTGGAGCGCAGCTCGCAAGCATTCCATCGAGAGCGGCCCGTCCGCCAGCACTGACGCCATACCCCACCGACACCGGCACACCGATCACTGGTTGGGGCAAAAGGCCAGCAAGCACTGTTGGCAGGGCTCCTTCCATGCCAGCGCATGCAATCAGAACCGACGACTGCTGAAGTTTCGGCAGTTGTTCCAGGAGCCGATGTAACCCGGCAACCCCCACATCCAGCAACAGGTCTGCATTGATGCCATGCCAATGCAAGGCCAGTTGCGCTTCTGCAGCTACAGGAAGATCGCTGGTGCCTCCACTGAGCACCGTTACGGTCCCAAGCTCAGGTCGCAGCGGCGGTGGGGTTCCCGACGTTAAACATCGAGCCCGGGCCTCGAAATGCACAAGCTGCGTGTTGCAGCGCTCAAGAACAGCCTTGGCCTTGGTCTCATCCACTCGTGTGACCAGAGCTGGCTGATCCCTAAACGCAAAGGCTTCAAGGATCGCCACAATCTGATCCACCGTTTTATGCAATCCCCAGATCGCTTCGCTGATGCCGAGACGATCGCTTCGTTGCCAGTCGAGACGAACGTCTTCGCTGCTCATGGCCGTAACAGCTCTCCTTCAAACACCAAAGGGAAGGGATTATCCATCTCTTGAGGCAGCGCCATCGCTTCGCGAGCAAGTTGCTCAAAGCGGTCTTGCACCTCAGCCACCTGGTCGCTGGGGATCGCTTTCCAAGCCTCACGACTCGACCAACGAATCAAAAGGGTGCCCTCTTCTGTTTCTGGGTCCCAAAGCAGATCGCGACCCAGGAATCCAGTTTGTTGCGCCAACCATGGCTCCCAGCTACCTCGTTCCGCTTCCATCCAGGCCTCACGTCCTCGCGCGGGCACCGAAATGCGCAAATGCTCAATCACAGCAACGTCATATCCGCCATCTGGATCTGCAAACGCAGCAAAACGAACATCGGCGGATTGCCCCATCAACACAAAAGCAACGCAGATCAGAGCAGCGACCCTAATCATCAACGGCTGAAATCGCTTAAGGAGGCTTTGCATCAAAGCGCTTGCAAGAGAGCCACGGCCTGACAAGAGATTCCCTCTTCCCGGCCTTCAGGGCCCAACTTTTCGTTGGTGGTGGCTTTCACACCCACCTGGTCTGGAGCAACCCCAATCCTGAGGGCAATGGCCGATCGCATCGCCTCAATATGGGGCTTGAGCTTGGGCCGCTCGGCGATCAACACCGCATCCACATTGACCACACACCAGCCACGCGCCTTCACCAAAGCGACAACCTGCTCAAGGAGAACGAGACTGTCGGCTCCTTTCCATTGAGGATCCTCGGGAGGAAAATATTTGCCGATGTCCCCCAAAGACAACGCTCCCAAGAGGGCATCCATGATCGCGTGCACCAACACATCCGCATCGCTATGGCCATCAAGACCTAGCCCTGCTGGATGTTCCAGCTGCTGGCCACCAAGAATCAAAGGCCTGCCCGGCACTAAACGGTGGATGTCGTAGCCGTTGCCGATTCGAAGGGACGGAACCGAAGAGGTCATCAAGGGTGGGGAACAGGCCGAAAAATCTCAATCACCTGTCTGAACAACAGGCGATTGATTTACCAAAGGCAGATTTTAAGGGCAACAGCAGCACCAGCAGCGATGAGATGCTCCTGCCGAGCAGGGCTCAGGTCGAATGAATAAATCAAGCCCCTTGCGATACACAAACCAGAGCGAATTAATAGCACTTCATTTTTCACAAAGGGGAACAACTAATCCATCAAAAAATTACTCAGACATCAAAACTGTCAACAAAAACAATCAACGAAGACCGGTAAAATAATGATTCTGCAAAAGGAACATCAACATGCCTCTTTGCAAACATCAGCATCTCTCATCGACAACACAGCAAGGGTTGCGAACATCTGACAATAAAAAAGAGCGAAGGGCCAGGGGTTTGGTCCTTCGTGATCCGGTTAGTCAGAGGAATGACACCTCATTCCTCTATTTCTTCCAAAGCCTTGATGAACCAACGAAGGATGTCCATGCCACCTGGTAACCCTCCTCCACTTTGCGTCTGGATCGCATGCCTCTCGATCGGGGTGGGCCTAGGCGGAACTTTAATGCAGATTCTCATGACATTCTAAAAAGTATCCATTGAGAACTAACTAAACGATAAAAAATCCAAGACGTCTGCCGAAAATCAATTCATTTGATCAGGACAGCGCAATCTATAGGGAAGAAGGCAACATCCCAGAATTAGCCTTCTGACCTGGCAGTAAGGCCTACATAGGATCCATGAAGTGGATGATCTGGATGTTGCCTACCCTCAGCATAATAAAGCTTTTCAATGAGAAGATGAGGCAATGTCTCATCTCCAAAGATCAAATCCATAATGAGCCTGATTGGAGAGCGGTTTTGATTCAGCTCTTCCGTTGCTGAGCATTCGATTCCCTCAAGATCATTCTTTGATAGCTTTAGCTCCTGAACGAGTTCTTGGTAAACACGGCGCTCATCGGAATTGATCTTGTGGCGATCACGGGGTTGCCTTGAAACCGCGGCTACAAGATAGGCCACACGCGCAGCAAGGCAACGATCTTCATAGCTTGCTAATGCGCCTACCAGCTCTTTAAGACTGAGTGTTGCGTCTTCTTCTGTACGCACAAGATCATCTTCACCGCTATTGACAGCGATCTGATTAGGAAGATCGCGAATCAACTGCTCCTCTTCCTTTGAAATATTCCCATCACTTAAGGCAATTATTTTTGCAATCTCAAGCAACACACTCATCGTTTTATTCGTCATTCTGTTTTCAGTCATCACTGAAGCCCAAGAGCCCTTCTTTCAAAGCCAAGTGTACGAGGCTGTTCATGCCATCTACTTCATCACTGCTAAGCACGACTGACAACAAAGCCCCATAAGGAGAGGCCGCCTCTCCCGGATGGGAAAGACGGCCTAACTCGCTCGTTTATGCATATCGCAAACCATTAATCAGTGAATCTGTATCGCGGAAGTCTGAACCTCGTATCGAAAACAGTGAACTGAAAGATTGGTGCGAAGCGACTGTCTGCAGGATCACCTGGGGCCGGGGCTCTAGGTGTGGGGTCGTGTTCTCCGTAGGGCACCTAGGACGGTGCAGATGGAGTATCGATTGGCGTGGCGCGCAAGGCCTTGCCTACCAAAGGAACAACCCACGTCTTGTTGAGACTGTTGGAGCAGGGACCTGAAGTCAGCTTGCTTCTGCTGATAACTCAGGTGGAGTGTCGTCTGTCAAAGCGCCTCCGATCTCGATGTCCATAGTTTGTGCCACCAGCGCACACTTGCCATCGGTGTAAAGGCGCATTGCCTTCACAGCAGAAACCACCGAAATTAGGAATGGCGTGCCTGATCAGCCATAGCCGTGAATCAACCCTAAGGAGAGGGGGTTGTTTGATTTTTGATCTGCTGCCAACGGTTCCATAGATCTGGCCGACGCTCCTGAGTGCGCTGTTCACGCTGCTGCTGACGCCAAAGAGCAACGGCACCATGATCTCCGCTGCGCAGCACATCGGGCACGGTCATGCCACGAAAATCGGCCGGGCGCGTGTAGTGCGAATGCTCAAGCAACAGATCGCTATGGCTTTCTTCCACTAAGGATTCCGGCGTACCCACCGTGCCGGGCAACAAACGCACCACTCCATTGATGATCGTCATGGCCGGAAGTTCACCTCCGGTGAGCACGAAGTCCCCCATGGACACCTCCTCATCAGCCAGTGAACGGATGCGTTCATCAAAACCTTCGTAATGCCCGCAAAGAAACACCAACTGGTCGTACTCCTGAGACCAGCGCTGTAAATCAACTTGCCGCAGGGGTTGTCCCTGCGGCGACATCAACAGCACACGCCGCCGTGAACACACCGGTACCGACTCAAAAGCGGCAAACACCGGTTCCGGCTTGAGCACCATGCCAGCCCCACCTCCGTAGGGCACATCGTCCACCTTGCGATGACGGTCGATGGCGTGATCGCGAGGGTTGTGGAGGTGCAACTCAGCAATCTTGGCCCCAAAGGCACGACCGATCACCCCAACCTCAGGCAATGGCGCAAAGGCCTGCGGCGCCAAGCTGATCACATCGAGGCGATAGGGAGCCATCAGACCTCAGCTCTGCGGACGACTAACGCGTCTGATCTCCGAGCAAAAGCTGCCCTGCCTGGGCTGTCCATCGTCACCAACCGCCGTCGTACTGCGCAGCCGCAGGTTGGGTTTGGTGAACCAAATACGCTCCAACACCTGGTCGCCGTTCTTGGCTTTTAAATGAAGCTCAAGGCTGGCATCAGGAAGCAGATGCCAATGCCCAGCCTGCTCCGTGCCGGATGCGTGGATCGCGAGACAGCCATCAGCTTGAAACGTCAACGTGCTCGTGCCACCCTCCGCGGGCGTCACGTCCAAACAAGGCACACCAGCAAC